>Ga0172379_10001327_pt1 | contig 50337 bp, 38 predicted proteins | sample GrowelOW334metaG_FD_119756 | JGI IMG/M metagenome (GOLD analysis project Ga0172379, IMG submission 119756) | Groundwater microbial communities from an aquifer near a municipal landfill in Southern Ontario, Canada - Groundwater well OW334 metaG | ecosystem: Environmental > Aquatic > Deep... | reverse complement strand
GGCGGACATCGTGTCCGCCTTACCTCGCTTCCGCTCGGCGCGTCCTCGTTTCGAATCCCCCATTCTCCACCCCAAAACAAAAGCCGCCCGAAGGGCGGCCTAAAAGATAAAGTGGAGAATGGGGGATTCGAACCCCCGACCTATTGATTGCGAACCAATCGCTCTACCAACTGAGCTAATTCCCCGGTAGCGGAGAATGTAGCAGGGGGGCTTGAAAAAATCAAGCCCTTGTGGGGGATCAGCTGGGTTGCTTCTGCATGCCTAGGGCTGCGCTGAGCGTATCAGAATTCACCATCAGGATAGGTTGGTGGGTGGCTTCGAGGACGTCTCGCCAGAGGCTGCCTTCGGGGTCCACGTGGTTGCGGCGGGATACGGCCACTTTCATCGGCAGGTGGACGAATTCGTTGTTCACCAGTCCGATGAGAACCTTGGTCTTTCCGGCCATGGCTGCATGCACCGCGCTGTTGCCCAGGCGTTCGCAGTAGACCGAGTCGATGGCCTCGGCGGGGGAGGAGCGGATAAGGTAGCTGGGATCGATGTATTTCAGGTTTATTTCGACACCCTTTTTGTCGAAGTGGGCCTGGATCTTTTCTTTAAGATAGAGGCCGACATCACCCATCTTGAGATTGCCCGAGGCGTCGGTTTTCATTTCCTTGGCCAGGATGTCCTGGCAGGCGCCTTCGGCGACGACGATGACCGCGTGGTGGCGCTTTTCCAGGCGTTTTTCCAGATTGGCAATCAAGCCGTTGGGACCCTCGATGTCGAAGGGAATCTCCGGTATGAGTACGAAGTTGACCTCATGACTGGCCAGCGCTGTGTGGGCTGCTATGAAACCCGATTCACGCCCCATCACCTTTACAAGGCCGATGCCGTTGATCTGCGAATGGGCCTCCATGTGGGCTGCGGAGACGGCCACCACCGCCTTTACGACTGCGGTGTCGAAACCGAAGGATTTCTGGATGAACGAAAAATCATTATCTATGGTTTTAGGCACTCCGATCATGGCGATCTTGAGTTTTCGTTTCTCGATCTCGTTGGCAATATCCAAGGAGCCGCGCTGGGTCCCATCGCCTCCAATTGTGATGAGCATGTTCAGGTTCAGGCGTTCCATGGCGTCCACGATTTCCGATACCTGCTTGCCGCCACCCCGGGCCGTTCCAAGGAAGCTTCCACCGATTTTGTGTATGTCATCGACAATATCAGGATCGAGGGTTTTAATGTCGAATTTATACTCCGGCAGGAAGCCCTTATACCCATATCGTATGCCGGATATGCGTTTAACCCCGTATCTGTACCACAAGCAACGCACTACTGACCGGATTACATCGTTTAGGCCAGGACATAGACCTCCACAGGTTATTATACCCGCGTGGACGTGTTGGGGGCTGAAGTAGATCTTTTCCCTCGGTCCTGCCTTTTCAAAGACGTCCTTGCGGGCGATCGGGGCTTGTTCACCCAGGTGGGCTTCTGTACCGTAACGGACAAATTCATTGTCTGAAACATAATTGGCGATAAAATCACCCAGGGTCTTGGACAAACTTATCGGCGAGTCGATCGCGCACTTGCCCAAATCCTCAACCGTAAAATCGTATTCCTCGCTCATGCTTCCTCCTGGTCGCGACTGGGCAAGTATAAGTCGTCGCCCTTTGTCTTTCAACGGTCAAGCACATAGAGTATACTGGGCATATGGAACAGGAAGAAATCAGCCACCGTTTTGATGCCGTAGAGACTAAACTCGCTTTTCTGGAGGATTTCCTGGGGCGTTTGCAGGAGCAGGTTCTGGAACGGAACTCGGTGAGCGACCGCCTTGTATCGGAACAGGCTGCGGTAAAGGAAAAACTGCTTCAGGTAGCGGCAGAACTGGAAGAAATACCCAACAGGAAACCACCCCATTATTAATTCACTTCCCGTCAGACAAAGCGGCTTGACCCTATAAGGCAGGGTTTCGTATTATTCAGTGGTACATTCTTGTATGAAGGAGTCATATATGGTCGAAGATAAGGTGAAGGCTGCGCTGGATAACGTACGTCCTTCCTTGCAAGCCGATGGTGGCGATGTGGAATTTGTAGGTTTATCCGATGATGGAGTGCTCTCCGTAAAACTTACCGGAGCCTGCGGTTCCTGCCCCATGTCCCAGATGACCCTGAAAATGGGTATCGAAAAGTACATGAGGAAAGAAGTTCCCGAAGTAAAGGAAGTGATCGGCGTTTAGTCGGTACTATCATGAAAGCAAGCGATCGCGACGCATTCCTACCCGTTTCGCGGTCGGATATGGATCGTCGGGGTTGGGACCAGTGTGATTTTATCTTCGTTTCCGGCGATGCCTACGTTGACCACCCTTCGTTTGCGGCAGCTGTCATAGGCAGGAGCCTGGCAGTGGCGGGTTTCAGGGTGGGAATCCTCGCACAACCGGAACTCAGGAACCAACAACAGTGGACTGAATTGGGCCGCCCCCGTCTGGCCTTTCTTGTCAGTTCCGGAAATGTCGATTCCATGGTTGCCCATTACACGGTGGCGAAACGGCTACGATCAGAGGATGCCTATTCACCCGGCGGCAAGGTCGGGCGCCGACCGGACCGTGCCCTCCTGCGCTATGTAGAAGCCCTCCGTTCTTTCCATAAGGATGTTCCCGTGGTCATTGGCGGGGTGGAGGCGAGCCTTCGCCGTTTTTCCCACTACGACTACTGGTCGGATACCATGCGAAGGTCCATCCTGCTGGATTCCAAGGCCGATATCTTGGTGTTCGGTATGGGGGAGCGCTCCATCCTTGAAATTGCGAAACGCCTGGCTGCGGCTGAACCGGTCGGTACCATACGCGACGTGCGTGGTACCTGCGTCAGGTCCCATGGAGGCCCCGGCTTGCCGGAGGGTTCCTATCTGCGACTTCCTGACTTCGACGAAGTGAAGGGATCGGATCCCGCAGCCTTCAAGGCTTACGCCGAACATTTCATGATCCAGAAACGCAACGCGGATGCCCTTGGAGGCAAGACACTTGTAGAGCGCGTGGACGAACGCTGGATCGTCCAGAACCCGCCGGCTTTCCCGTTGGAGAGCGCTGAGCTCGACAGGGTCTACGAATTACCGTATGCGCGCCGATCCCACCCGGATTATGATGTGGACGGTGGGGTTCCTGCCCTAAAGGAAGTCGAATTCTCCCTGGTTTCCAGCCGCGGCTGCTATGGCGACTGTTCCTTCTGTGCAATCACTTTCCACCAAGGCCGCGCCGTACGGGGCCGTACCAAGGAATCGCTGCTCCGTGAGGCCAAACTTCTGGTGGCGAAGGAAAACTTCAAGGGCTATATCCACGACGTGGGTGGTCCGACGGCGAATTTCCGTGCCCCCGCCTGTGAACTGCAGGAGAGGGGCGGTGCTTGCCCCCAACGCGAATGTCTATACCCCGAACCTTGTCCCCGGCTCCGGGTGGACCACAGCGAATACCTGGACGTATTGCGGGCGATCCGTAAGGTTCCAGGCATCAAAAAAGCCTTCATCAGGTCGGGGGTACGTTTCGATTACCTTTTGCTGGATAAAAAAGGCGGCAAGGCGTTTATGGACGAGTTGTGTGCCCATCACGTTGGCGGCCAGCTTAAGGTAGCCCCTGAGCACGTGTCGGCCTCCGTACTGGACGCCATGGGAAAAACGGGCAACGCGGTGTATGAGGAGTTCCGGGACCTGTTCAGGGAAACCAACGAAAGGCTGGGCATGGACCAATACCTTGTACCCTACTTCATTTCGAGCCATCCTGGATCAACCCTAACGGATGCGATCGAACTTGCGCTACACATGAAACGTACCAATTTCGTCCCCGACCAGGTCCAGGACTTTTACCCTACCCCAGGCACGCTGTCCACCGTCATGTATCGGACCGGACTGGACCCGCGCATGATGGAACCCATTTACGTTCCCCGTGGGGACCGGGAAAAACGTCTGCAGCGTGCCCTTCTACAATATACCCATCCAGCAAATCGGTCCCTGGTGTTGGAAGCCCTGCACGAAGCGCAACGGGACGACCTAATCGGCAACGGCAAGGATTGCCTGGTTGCCGCATCCACAAGCGGGCAAAAAAAAAGCACGGGTGACCGGCGGGGGTGACCCGTGCATGCTTTGGTGACTTATTCCGTCAGAGTCCTCAGGCCTCAAGCAAGAGTCATCAAGCCATAGGAATTATTCCCCTACCCGTATGCCTTGCCAGGCTTGGTTGTACAGTTCCAGGTTGGCTCCCAGGTCTTCCTTCAGTTCAGTCGAGGCGAGCGCCTCGGCGGGATAATAGGGGGTGACCTTCTGGAAGGCCCTGGCGGGGATATTGGCTGTTGCCGGGAAGCCGAAGCTGTCCACGAACTCGGCGTAAATTTCCGGCCTGTGTATGAAGTCTATGAATTTGAGGGCCGCGTCGATGTTCTTGCTGCCCTTGAGTATGCACATGCTATCGATGTAGCTTGGTCCACCCTCAGCCGGAATGAAGAAGTCGACGTCCTTTTTCATGTCCTCCGCCACCTCGGCGTAGACTACTTCGGCATAACCCTGCACCACCCAGAATTCGCCGGCGGCGAAGCCCTTGCCGAAAGCCTCGGCGTCGAACTTCAGCAGGTTGGGCTTCCATTTTTCATTGATGAGTTTTTTGGCCGCCTCGATGTGCTCGGGAACTACTGTGTTCACGGAATAGCCCAGATGGGCAAGCGCGTCGCCCATGACCTCGCGCATATCGTCCAGCATGGTCATCTTGTTTTTCAGATCCGTCCGTTCGAAGATGGACCAGCCTTTTTCATAATTGGTCACTTTTGCCTTGTTCACCGCGATTCCGGCGGCTCCGAAGTAGTAGGGAACGCTGTAATCCATGGCCGGATCGTAGGTGGCTTTCTGAAGCACTACCGGATCGATATTGTCCAGGTTCTTCAGTTTGGTCCTATCGATTTTTTCGAGCATCTGCTCGCTTTTCATGATGGAGACGTAATCGCCGGAGGGGAAAACGATGTCGTAACCGGAACCGCCAGCCTTGAGTTTGGCGAACATTTCTTCGTTGGACGCGAAGGAATCGTATATGACGTCAATACCGTATTCTTTTTCGAATTTCTCGATTACCGAATCGGGTGTGTAGTACGTCCAATTGAAGATGTACAATTTTCCGCCGGCAGTCGCGGACCCCTCGGCTTTCTTGGCACAGGATGACACCGAGAGTGTCGAAACGAGGACGGCGGCCAACACGACCGCAATATGCAAGGCCTTCTTCATGATCATTTCCCCCCGAAAATGAAATCTAACCCCCCAAGGGGTTCTCCGGCTTAAAGGAGCCGGATTCCTTGACTCGCGTTCTGTGGCGGCAAGAAGCGAAGGAACCGTTCCCGCTATTTTGCCGCAATATATTTAAGGAAATTCCGGAGCGAGTAGGTCAGGATCACGGTTCCCAGGATCATGACCACCGAAAGCGCGTTGATGACCGGCGAAACACCGAAACGTATGGCCGAGTATACGTACAGTGGTAGGGTTGTGGACCCAGGTCCTGAAACGAAAAAGGTAATGACGAAGTCCTCAAGGGACAGTGTTATGGCGGTAAGGAAACCGGAAATGAAGCCCGGCATGGCAGCGGGTAGGATGACGCGAAGCAGGGTTTGCCGTTCCGTGGCGCCCAGGTCGTGGGCGGCTTCTATTATGGAATAGTCGAATTCGTCCAGCCGTGCCATGACCATCAGGTAGACAAAGGGTAGATTGAAGGTCGTATGGGCGATAAAAATTGATACCAACCCCAGTTTGAGCTTGATTCCCGAAAAAAACACAAGAAGAGAGACGCCGATGATGATCTCGGGCAGGATCATGGGCAGGAAGGTGATTGCCTGGACATACACCTTGAGCCTGAATTTGTACCAGTTGACGCCTATCGCCCCCAGGGTACCAATTACCGTGGCCACACCGGCCGACGAGAAGGCCACGATGGCGCTGTTGCCGAAAGCCCTCCACAGGTCATCGGATTGGAGGAACAGCTTTTCGTACCAGACCAGCGAAAAACGTGTCCAGCCCATGCCCTTGGATTCATTGAAGGAATAAAGTACCAGCACAAACAGGGGCATGAACAGAAACACGATAGAGGCAAGAAACACAGTCTGGGAAAGGGAAAACCGCGAACGGTAGGCTCTCCTGGCGTGCCTGGAAGCCTCGCCCTGGGGTTGTTTGCGTACGGGGAAGGGGATATTCATGCTTGCCCACCCGTTGGATGGGATGCAGGATCCACCACGGAATCCGCCATCGAATCGGCGAAAGCCCTGCGCTCTTCCATCACCCTCGTGGCCTCACGCTTGTTCATGGCCATCATCACCATAATCCCCGCTGTAGTAACCGCCGTTATGACCATGGAGATGGCCGAGGCGAGGGGCCAGTTGCGTGTTTTGGTCAGTTGGTCGGCTATGACGTTCCCCAGCATATACGAATCCTTTCCACCCACCAGCAAGGGGACAGCGTAGGCTCCGAATATGGGGATGAAGGTGAAAAGGACCGCGGTAAAGACCCCTGCGCGTATATTGGGTAGGAGAATCTTGGTCATGGATTGGGTCTTTGTGGCTCCAAGGTCTCGGGCAGCTTCCAACAGGGAAAAGTCGAACTTATCGATGGTGGAAAAGAGCGGCAGGATCGCATAGGGCAGGTACATATACACCAGCACCAGTATGACAGCTTCCTGATTGTAGAGGAATTGTATGTATTCATGGGTCAGGCCTACACGATGCAGGAAATTGTTCAGGAATCCGTTGTTGCCGAGTATGGCTATCCATGCGTACACACGAATGAGGAAATTGGTCCAGAAGGGAATGATGACCAAGAGAAGCAGGGTTGTCTGATGCCGGCTTTTCGCCATGAAGTAACCGCAGGGCAGCGCGATGAGTATGGTGATGATCGTGGCGATGATCGAGGAAACCAGGGTCTTGAAGGCGACGGCCGCGAAAGTGGGGTTTATAAGCGCCCTATAGGCATCCAGTGAAAAAATAGGCTCCACGCCGCCATACAGGCCTTTCTTGAGAAAACTGTACAGGACTATGATCAGGAGCGGAGCTACGAAGAAAAAACTGAACCAGAGCGCTGTCGGTCCGGCGTAGGTCAGGCCGTAGTTTCTGGTAGCCCGTATGGGCGGGGTCGCGCTCCCGGGAGAGGCAGCCGGTTTCACGCGTCCCTCGCCTCGACGATATAGCCGTCGTCGGCGCTCCACGAAAGATAGACGGAATCCTTCCAGACGATATCGGGACCTTCGTCCGAATAATTGGCGTGCTGCTTGATCACCTTGAACACGATACGGTCCGAAATGCGGACGTAAAATTTGGTCTGGAAACCGGAATAGATTGGTTCATCGACTATCCCTTCGAAAAGGTTTATGTCGCCCCGTTTTGTCGCCGGTTTGTCGCAGGAGATGGCAATTTTTTCGGGCCTGACGGTGAAGGTGACTTTTTGACCCACCTGGACGTTATCCACGGTGGTCACCTTGATGCGGCCCAGTTCCTCTATGTCCAGCTCCGCCATGTATACCGTCTGGCTCGTAGTTACCGTGGCGCCGACGGTTCGGGGGGGATTTGCCATTTTCTCGACCCCGGTGACCGTGCCTTCGAACAGGTTTGTCTCACCTATGAATCTGGCTACGAAGTCCGTTGCGGGACTTTCATAAATTTCATGCGGGGTGCCTACCTGCAACACATCGCCCTGGCACATGACCGCAATGCGGTCCGAAACCGACAGGGCTTCCTGTTGGTCATGGGTGACGTAGATGAAGGTTATGCCGATCTTATCGTGGATACGATCCAGCTCTATGAGCATGTGCTGTCGTAATTTGGCGTCCAGCGCCGAAAGGGGCTCATCCAGAAGCAGGACATTCGGTTCGTTGATCAAGGCCCGGGCGATGGCCACCCGCTGTTTTTGCCCGCCCGAAAGTTGGGATGGCTTTTTTGACGCATGGTCCTGCAGTTCCACCAGCTTGAGATAATCGCGGACCTTTTCCTTTATCGCCGCGTTCGGAAGCTTTTTGATGCGGAGCGGAAAGGCCACATTCTCAAAAACCGAAAGATGTGGAAAAAGCGCGTAATTCTGGAATACTGTATTCACATGACGCATGTTGGGGGGCAGGGATAATACTTCGGTACCGTCCAGTGCTATGGCTCCGTCGTCGGGGGTCTCGAAGCCCGCGATTATGCGCAACAAAGTGGTCTTGCCGCAACCGGATGGCCCTAGGAGCGAGAAGAATTCGCCCTTCCTTATCTCAAGACTGACGTCTTTTAATGCCTTGAAATCGCCAAACGCCTTGGATACGCGTTCGATGGTGACGTCGCTCCCTTTCAATTCAGGTCCTTCACCTCCCGTGACCGGGTATCGGCTCGCTCCGTCTGTCTCGATGGAGCCGGAATGCCGTGTTCTTCGCGTCGCGGATTAATGTATATTTTTCTGTCCCCTACGGGCCATTACGTACCGAACAATGCGGCTTTTCTTGGCCATTGTCAATGGATTGTCAAAGTGTGGGAAATACCTTGCGGATTAGTTTCAAATTATGCAATGTTGTTGTTATAATTGCATTATGGGTGTAGCATACTAGCATGATAACAGATGGGATCCTCGGCAAGAAAATCGGTGGCGTTCGGGTAGTTCCTCTCACGTTGAAGATACTCACGGTATTCATCATTTTTATCCTGGTATCCAATTTTTCATCCAACTACATCAACCTTACACTCAACCGCGGCGAATTGGTCAGGCTCATGAACGAGTTACTTGTGAAAGAGCTGAAGGAAATTTACACCTATTCCTCGAACCAGTTTGATATTTTTGGGTTTTCGGGTGATATCAAGGAAGCCGCCGCAGCCATGGAGACGAACGCCGCGCGCGAATTGAAGCGAAGCCGGTCGCTTGCGCTGGCCGTACGACCCGATGGCAGCCTATTTTTTCAAGCCGGAGGAGCTGCGTCATTGGGATCCTTCCCCGACAGTAAAACCTTTGCCGGCCTCCTAAAAGCGAAAAACGACGAAAGCGTGTTTGAAGGACCCATTTTTCCGAATATTGACGGCCAGGACTATTTCGGGGTGTATAAGTACAACGAGAAATGGGATGTCTATCTGATGCGGCTTGAGGAGCTCTCCGAGTTCTACAGCCCCACCCGGCGAATAATGTTGCAGATTGGGATAATCATAATAGGCATCGCCCTGGTTTTTGCCCTACTTGGAGCCTTTCTTGTACACTTTATACTACGCTTTGTCAGGCGTATAACCGATGCCTTGATGCGCATGCAGGAGTCCCAACAACTGGAGCTTATAGACCTGTCCGATGCGCCCAACGACGATGTCACCTACCTAGGGGCATCTTTCAACTCACTATCTGCGTCCATTGACAACCTGATGACCATTTTCCGCACCTTCGTAACCCAGGACGTGGTCCAGCGTGCCTACAGGGAAAAGGAAATTCGGCTGGAAGGATCCCAGAAGGAGTTGACCATCCTGTTCACCGACATAAAGGGTTTTACCTATATGACGGAGACCCTGGGCAACGACATTATCTCCTTGCTAAATCTTCATTACGACCGTTCGATCCGAAAAATCCACGAGCATTACGGTATCGTCGGTTCCATTATCGGGGATGCCTTGCTCACGGTCTACGGTACCCTTACGGAAGGACCGTCAAAGTCCTTGGAAGCATTGCTTTCCGCGTATGAGATACAGACGGTCGCCACATCCTTACGTGCTGCGATGACCGAGACCAAGGAGCTTACCGAAAAGGAGCGGGGTGGACTCAGTCCCGCCGAATTAAAGGTTTACCAGGCTGTCATGCTTGAGGTTGGGGTAGGTATAGACGGCGGAGCGGTTTTCTATGGTAATATTGGCTCGAGCGAGCGTATGACGAATACGGTAATCGGCGATAACGTCAATTCCGCTTCGCGTCTGGAAGGACTGACCCGGGTGTACAAGGTTCCCATTATTTGTTCTGACTTCGTTGTGAACGAGGTTCTCTCCGAGACGGATCGCTTCGTTTTTGTCGAACTGGACACGGTTCAGGTTAAGGGCAAGACCGAGGGGAAAAAGATTTTCTTCCCCTTGGACCGAACCAACGTGCCCGCCGCCGAGATTGGAAAGTTCGAACGCTATGGAACGGGACTCGCCGCATACTACGCGGGAAGGTGGGATGAGGCCGCCACCGAATTCGCGGCCTGTGGAATACCAGCCGCATCTGTTTTTCTTCAGCGTATCGACGGTAGGACTGCCCCGCCTAACTGGAATGGCGTATGGACCATGGAGTCGAAATGAACGAACTTGAAACGCGTAGCGCCGCAGACGTAAGACGACGGGAAGAAATCAAGCTGTTTCTGGGAAGGGCTTCCGAAAAACTGCGCGCAGGTGGCGGAGCCGGTTATGACCTGATCTCGGAATACCGCAAGACACGGAAAAATCGTTCCCTGTTGGTCCCCCTCTCGATCATCGTGGTATTGCTGGTTTTTGTAGGCGTATCCTGGCTGGTAACCAGGTCCATCGACGCAAGCGCCCGCAGGGTAACTATAGATATTGAAGCTTTCGAGGATCTTAACCTTAAAGATCTGCTCGATTTGGCTAAAAACAGCTCTGAAAGTCTGGAAAGGGCGAGTTATGAGCTGGCTACCCTCGAAGCTGCCCTTGCGGCGGAATTGTCCCGTCTGCGCGAGCAAAGGGACGCAGCCCTGGCTGTCGCCAAGGCCATGGGTACTGCCGAGTTTGAGAAGAGACGCATAACCATCGAAGCTGCGGAAAAGGAAGGGGAGCGCGTAGCCCGTGCAAAATATGAACCGTTAATCAAGGAAAAGCGCCTGGAGATAGCTGCCCTACAAGAGCAGATAGCCTCCTACGATTCCAGGAGCATTGAGGAAGCCAAAAAACAACAGGAGGTTCTCAATAACCAGGCCCAACTTTTCGAACTGGAAAAACAGAGACTCATAGCGCTCTACGAAGAGAGGGTTTCGGCGTTGGAGAAAAATCTCCAGACCGAGAAAAGTACCGGCGCAGCCCGACTAGATGCGGCTATCGCCGATCTGGGTAAACTTCACAAACAGGAAATGGCCGATCTTACCGTCAAATACAACCCGGTCTGGTCTGATGAGCGTTCTGTTTCGCTCGCCTCGTCAGCAGACGCATCCACCTCACCCAAGGTTCCGCCCAATCCCCGTTCGCTGCGGACGTCCGACTTGCCAGCGGGGTCTCCTATCGGCTTGGAGGACTTCCGAGCTTCCATGGCCAAGTATGAACAATTACGCTTTCTCGTAGGCAAACTCAGAACTGTTCCCTATATCAATTCCATACCCGGAACCTTGGCGGCGGCGGAGTTTACTGCGGCTGATTTTGCTACTTCCTTTACCGGTCTGCTTGATAAATCCGCTTCGGCCAGCCGTGCGTTCTCGACGAAGATTGCAGACTTGGAAGCCAGCCTCGTCGCGACACGAACCCGCTATGAAGCGGAGGCTGCCCGGCTGGTCGCAGCCCAGGCGATCGTCCAGGCGACCCTCGATAAGGCCAAAGGGTCCCTCGATAGCTATTCATGGGCGTTTTCCTCTTTTGCTCGCGGAGAAAATGAAGCGGGATTCATAGTAGACAGTCGGAATCCGACACGGCTCCTCCTATTCATAGATCCGGTGTACAAGGTTGAGGACGGGACGAGCGCGTGGGTTTTCAGGTCTGTGGATGCCCCGGTAGCTGAGATAAAGCTCCGGCGCGAGGGTGATGCGTTCATCGGATCGGTGGAACGTACCGAAGCCGGCCAGGCAATCCAACCCTTCGACCGGATTCTGTTGAAGTTGACCGACAAGCCTGCAACAGGAAAAACGGAGAAAAGCGAATGAACCATTCAAGGATACTTGTTTTTACCCTCGTGATAGCCGTCGCGGGGGCGCTTTCGATCGCTGGTGCCCAGGAGAGTGTTGAATCCGTACTGCAGGAAAGTGGCGTATCCATTATTTCCAGGGAATCCTCAGGCGGACGCACGTTGTATACCATGTCGGGCCACGACCAAGGTCGTTTCACGATCGAGACCGTGGGTGTGGTCAGTGGTGCGACAGTTCGTTCCGCTCTGTTGTTGCTGGAAACAATCGATGGCTGGGAGAGCCTGAGCCCAGGACGACCCTCTTTCCAAGCCGATGGCGCTATCGTGCGCATGCGCATCGTTCCCGATCGTTTTGTGGTTTCCGGACGCGACCTGCGACCTTTCGTGCCTTCCGGCCTGTCTTTCTCCGCCCAGGGTGAACAGGTAGACTACGATTTTAGGGTTAAATCAGGGTCCTATTTCCTCAGGGTTCAAGGCCGCTTCCAAGGGGAAGCCGCGTTTCTTGAGCGGGTACTCCGGGCTGTAAACGACCCAGCCCTTTATGCACGGGATTTTGATACGGATTATCAGGCCAGGCGACTGGGTGAATTGTTGGATCTGGTTTCGGAATTGGAAAAATCGGCGGTTGAAAAGGGTGCCGCAATGGATAGGATCATCCGCCAGCTTGAAGCCAGATTGGCCGCAGCCGAAGCTAAAGCCAACCAGATAGAGAAGCGTGTAGAGGCAAATCTGGAAGCTCAGCAGGAAGGTGATGCCGTACTCGTCAGAGCCCTGACGGAGGGCGAATCCGGACTCAGAAGTGATATGGCCAAAGCCGAAGAAGGAATCAAGGCTGACTTGGCCAGAGCCGAAGAAGGCATCAAGGCTGACCTGGCCAAAGCCGACGCGGAGTTGAAGGCTTATCAGGACTCCCAGGCCGAGGCTTATGCCAATATGACCGAAGTTCAGGTATTGACGCAATCCGCGGTCATGGCAGCTCTTTCGAAAGGCATTTTCGGCGCGCCCAAACAGGTGGATGTAATCGCGATTGAGAAAATTGTCATCCTAAAGACAGCAAATCCGGCGCTTACGTCTAAGGAATTGGTAACGGCCCTGAAAGCCGATGGAATTACGGCGACAGATAAACAGATAAAAGCGGTATTGGCGGTATTGTTCGGCGAGTATTGAGTCCATATATGTATGAATCGGATATTGTATCTTGGAATTGACGCGGGATCCACAACCGTAAAAGTGGCTTTGTTGGATGATGCGGGGCATCTGCTGTACGGTGCCTATGAAAGGCATCGTGCGGACATCCGGAAGACCCTAATACGATCCGGAGCCGCAGCCTTGATCGAGGCCTGGAAGCTTGGAGCCGAATCCATCAGGGTTACGGCTACGGGTTCCGGCGGCTTGTCCCTTTCCGACTGGATATCCATACCCTTCGTTCAGGAAGTCGTCGCCTCCAGCGCAGCAGTGAGAGCCTTTATCCCGAATACCGACGTGGCGGTGGAGTTGGGCGGCGAAGACGCGAAGATCACGTATTTTTCAGGCGGTACCGAACAGCGCATGAACGGGAGTTGCGCCGGTGGTACCGGATCGTTTATCGACCAGATGGCGGGTTTGCTGAACACCGATGCCATGGGTCTGAATGAATTGGCCCGTGATGCGCGAACCATCTATCCTATCGCCGCGCGTTGTGGGGTGTTTGCCAAGACCGATATCCAACCGCTAATAAACGAGGGCGCCAGACGCGAGGACATAGCTGCCAGTGTTTTTCAGGCAGTAGTCAACCAGACGATTGCCGGCCTGGCTTGCGGTAAACCCATACGTGGCCGAGTGGCTTTCCTGGGGGGGCCGCTCCATTTTTTGCCCGAATGCCGGCGACGTTTCGCGGAGACCCTCAAACTGGCGGACGACGAGATCGTAGCACCGGAAAACTCCCAGCTTTTTGTCGCCATGGGCGCGGCTTTGGCCGCTCGTGATTCTGGCTGCGACGCATTGCGCGTCAGCGATCTGCACAGTCGTTTGGTTGAATTGGGCAACTCCCATCATCCCGAGGTGGATCGGCTTTCTCCACTGTTTGCATCCTCGGAAGAGTTGGCCTCTTTTCGTGAACGCCACGCACGGAGCGTCGTTGCCCGCAAACCGCTGGCTGCTGCGCGGGGGCCTTGTTTTTTAGGTGTGGATGCAGGCTCTACGACCACGAAATTGGCTCTGGTGGACAGTGAAGGAGCCTTGCTGGAGAGTTATTACCGAAACAACGGAGGGCACCCCTTGTGGGTAGCCATCGAATTCATCCGCGAATTGTACACCCGTATGCCCGGCGATGCCTGGGTCGCACGGGCCTGCTCCACAGGTTATGGGGAGGCTTTGGTAAAGGAAGCACTCACCTTGGACCTGAGTGAGGTAGAAACCATCGCGCACTGCCGAGCAGCCCGTGCCTTTGCCCCCGATGTCGATTTTTTGCTTGATATAGGCGGCCAGGATATGAAAAGCCTGCGCCTTAAGGACGGGGCGATTACTTCCATCCAACTGAACGAAGCCTGCTCGTCAGGTTGCGGCTCCTTCCTGGAAACCTTCGCCCTTTCATTGGATATGGACGTCCGAGCCTTTTCCACCGCAGCCTTGGAAGCCGCCTTACCAGTGGATTTGGGGACCCGTTGTACGGTTTTCATGAATAGTCGTGTTAAACAGGCCCAAAAGGAAGGCGCCTCTGTCGCCGACATTTCTGCAGGCCTTTCGTACTCGGTTGTAAAGAACGCCCTGTTCAAGGTCATAAAGTTACGGGACATGTCCGGGTTGGGTCGCACGGTCCTTGTGCAGGGCGGCACTTTCCTCAACGACGCGGTCCTGCGGGCTTTCGAATTGGTTTCTGGCCGTGAAGCGGTGCGGCCCGATATTGCGGGGCTTATGGGAGCATACGGCGCGGCACTCCTTTCGATGGATGCCTTCGTAGCCGGGACCGTTGGCAGGACGGAGTGCGAAGACAGATCAACCATCGCCAGCGCTCGGGAGCTGGAGAATTTTACCGTCAGGACCGAATTGGTCCGCTGTCCCGGTTGCGCGAATACCTGCATGCTCACCCTCAATGTATTTAACGGTGGCCGGCGGTTCACGAGCGGAAACCGCTGCGAGCGGGGTCCGCTACTGGTGGACAAGCCTTCTCCCATCCATTTTAGGGCTTCCAGCCTGGCTCTCAGCGAGGATGCCTCCGGCCCCAGTGCGGTACCGCCAGGCACCGCGAATATCACTTTTAAAAAAGCGATTCCGAATCTGTACGCATGGAAGCTCGCACGTGTTTTCCGCTACGAGCCGCTTCCCAAAAACCAGGCATCCAGGGGTACGGTCGGCATCCCGCGGGTGCTGAATATGTACGAAAACTACCCTCTTTGGCATACCCTGTTGACGGGATTGGGCTTCCGGGTGGAACTTTCATCCCGTTCTACAAAACAAATGTATGAGATGGGCATGGAAACCATACCTTCAGAGTCGGTCTGCTACCCCGCCAAACTAGCCCACGGGCACGTAGCGCAACTGATCGCCCGTAAGGTTGCTTTTATTTTTTATCCCTGCGCACCTTGGGAAAAAATTGAGGATGGAGGTGCGGACAATCATTACAACTGTCCTATAGTCACTAGTTACCCCGAGGTGCTCAGGAATAATGTAGATGCCCTCAGGTCCGTTCTTGCCTTGGACGGCAGGAAGATCCTGTCGCCGGCTTTTGAGGCCATACGTTACCTCGACCCCTTCTTGCCGCTGGATGACGAAAAACGCCTGGCTGAACGCATCGCCGAGGAGTTCGCCTGTTTTGGTGTGACCAGGTCGGAAGCGGTATTGGCGGTCTCAAAAGCCTGGAAGGAACAGGAAAGCTTCAAGTCCGAGGTTCGTGCCAAAGGCGAGGAAGCCCTGAAGGAGATTGAATCAAGGGGCTTGCGGGGTATTGTACTGGCAGGCCGCCCTTACCACGTGGACCCTGAAATCAACCACGGTATTCCGGAGCTAATAACATCCTTGGGACTGGCTGTCTTTACCGAGGACAGCGTCGCCCATCTGGCCTTGGTGGAACGGCCCCTTCGTGTAGTGGACCAGTGGACCTACCATTCGCGCCTGTACGCTGCGGCGTACTTTTCGACGACCCGACCGGACCTGGAATTCGTCCAGCTTACCTCGTTCGGGTGCGGCCTGGACGCCGTAACCTCGGACCAGGCCGAAGAAATCCTGAACGCGAAACACAGGTTGCATACCCTGGTTAAAATAGACGAGGGCGCCAACCTTGGTGCCGTGCGCATCCGGCTTCGGTCACTGCTGGCTGTAACGTCAGGCAACAGGAACCCCGCCAAGCAGCCTCCGATTCCGGCGCGGCCACGCCCCCTGTTCACCACGGCAATGCGTAGGACCCATACCGTGTTGGCCCCCCAGATGTCACCCATCCACTTCAGGCTGCTCCAGGAGGCGTTCAGGGCTGATGGATTGGATTTTCAGATCCTGCCCGCCCAGGATTCGGGTGCGGTGAACGAGGGGCTTAAATTCGTTAACAACGACGCCTGCTACCCATCCATACTCGTCGTGGGGCAGATGATGGAAGCCCTCCGTTCGGGTCGTTACGATCCTGACCATACCGCCTTGCTGGTTACGCAGACAGGAGGTGGTTGCAGGGCTACCAACTACATAGCCTTCATCCGGCGCGCCCTGAACGACGCTGGCCTGGAAAAGGTTCCGGTCATCTCGTTATCGGCGCAGGGTTTCGAGGATAATCCGGGCTTCAGGGTGTCACCCATCCTGCTTCACCGGGCCCTAGTCGCCCTGGTATTCGGCGATCTCCTCATGCGGCTGCTTTACCGTACCCGTCCCTATGAAGAGGTTTCAGGGACCGCCAACGCCTTGTACGAGTCTTGGAACGGGCGTTGTTCCTCATGGCTCCGCTCGAAAGACTTGTTCGGATTTGGCACTCTGGTGCGTCACATGGTAAAGGATTTCGATTCCCTTCCACTGAGAGTGGTAGTCAAACCCAAGGTGGGGCTGGTAGGTGAAATTCTCGTAAAATTCCACCCCACGGCAAACAACGGCATAGTAGAACACCTCGAAGCCGAAGGTGCCGAGGTTGTAGTCCCCGATCTGATTGATTTCCTGATCTACACCGCCTACACGGGCGTGTTCAAGCACCAAAAACTCTCCCTGCCCAAGGCTGCGGACCTGAAAGCCCGTGCGGTGATAGGTTTCCTGGAATTGTACCGTCGGAGTATGAAAAAGGCGCTTGTCGCAAGTCGGCGTTTTGACCCGCCCAAAAACATAGAGGAACTCGCCCGCGGCGTGGATGACATAGTCCAATTGGGCAACTTTGCAGGAGAAGGCTGGTTTCTGACGGCCGAAATGGTGGAGCTGATCGAGACTGGTGCAGCCACCATAGCCTGCGTGCAGCCCTTTGCCTGCCTGCCCAATCACGTGACGGGTAAGGGCATGATAAAGGAACTGCGCAGGCGCTATCCCCAGGCAAACATCGCGGCTATCGATTATGATCCTGGCGCTTCCGAGGTGAACCAGTTGAACCGCATAAAACTAATGCTCGCCAATGCGAGGCTGCCAGGTGCCCAGGATGAGCGTATCATGGCCGCTGAAGTTGAGAATGGCGAGGTAGACGTCTTGGTAAAAGGAATAAAAGCGGAATCCCGGGATAATCTGTATGCCTAAGCGTACCAGGCCTACGCGCCGATAAATGAAAGACATGAATATCAGGTCTACCGTGTTTTCCCGCGTGTTTTACCATGCTCTTTTCTTCATATGCCTGTTTCCTATCACCCTATATGCCCTGCCGTCGGAGCCTCGGGTGCCCGAACCGGATGTAGCGATAGCGGCCATAGGTGACGATTCAGCCTTGCGCGCTGAACTGGACGGTACCATTTTTCGTCTGACCCCGAGGAATGCCCTCGCGTTCAAGCCGGAACGGCGGATCCTGCTGGATGGAAGCAAGGTAGAGATCCGGGTAGAACAGGGAAATGGCGAATTCATGACGGTTTTGGCCAGGCAAGGGGATGGCAGCTTTCCCTCCTGGTCCCAGGGTACCTGGGTGCTCTACCGCAGCTTATCCACCGGAGAGCGGACCAGGATCAGGTTTTTTCCGCGAAGCGACCCCTATTGTTATCTCCAGTTCCGGCCGGATGGACAGGATCGGACCCTTTTGGATGCCATCGCCTATGAGGGCTATGTCTCGCGTTCCATCGTTTTACCCCTGGACTTGGATCGGGTCGTCATTGAACCCCTCAACCGGGTGCTCATGCCAGCGATAGACACTTTCCCTCGCAGGTATTTCGAGCCTCGTCCTGAATACTATACTGACATCCGGGTACTATCCGAAGCCATCCGCTCGCGACTGGGTGCCCTGGTGTATGCGGATGACGGAGCCTTGGACGAAAATGGGCTACCCGTGTTTATCGAAAGCGGTTCACCGCAAACGGCTGCTTTCGGCCTGAATTGTTCCGGTTTCGCAAAATGGGTGGTGGACGGCATGCTGAGGCCCCTGACGGGCAGGCGTCTGCCACTTGCGCCCCTCAAACAACCCCCACTACCACGGGGCAATACCTTCTCGAAGCCTTGGGAGGCTTTGCGGGACCCCTACTTTGGCTTGGACTGGACACGCAATCTGGCGGCTGAAGCCGGGAGGGTGTTCCGGGGTGAACGGGGTGCGGACCCTAAGGAATACGAGGTGAAACGTACCGCCATAGCCGCTTTGAGAACCAGCGGCGGTAGTGGCATCATTTCACGCTCGTACCCTGGATATATCGAGGATGCGGGTTTCGAGATCAGGGGCTTGAAGGCGGTATTGTATACCCTTGCCATCGATGAACCCGGAACGATGTACCTGGCATCGGTGAATAATGAGATAGGTACCGCTCCCCGGCTTCGGCAACATTATCATGTGGCGGTGTTGTTGCCCCAGTTCGATACAGGCGGGCGCTTCTCGATCGGCGTTTTCGAGAGCGCGGTGGAATCGAAATTCGACTCCTTTATCAAGCGTTATCCTGGACACGCGGTCCATCTTACCAGAATTCCCGTAGAATCCAACTTCGATCCTTAATGTAACTTAAGCGAAGTGGTGGTATTATAATTAGGTATGCGTACATATATCGTTCTTTTTCTGTTCGTCGCCGTTACAGTGCTGTCCGCCGGAGCCCAAAGCCTCGAGCGCGAGGCATTTCTGGACGCGGAAAGTCGTTTCCTTTCGCGGGCGTATCCGCTGGCCCTCGAACGGTACGACGAATTCCTGCGTTCTTGGCCAGATTCGGCCTATTCAAGCGACGCACGGTACCGCCGTTCGGTAACCCTGTACAGACTTGGCCGCTCCACGGAAGCCTACGACGGCTTTTCTACCGTAGAGGCGCGGTACAGGTCGACAAAATACCTGTCCTATGTGCCGTTCTGGAAGGCTGTCATCGAGTACGACCGGGGCGAGCTGGAAAAGGCCGCCGCCCGTTTTACCGCCCTGACAAAGAACCCGCCGGATACGGAGTCCCTCAGACTTTCCTTGGTGTATCTTGGCAAGGCTTCCACCGCCCTGGATCGCCCATCCCAGGCAAAAGCAGCTTTTGAACGTCTCCTTGATGAAATAGAGTCTCCTGAATCCGAAGGATCGGCCCTCATCTTCTTGGCCGATTTGTACGCCAAGGATAATGAAAGCGAAAAATTGGCCGTACTCTGGACCCGTATCGACCCGGACAAGCTGGACGCCCCTACCCGCGAACGTATCGCCATTCGGGTCGCCGAAGCTTTCTCGATGCTTGGCAGGGATATGGAATCGGTAGCCCTTTTCGAATCCCTTTCCTCATCGCCCCGCAAGGAAATAGCCATTTCAGCCCTGCAGCGCCTGTTTGTCGAGGCACGTCGTTCCGGCGATGAGGCACGGATTTCGGCCACCCTGGTAAAAGCCGAGAACGCCTTGCGCGCGTCTCCCGATCAGCTAAGCGAATTCTGGCTCCGTGTGGGAGAGGGTGCCTTCCGCGACGGCAGGTTGGACCTTGCCAGATCGTATTTTTTAAGGATTTCAGCCCTGTTGCCGCCCCAGAGCGTCCATCCGGATGTGCCTATATATATGGCTGAAATAGCCGCGCGGGAAGGCAACCACGAAGAAGCCTTCTCCATCCTGTCATCTGCCGCAACTTTGGACGCGGGTGACCGTGAAGCCCTTCTGAAAATGAGGCTGGGATGGTACGCGCTCGGTCTGAAGCGTTGGGCTGATGCTGTTTCTGCCTTGACGGGAGCCCTTGCGGCTATACCCTCCGAAGCCAACGAGTTTGATAGGGAAATCGAGCGCGTTTCCAGGGCTTATTTGGCCTATGCGTTATATAGGGAAGACAAGGCCGCTTTGGGCTTGGAAGCCTTGGCGGAGGCCGAAGCGGTTTCCTTGCCTGGGATGGCGCGTCTGCGGGCGGAGCTACTCAGGAAGGCGGGTCGTGCCGCTGACGCCCTGCAAGCCCTCGATGAGCTGGTCGTTGCGGATTCCGGGGATGCCGAGGCGCGGATAGCGCAGATGTCCCTGCTTTTTGAGTATGGCAGGCACTCGCGTGTCGTATCCGCCGCCGCGGAATTGGACAGCATCGCACCCGACGGAAAAGGTCTTGACTCCTCACTCCGTGCATCCTCCATGTATCTGGCGGGCATATCTGCCGCTGCGACAGGTGACTTCGAGCTTGCGCTGTCACGTCTGGAAGTTGCCCGAAAGGCAGGCTTCGACCAGCTCGGTCCCGCTGCCTCTTGGGCAGCCTATTATCGTGCTTGGGCGCTGTACCGGCTTTCGCGATTCGAGGAAGCCCTCTCATCTTTCGATGCCTTCATAAACGCACAGCGCGAACATCCCCGTGCGTATTCGGCTGCGTATCTCGCGGCCTGGAGCGCCATTAACCTTACGGACTACGCCTCTGGGGCGGCCTTCGCACGCAAGGCCGCCGACATGACCTCCCGTGAGCTTGTGGACGGATTGATTCCGGGACTGCCCAAGGGTGCGGATGCCGGGGAAGAACAGGCCAGGGCCGCTTTTCTGGAGGGAACCGCGCGAACCTTCATGAAAGACTGGGACGGCGCCGTTGCCGCCTACAACCGCGCGATCGCAGCCCGGTCCGGTTCGGCCAAGTCCGGCCAGACGTCGTACACCGTGCGTGCCGCCTACGAACGTGCGGCCGTCTTCGACCTTTCGGGTAATGTAGATGCCGCTGACGAAGCGTTCTCCCTTGTTTCGCGCAATTATCCGACCGACCCCCTCGCTTCCGAAGCCGCATACCGTCGTGGCGAGCTGATGTACCGGGCCAAACGCTGGGGAACAGCCTCCGAGCGTTTTACCGACTACCGTGAAACATACAGGACAGGTCCCCGTGGCGATGCAGCCCTCTATTTTGGTGGCTTGTCCGTTCATGCTTCGGGGAAGACCGACGCAGCCATATTACTCTGGGAACGTCTACTCACGGATTATAAGACCAGCCGATATCGCTTCGCTGCCATTCTGGCTGCCGCACGGGCCTACAAGGAAAAAAAGGATTGGGAAGCAGCCTTCCGCTCCTATACCTCGGCAATCGCCGAATTCGGGGATAACGCCAGAAAGGCGGGAGCAGGGGACGAAGCTGAAGTCCTGCGTTACCTGATTACTGGTCTGCCGGAGAAGGCCGCGCGCCTGCACATGATCCTGAGCAGGGAAGGTGGGGCGACCACAGCTGTCGGAAGGGCGGCCGCGCTGGATTTGGCAAAATTCTACATACATGAAAGCGCCCAGCGCGAGGCAGGCTTGCCCTTGCTGGACGAAACCATCGCCATGAGAAACGAGGATGCCGCTTCCGCTGCCGAAGCCGCTTATCTCAAGGGAGAATATTTTAGCGCCATCGAAGCCTTCGACAAGGCGGCGCTCGCATACCTGGACGCCGTTGCCTACGCGACTGGGATTCCTATCGCACCGCCAGAGGGAGGCACGACTCAGGGTTTGCGTGGGGATTTCATCCCCGAATCCCTGTTCCGCGCCGCTTCCATGCGCCTGCGTTCGGGTAGGAAGGATAGTGCCACCGAAATACTTGCCTTGCTCGTAAAGAATTATACGTCCTCGATCTGGACCAGCCAGGCGCGGCGTTTGCTGGAGGGCAACTGATGAACCGCCATGTCAAAGCGGCCGATACAGGTTACCGGTCCGGCATGAATCTCTGGCTCAGTCTGGGGATGCATACCGTCCTGGCACTCACGATTCTGTTTCTTTTGCTGGGTTTCGACTTTACACAAAGCCTGGCTGCGCAGGAAAACCCTACCACCAGAACCGATCCGGTAAGCGAAAATGCCCCGGTGCCAGAGATGCGCCTTCCCGACTTGGATACCGAGGTTCGTGGCGTCGCTCCAAAAGAATTGGAGGCGCCCTTACCGTCTTTCGATCCCCTTCCCGCGCCCGGGACCGAGCCACCGCTACCTCCGGGCAAGGAACTGACTCTTCCCGAATCGGCGTACCTGACCGAAGCCACCTTGGATACGGTCGCTCGGGACGGCAAGGGCGACACCTTTACGGAAGCCAGCGCCGGTGCGGGACTCTGGGAAGCCGTGTCGGCTTCGCTCTCCATATACAGGCCTGGTTCGGATCCTTCTTTCAGCATGACCTTTGCCCATGATGCCCTGGATGGTTTTTCATTCCACGACGCCGGGGAAGGATTCTCCCGTCGGATCACAACCCTGAGCGGCCGCGTACGCGGAGCGTTGGGCGATGGTTCTGTCTGGCGCTTCGCTGCGGGTTTCCAGGACGAAGCGAACGGCTTGCAGGGCCAGAGCCAGGACTTTTACGGTATTTCGCAACGATATCTGGACTTGGGTGGTTCGTACCGCAAACCCTTCGGAAAACTTTTTGGAGGTGAATGGGGTCTGCAATCTGAATTGGCACTCGGGTCCGCATCCCGGGCACTCGAATTGTCAGCAAGCGATCCTACGGGTATCACCGGCGTGGATGAGCTGACGCTTGTTCCCCGTATCGCGACCGAACTCCGGTATGAAAGGTTGCTTCTGGAGTTTGTCTCGTTCTATGAATTCCGTGGCCTGTTGGGTCTTGATTCGGGGGATGATCCCAAGGATCGTTATTCCCACAGGGGTGGCGCTGATCTCAAAGCCGATTTCGAACTCTCGTCATCTCTCACCTTGGCCGCAGACCTTGGGTTTGCAAGTTCAGCAGCTTTTCCAGCCCTTGTTCCCTTTTCCTTGTCCGCTGAAGCCGGTCTGGGAGGATTTGCCTCTCTCTCGCTGTCCGGTGGACTGCGCTCGGACCAGAATACCTTCTCCGTCGCCTGGCAGAATAATCCGTATCTGGATATCGGCGAATTGCCGCCGGACGATGCCCGCTGGTTTTCGGACGGCAAACTGGATCTTTTCCTGGTACCGGGATTGACCGCCCGTCTGGGGGGTGCCTGGGCGATGAGCCTGGAAGGGGCGGGGCGCATTACACCGGTGGCGCCCATCGTTGGTAATCGTGGCTTGTATACCTACCGTGTCGAGCCCTACGACAGCCTGGCTTCTACACTCTCCCTCCGCTGGGGCGCCGGTGCGGCGAGCGCGAGTCTGTCCTGGATAGCCGATTGGCTGGATGCACCCCTGGTAGGAGAAAGGCAGCAGTTCAAGGCTGAATTGGAATACCGTGAGAGGGCAGAAAATTTCGGCGGCGCAGTTTCGGCATCGGCGGGTTTGGGGGGAGATGGGTTTGACGTTCCCGTCGTGGATGCCAGCGGTTTTGTCAGCCTGACCCCCGAATTGCGATTCATAGCCGAGTTCCGGGATATAGTGCTTGCATTCCGGGGCATGGAAGGGCGAATCCGCTGGGCTCCCTTCCTTTCGGAGGGTTTCCAGGCAAGCATTCGTTTGCAAATATCACTTTAGTACGGATTCAGGAGGAACTTTATGCTCGATCTGCTCCTTAAGGGCGGACCAGTCATGATCCCCATTGGTTTGAGTGCCCTGGTCGCGACCATCATCATCGTGGAGCGTTTCCTGTTCTTTCACGCTGTCAGAAAAGATGACGCGATCCTTCTGCAGAAAACGACCCCCGCAGTGCGGGAAGGTCGTTTCGAGGAAGCTGCCGCCTTATGCAAGTCCAGTTCGTCTCCGCTCGCGCGCTTGCTTTTTGCCGGTATAGAGCAACGCTCCGCTCCGGAGGCGGATATCAAGGAAGCGGTCATGAACGCCGCCAATCGGGAAGTGCCGCGTCTGGAAAGATATATCAGCACCCTGGGGACGATTTCAAACGTCGCGACGCTATTGGGTCTTTTTGGTACTGTAACCGGTAATATCAGGGCGTTCGGCGTGCTTGCTGCATCGGGAGCTATGGGCAATCCCTCGTTGTTGGCAGGTGCCATCGCCGAGGCCTTGGTGACTACCGCTGCCGGGCTTTCCGTATCCATCCCCACCATTGTGTTTTATAATTATTTCGTCAGCCAGGCGAATCAGACCATAATCGCCATGGAAAGTTCGGTAGGGGACCTGGTTATACTGATTGCGGCCAGAAACCGGACTGCCAAGCCCTTGGCTAGTCCATCGCTCCTGCCCGAGCGCAAGTCCGCTGTTCCCCCTGTATCCGGGGCATCGCTGGTAAAATCCGTTCCGGCGCCTGTCGCAAAGCCTAGTGCCGCAAGCGGTGTTACAAAGCCAGGTTCCTCAAAGGCCGTAGCCGGAAAGGCGGGCGGGAGCGAGGCCAATGCGCTTTAAACGACGTCTGGAACCCCACTCCCTGGTTGACCTGGTTCCCATGATCGACGTGGTTTTTCAACTCATCCTATTTTTCCTGGTTTCGACTACTTTTGCCATACTTCCGGGAATCACACTCCAGCTTCCGGAATCCTCTACGGCTGAACCTACAGCCATGACGCGGCTCGCGGTGGTGGTTGTGTCCAGGGAAGAGGTGTATCTGAACAAGGATCGGATGGATCTGGACGCTTTGGACGCTGCTTTGGCACAGCTGTCTCCCGCCGAAAAGGCAGAAATCAAATCGATAACCCTGGAAGGTGACAAACAACTTCCATACGGTTTGACCATCGAAGTGCTGGACCTGCTCCGCAAGAACGGGTTTCGCGGCATCAACCTGCATACCTTGGAGAAGTGATGGATGCCGTCTGGGTTTCGGTACGGAATGCCGATTCGCGCCGCTTGCGTACGAGCGTCATCGTTTCGGCGATAATCTGGACCATCGCCTTCCCTTTTTTTGCCCTGATCCGCATGCAAAACCCCGTTCCCGATACCCCAAGCATGAACCCGGTCTACATCGAACTTGCCCCTCCCTCCGAAGTGCCGACCCCCGTAGAACCGGCCACGATGAAATCTGACCCAAGGTCTGAAACCTTGCCAGAAATTGCACCCGAGCCAAGGACGGTTGCCCAGCCGGAGTTTGTTGAGGTTCCGCCTGTGGAAACCAGGCCCCTGCCCGAGGTCGCCGATATTGCGGAGACCGACCAGCGTGCCGTGCAGACTGCACCGATTCCGGCCGTGCAGGCAGCTCCTGTGGCCGAGAAACCAGCCACAGGGGCTGCCCCTGTGCGGGAGGTGCCGGTACCGGTAGCGCGGGAAGCACCGGTTCCCGCTTTTGCAAGTGTACCCGCGGAGACGGCTCCCCTCGCCACGAAACCCTTCGCGAGCGTTCCGGCCGTGACCAGCACGCCGCTAGAGGCCTCCCCGGTGGCAGTGAAGCCTGTCACGAACGTGCCCGCCCCGGCTGCGGAAACGGCTCCGGTTCCCGGTTCCAGGTCTGTGCCCGATACCGCGCCCGTGCCGGTGAAGCGTCCCCGCGCTCCGAATCCTTATCAACAAGGTGTGGGAGCAAAGCAGGTGGAGTTGTCCGAAGAATCCATTTTGGCCAAGAATACCGGTTCCGAATCCGGGGCCAGCGCGTCGTCCGGGGCTCCGTCGGGCTCCTCCACTGCGAATTCCCGGGTTGCCGTTGCTTCCGGGCAGCGAGTGGATGACGTTGCGGATAGAAAATTGGGAGAGTTGGAGAAAAATCTGTCCTCCACAGCCACGGCAAGCGCGAGAATCGATTCACAGACCGGCCCCGGTTCGACATCCACCTCAAAAAGTGCTACCGGGACTGCCCTTCCGGGCATTGCCATTTCTCCAGGCAGTGGAAACCTTTCCGGACCTTTCGACTTTGGGGGGACCAATACCAGGGCTTTGGTGCTGGGTACCAAGAAGGTTACCATTCCGCCAAAGGATCTGAGGGACCAGCCGGATCAGCTATCAACAATGGTATCTTTCGTAATCGAGCCCGGTGGTACGGTATTGAGCGGGACCATCCGCTTCGAACCACCCCTTTCGCCAGCAATAGAGGCTATTTTAAGGGCTGCTTTCGTTACTTGGCAGTTTTCTCCAGCCGATTCCGATGGACGAGTCGAGTTCAGGTATAGTATAAAAGTCCGGTAATGTTGGATATCGACGCGGTTGCTTTTGACCTTGACGGGACCTTGTACCCGAATTATCGCTTCTACATGCGTTTGCTTCCCTTTATCGTGAGGGAGCACAAATTGTTACGCGCCATGGGTCAGGCCCGTGACGTCATGCGGTCGGCATCGAAGGAAGGACGTTTCTACGAGCTACAGGCGCGCTTGATGGCCGAAATTCTTAGGGAGAATGAGGATGTCGTCCAGGCCAGGACGGAGAAACTCATTTATCGTGGGTGGGAGCCCTTGTTCCGTAACGTCCGACTCTTTCGGGGGGTACGGGAAACCTTGGCCGAGCTTAAGGCGTCGGGGCTCAAATTGGGGTTGCTTTCGGATTTTCCTCCGGACATTAAATTGAGGCATCTTGGCCTTTCCGAAGGCTGGGACGCGGTGCTCTGTTCCGAGCTGAGTGGCCGTCTGAAACCGGACCCCTTGCCCTTTCTGGACCTTGCCCGTGCCCTTGGAACCGAACCCTCCAGGGTGCTATACGTGGGCAACAGCGTGGCCTACGATATTGACGGGGCTAAAGCCGCCGGCATGAAGTCGGCGCTGGTTTCTTATTTTGGTAAAAAGAACTGCGGAGCGGACCTGGTCTTTTCCGACTATCTCCAATTACGTAGTTTCGTGCTAACCTAGATATAAAATCCGGCGCGTTCCTGGGAGAGAAAACCGCATGTTTTTCACGACGGGCAACCTCCTGACCCTTGGCATAGTCCTTGTCGCACTCGTGCTGTACCGGCAGATAGACCGGAACAACCGCTCCTTGGACAAGGTCAGAAAGTACGGCGAAAAGCTCCGCGACGACCTGACGGCCTTTGTAGCCGAGAAAGAAGCTTCTGTGCGCGATTACGGCGTGGAACTGGATGTCCAGCGGAAATCGGCAAAGGAACTCCTTAACCGGATTGCCGCAGTGGAAGAAGGCCTGTCTGCCCGTGCGGAAGGCATAGCCAAGATCGACGAACGCATAGGCGCGTACGACAAATCCCTCGAAGAGCTGCTGCGGATGACCTCCCGTGCCCAGGAAAACCTGGACCGCATTCGGGACGAATCTGCCTTTACGGACGGGGTCCAAAAACGGCTGAAGGAAGCGAAAGAACAGGTCGACCGTCTGGAAAAGGGCTTGGGCGACATAGAAATACGTTTTGAACGGGAAAATGCGGAAGCCCTCGAGCGCACGGCGGAAGCCACCATCTCGGCTGTACGATCTACCGTGACGGATCTGCAGGAAACCGCCGAAACCATCGAACGACGGGTCGAGGACCACCGGGATGCCATAGTAAAGGTAGAGCGGGAACGCAAAACCCGGCTTGCCGAAGACGCCTCGTCCATAGAGGCTTCCCTGGAAAAGGCGTTGGAAAGCGCCCGTTCCGAAGCGGACAACCTGGAATCGGCTTCTTTCCAGAAACTCAAGGATCAATCCCTTGAAAGGGCAAGACGCTTCCATGAAGCCGTGGAGGAAAAACTTGGCCAATTCCAGGAAAGTTCCAAAGCCCGTCTCGTCGAGGTGCAGGGGCTCGTAAGAACCTTTAAATCCGATTGGCAAAAAGAAGCGCAGGAACTCGTAGAAAAACAGAAAATCCAGCGCGACGAACTTAAGAGAGAAGCTTCTGAGCTAGCCACCCTTGTCAAATCAGCCAAGGACGACTGGAAGAAGGACGCCCTCGAGGTGAGATCCTCCTTCGATGCTCTTAAGATGGCCCTCAAATCCGAAGGTGCGGAACTCATCACCCAGGCTTCGGATGCCGTCAAGGAAGAAGTCGCCCTGCTGCGCGCGGAGAACTCCACAAACCTCCACGCAGCCCGCGATGAGTCCGAACGTACGGCTTCTGAAATCGCGTCGCTGTTGGCAGAATCCAGGGAAGAAACCGCCCGTGTCGAGCAGGCGTCGCTTGCCCGTCTGGATGGCTTGAAGACTACTGTCGAACGGATCGAAATGGAGTTCAAGCGCCGTGCCGCCGCTCTGGAAGAGGCAACGACCCGGATCGAGGAACAGGCTATGGCTTCAGCCGCCGAAGATGCCTCCAGGCGGCAAGGCGAGATACGTGCGGCGGTGGAAACCTCCATCGGCGTCCTTTCCGATAGACTCACCGAGGAAAGTTCCCGGGTTGAGGAGGGTGTGCGGACCGTTCAGGCTCGGGGAGCCGAGTTGTCCGTGCGCCTGGAAAAATTTGTCGACGAATTCGGGACGAAACTTTCCGCTGCTGCTGAGGAAGCCTCGCTCAAGGCCTTATCCGAGACGGATGAACGCCTTGCATCCTACCGCGCCGCGTCGGTTTCCCGCTTTGAGCGCCTGGAAACCCTGGCCGATGACATCGGCCGTCTGGACGCAGAGCTGCGCCGTTCCATGGCTTCTGTGGAAGACCGGGTACGCCAGGATTTCACCCTCTTCGAGAGGGAGTCCGAGAATGGTCGTGCCGCGCTGGCTGCGGAAATTTCAAAGGCTGCGGTGGCTTTGCGGGCTGACATGGAAGAGGTCGAAAAGGAATTGGCCACTCTCAAGTCGCGGGCTTACGAGAATGTATCCGAAAAGCTCAAGCTCTTCGAAGACGATTTCTTCGCCGATCTCAGCAAGCGCAGCGAGGAGATCGACCGCCGGTTGGTGGACTGGAAGACATCCATCGACGCATCCCTCGTCACCCTGGGCGAGGAAGCCGAAGTTGAGCGGGCAAAACTCGAAAACTTGTACGCAGAAGAGCTCAAGCAAAAATTGGCCGAACAGACCGAAAAATCCCTTGCCGATCTGGAAAGGCTCAAGGAACAGACCGGCGCTTTCGAGGAGGGTGTGCGCGAGCAACTGGCCGTCGCCGACCAATCCCTCCAGTATTTTAAGGACCAACTGGGCCGGGATCTGGAAGAGGCAAGATCCGGCGCCTCGGTTTCCACCAAGGCGGAAATCGCCCGCCACTCGCTGCAGATGTCGGAATTGCTCAAGAAAGACCAGCGCGAATTGGACACCGCCCTGAAAGAGTTGTCAGCCTCCGTGGAAGAGCGCAAGGCTGAGATGGCTGAGCGCCTGGAGGCTTCCCGGTTGGAGTTGGAAACGTGGCAGTCTTCTGTCGCGCGGCAATTGCGCGAGGCGGACACCGCAGTTGACGAAGCCCGCAAGCGGGCCCGCGAAATGGCCTTGGAAAGCGACGAACGGCTCGCATCCACGCGCACGGCCATACAAGAGGCGAGGGACGAAGCGGACGCGTACCGTACCGAGTTGGTGAGGCGCACGGAGGAGCGGGTGGGTACGGTGGATGCCACCGTCAAGGATGTGGATCGCCGGGTGAAGGAATTCATCACCCAGACGAAGCTTTTCGACCGGGCCGAGGAATTGCGGGTCGAGTTGGAAAGGCGGATGGAAGACTTGGGCAGCGATCTGGAAAGGCTCGACCAGCGCAGAAGCGAGACCGCCGAGCTGGAAGCCCAATTCGTCAAGATAAAACGGCTTGAGGACGAGGTTAATTCCAAGATGACCCGTTTCCTTTCGGAAAAGCGCCGCATCGAGCTGATGGAGTCCGATTTCAAGCGCCTGCTCCAGACGGCCCAATCGGTGGACGACAAACTCGCGCAGGTCACTGCCTCGGACGACACCTTACAAGCCCTGCAAGCCCAGTTGCGGCGCCTTGAGGATGCCGTGGGCGAGGCTGAAGCAAAATACGAAAGGCTGGAAAAGAAAAACCAGATTCTGGACGCCACCGCCGATGGCATCGACCGGAATTTCCAGGCCTTGCGTGAAGCCGACGCCAACGCCAAGCGTTTCGACGAAGAACTCAAGCGACTGGGCGAGGGCATCCTTTCGGCGAAAGCGGGCATCGATCGCTTGCTGGATGGCAAGGAGCGGACCGACGAGGTTGCCGACAAACTCGGGACCCTCGATTCCGTTTTGTCGGATATCGAAAAACGCATGGACGTGGTACAAAAAGCCCGCGAATGGCTGGCCCGTACCGAAACACGTCTGGAAGAGGTTACCAAACAGGCCCAGGAACAGGTGAAGATAATGGGCACCCTGCTCAAGGCAGAGGGTTCCAAAGGCACAGGCAAGGACCGGGGAGGAGCGCCGCCTATCGGTGTTCGCGAAACGGTGGTGAAACTGGCTCACCAAGGCTGGTCGATAGACGAGATTTCCCGGGCTGTCAAACTCTCCAAGGGTGAGGTTGAACTGATTCTGGAGATTTCGCCCAAGGCTTAGAACCAGCGGGTCCTTTCTCGCCTATCTGGATCTTTCCACGCCCACCCGCGCGCAACCTTCCTGCAGGACGCAGAGGGAGCAGTGCGGGCCCACGGGCGTACAGATGCGCTGACCGTACATAACCAGCAGATTGTTTATTTTTTTCCAATACCCTCGGGGCAGGATTTTCTGCAGGATGGCTTCGGATTCATCAGGGGAGTCCGTGCGCAACCAACCCCTGCGGTTGGCGATGCGGTGGACGTGGATGTCCACGCAGATGGCGTCCAGATCGAAGGCTTCGGACAGGATGAGGTTTGCAGATTTAAGGCCTACACCGGGCAAAGCCAGCAGGGCCTTCTGGTCCGCAGGAACCTTTCCGTTGTAGCGTTCAAGAAGGATTGCGGCTATGGCGCGCAGGTTTCTGGCTTTGGTTCGATAGAAGCCGGAAGGGTAGGCCAACCGGGCGGTCTCTTCCTCGGCCAGGCCGAGTATGTCCTGTGGGGTTGGGGCTTTTTCGAGCAGGCGGGCCGAAGTGGCCATGGTAACCGCATCTTTCGTCCGTAAACTCAGGATGGTCGATACGAGCACAGCCCAGGGGTCGCGCCCGCTCTTTCTGGCGATGGCAGTTACGGAAGGATCGTCAGTCTCTTCGGACAGGATCCCGATCCGCCAGGACTCCAGGGTTGTGAAAAACCTGTCCCAGTCGTTATCTGTCAATGTTCGACCCGTTCGAGGAGACAGACGGCGGTGGCTTCGACGGCCAGGCCGGCTCCCGTGGAATCCATCCTCTCGTTGGTTTTGCCTTTCACGAAAACAGCTTCCATCCCCACCGAAAGTGCTGCGGCCAACGACGCCCGTATGGTTTCACGATGGGGCAGGACTTTTGGTGTTTCGCAGACAACGATGCAATCCAGATTGACCAGACGCCACCCCTTGGCCGTTACCAGGGAAAAGGCCGAACGCAACAAGCCCATGGAGTCGGCGTCCTTCCATGTAGGGTCCGAGGGAGGAAAAAGCTCGCCGATATCGCCAAGAGCGGCCGCGCCGAGCAAGGCATCCATAACCGCGTGGGCCAGGACATCGCCGTCCGAGTGTCCCAATTCACCCTTTTCTGAGGGTAGCACGATGCCGGCCAGCAGGAAGCGGCGGCCTTCTACCAGCTGGTGAAGGTCATGCCCCAAGCCAATGCGCAGGATGCTCATGTGGGTATCCCCGTCCCGTAGTCCTTTATGGTACTCGTCACGACAAATCCTCCGGAAACGTAATTTTCTTGTTCGCGGCAGAACCGGGAATAGTGTGGACTGGTCCGTTACATACGCTCCACACTTCCGCATCATCGGTATATTCGATGCCGTCACCTGCGGTACGTTCATGGGCTGCCAGAATTTCCGGGAAAGCAAAAGCCTGGGGTGTTTGCGCGGAGACTATGCTTGCTCGCCGTAGGTGGCGGACAATCAGTCCCTGGCTGTCGATCTCCTTGGGTGTCTCCACCAGCGGCATGACTGGTATGACCGCGCCGCAGACCAGGACCGCGTCGGTGATCCGGCGAATAAGCGCCGCATCAGCCCAGGGGCGGGCGCCGTCATGTATAAGTACGTAATCCGGGGAGAAAGGTATTAGGGCCTTCAGTGCGTTATGAACGGAACTTTTACGTGATGGACCGCCAGGGATAAAAAGAATGCGGGCTTGGGACCCAGTTGAGAGCAACCCGGCTTCCAGAGCCTCTCGGGCCTCTGTCTCGCCTCCGGGGGGGTATGCCACCAATACCTGACTGAAAAGTGCCGTATCGACGAAGGCCCGTACGGCTGCCGAAAGGACCGTCTCCCTTGCGGGCGATGTTCCGGTTTCGCGTTTTGCTTGCGCATCGTTTTGAGGCAGATACCTGTATTCTTTTTTGATGCCACCCATACGTGAGGATGATCCTGCGGCGCTTACAATGACGGCCAGACGGGACGCTGCGCTCGTACGGGAATCCGATGGACCAACGTACGAGGCCATGCGGGCCCCGTCTGTCATTTTGCTTCCAGCCGCGCGAAGATGAGCTGCTCTACCTCGTCCTTGGTCTTGCCCAGGGAAAATGAAACCTCATCTTCCAGCAGCTTGAGGGCCGAGTCGTACAGTTTGCGTTCCAGTATGGGCAATTCTTTAACTTTGCTGCGATGGTACAGGGCACGTACGATGGTGGCGATGTTTATGACACTGCCTTTTTTCAGCAAATCCAGGTTCATCTGGTAGCGGAGTTTCCAGTCCGACGGAATGGGCTCGTAGGCTTCGGAAATCAATTCCAAGGCACGGTGGGCTTCTTCTTCGGGGACTATGGCACGGATGCCAAGCTCTTCGGCTTTCCCGACAGGTACCATGACGGTCATGTCAGACACTTCCAGGTAAATGACATAATAAGGAACCGCTTGGTCCTTGAACTTTTTTTCCTGGATGGAAAGTATTTTACCGACGCCCTGACTTGGGTATACCACCTCTTGGTGGACGCGGAAGGGATTGGACTGATCGCTCATTATTGGCGACTATAGCATGAAAAAGGGGAAATGTGAATAGGCGGTCCAGCTAGCCGCAGACGGGCTAGCCGGAGTAAATTCAGGCGCATGAATGAAAGGAAAAAGATCGGACCCAGTACCTTTGCCTTCCCCGCACTGTTTGCCGCCATGTTTGGCGTCGTCTGGATATTCCGCGTCCAATTATATGATCTATTTTCCGATCCTGCCCATGTCCGTGCCGCCGTCGAACGGGCGGGTGTCTGGAGCCCTGCACTTTTCGTGCTGCTTCAAGTATTCCAGGTCATCGTTTTCATGGTTCCCGGCGAAATCCTGCAGATCGCCGGTGGTTGGCTCTTTGGCATCCTCCCCGGCAGCCTGCTCAGCATTGTAGGGATCAGCCTGGGTTCCATGGTAGATTTTGCGCTTGCCAGGGTCTTGGGAAAACGCTTTGTCAAAGGCCTGTTCGGAAATCAGAAATTGGAACGCTTCGACCGGATCACCCATTCACCGCGGGCGGAAGCCGCATTCTTCTTGCTTTTTGTGATACCTGGCATGCCCAAGGATGTGCTCTGTTTCGTTGCAGGCCTTTCCACCCTGCGGCCTGCGACATTCCTGCTCGTATCCATGCTGGGGCGGGTGCCCGGGATCGTGGGCAGCGCGGTGATGGGTGCCGCCGCGTACGAAGGCCGCACCATACTGCTGGTATTCGTCGCTGCAACTGCTGCGGTACTGTTTGGCCTGGGTGCGGTTTTCAAGGACCGCATCCACGACTGGATCGTCTCGATGCGAACGGGGTCTTTCAGGCAAAAAAACGAAACGCTTACGGTCGGGCCGCCGCCACCCCCGGGAGGGGACGATAGGCCGCGTAGCTCAGATATTTGAAAGGGTGGATATCCAACGGATTCTGGTACCAACCGTCTATCTCGTCGGTGTCTATTATGTTGAGCGCCGGGGTATACGAGATGGGCAGGACCACTCCCCAGTCCAATAGCAATTTCTCGGCTTCCGCCAGGGTCTTGTAGCGTGTCGATCCTTCTTCAATCAAGGACCGATCCATGAGGCTTTCAAATTCGGGGTCACTGAATTTTGCATCATTCAGGTTGGAATCGGTCCGCCACATCTGCAGGAAGGTGTAGGGATCGGCGAAATCACCTATCCACGTGGAGGATCCGACCACATAGTCATCCTTTTTCATGGAATCGAAATACATGTCGTAGGGCACCACGTCCACGCGCACTTCCAAGGAGAGTGTTTCGGCCCATGCTTTAGTCATCAGGTCCGCGACTCGGGCGGCCTCTGTCGAAGGTGTTATCCTCAACACCAGCTCCGGGCGGTCTTTCCCGTCGGACAGGCCGGCTTCGCCCCATAGCCGTTTTGCTTCCTCCTCGTCCGTCTTTGCCATACCTTCCATTTTCGGATATTCGGGGATGGGGTAGACCAAGGTGGGAGCGGGAAGGAGTTGCTCCTTGCGGATTTCTTCCCAAGGAAGCGAAAGGGCCAGGGCACGGCGCACTCGACGATCGTTCCATGGGGCGATGGCACTGCGCACATAGTAATAATGGGTGGCGAACATGGGGTTCACCGAGATGCCCCGACGGTCCTTGAGTGCGTCCAGATCGATATCGCCGGCTACCCATTGGGCCTCACCCGAATCGTACAGGGCTGCAGCTTCCGTACCATCAGCGGCAAAACGGACGGTAATACGTTTCAGGACAACTTTTGCGGCATCCCAATACAGCTCGTTCTTACCCAGGATCAACCGGTCCTCCTGGCGTTCCAGGATATAGTAGGGCCCGTTGGAGAGCACGGGGCGGTTCGACCAATCATCGAGTTTGAGCATGTCGGGATGGACCGCCGAGAAGGAATGGTGGCATAGAATCCGGGGAAAATACGCAGCGGGAGCCGCGAGGGTTACCACCAAGGTGCGGGCGTCGGGGGTACGCAGACCTATTTTCCCCTTATCGTTGCTTTTGCGCAACCTGTAGTCCTTGGCGCCTTCGATAAAATCGAACAGGCTCGAATAGGCCGCATCGTTCGCCGGGTCCATCATCGCCAGCCAGGCGTCACGCAGGTGCGATGCGCGGACTGTATCGCCATTCCAGTAGCGGGCTTTTTCCTTGAGTGTAAAGGTCCACGTACGCTTGTCATCGGACAGTTCCCAATGTGAGACCAAGGCCGGGACCGGTTCAAGGCTGAAAGGGTCGTAGGAGAAAAGCCCTTCGTACAACCCTGTAAACAATTGGGCTTCATCGGCTTTGAAGGATCGTAGGGGATTGAGTTCCAAGTCTCCCGTTCCCAATACCAGGGTCAATTCATCCCTCACCGGGGGTGCGTTCCCGGCCTGACGATCGGGTACCCTGTTCGCACTTTCCCTGTCCCCGTTTTCGGCGTTCCTATTTTCCAAATCTCCGTGGGCTCCACCTTCGTCGGCGATATTCGGCGGGAGGGTGTTGTCCACCACGCTTGGATTGGCCTCCGTTGAGGCACATGAAAGAACCGGCAAGAAAAGACCTGTCAAAAGGGCAAGGCCGAGGGCGCTGAGGGTTGCCGAAAATAAGGGGGCTCTGCGTGTCATGGAAACTCCTGTGAGCGACTGTTCAAGCGCGGGCGCTATACGACGTCGGTCCGGATGCCGAGCTTTTTCATTTGCTCGAGCTCTTCCTTCTGTGCGATATATTCGTGCCGTTTCTGGTTGGCCTTCACGATACCGTTTTTTATGGTCATCAGCTCGGTCTTGATTCCCCGCATCCGTTCCCTGTCTTCCCTCGGGGTTTCGGATTTGAAATAAACATCCAACGCGGACATTTCCTTGTGGGTATTCTGTACTTCTTCCAGGTTCTTGGCGAGTATGGCCAGCACCTGCTCTTCGGTTCCGGACTCGAGGCGCTTTGCGGTGCTGGTGGTCTTGTTGGAAAGGGCTGCAAGAAAACGTATCTTACGCTCGGTCTCGGCGTGGAATTTGGAATAACTCAAAGCTTCGGTTTTTGAGGCTGTCTGGATGGGGTCAAAATATTCGACTTCGTAGATCACCTCTGGCGTTTCCTTGTTCATCATCTGTCGGACGATACGGCGTACTTTATCCATGAAGGTGTTTTTCTTGCTTTCTAGCAGGTTGCTGTTTTCGTCCAGTTTCTTCAGGGCGTCATCGATTATGAAATTGAGGGATGCGAGCAATCTTATGCCATCCAAAAGGGTGCTTCTGAAGGATATAACCCGCTTTTCCCCTTTCGGCTTGTCTTCGGCCACTGCCATGCGTTTGAGCAGCTCTTCCCGGAGCGAGAGGCCTTCACCCGCATAATCCTCTTTCAGGATCTCGTCCACCAATTCCGGATAGAAAGACCTGTCCGCCATGGATTCTGCAAACTTTCGTTTGACCTGACGGAGCGTATCTTCTTTTTTGGTAATTACAGTCTCGCTCTGGAATTGAAGCGAATTCATGACGCGTTGTCGGAGTTCCAGCTTATAATTTTCGCGGTGGTAATCCGACACGTCCTTGAGGATGCGGAAAATGGTTTTACTGGACTTTTCAAGTTGCTGAAACGCATCCGCGAGCAAACCGCTGGATAATTGGTCATTACCGCCCTTGATCAGGGCAGCCAGTTCTGAAAGGGTACGAGTATTGATATTGGGTGAATTGGTGGATATCTGGGTCCATGAAATGTACTTCGTCAGGGCGACGATTTTTTTTAATCGTTCCATCGTCATGAAGTCCACGCTGAATTGGTAGAAATTGACGAGGAAGTCCAGCTGGCTTTCGTAGTTGGAAAGACGAAGGCTCATTTCATCGTTTTTTTCACTTTCGGAAAAAGGGCTTTCGGATGGTACTTTCAGATCACCTATTTTTACTTCGTTCTTGTAAGGATCTTCGTGAAGTATTCCCTTTTTAAGGAATAATTTAAAAAGGCCCGAGAAGGAGGACTGGAAAATCCTGTATTCTTCTTTCAGCCGGGGCATTTCAGATCTGTCGAGCCACTCCCGGCGTTTTTCCAGCAATTCGGCGAGGGCGCTCTGGAAACTTAGAGTGTCGTCCATCGTTTTGACATTATGGAGCATTCCCTGGATATCGGCAATCCCCATGAAGCAAGAATGCTGAATCGTCCGTACTAACGGTATGCGCATGATTACATGTAACCGTTTGGGACCATGCCTGGTCGGTGTCGCGTCGATCTGTCTCTTCCTCTCCTGTTCCCCGGCAGTGGAATACGAAGCCCTACGCCTAAGGTTTCCCGTGTTGCCCTTGGAATTGACGTCGGCGCTGGGGGATCCGCTTTGGGTTGTACGTGTCAGGGAAGCCAATGGGCAGGGGGTATACTACCCCGAGCTTCCGCTTGCGTTTTTCCGTCCCGCTTGTACTGCAGCTGTGCTGGCTTATCCTACTTGGCCCGAACATTCCATACGGGATGGAGTGTTCAGGCCCGCCGGAGCCGTATACCCTTTTGGAGTAGGTGACGGAGAACTCATTCTGGATTGGAAAGGGGGCGTGGCCGCACATTTTTATGGGGAGCTCGCAATGGTCGGCGGTTCCTCCACACGGTCTCCCGATTTATTTGATTGGCCGCGCTTTCTCGAACTACTAGGGAGCGCTCCGATCCTGGAGGCGGTTCAGGGAGATCCGTGGTTGGTGGATTGGACAGAGGTCGCGCTTAAGACCAGGGCTTCCGGCTTTGACCGGCGACGGCTGGTTCCCCGCCCGTCAGACCCGCAGCGTTTCGCATTGCCTGATGAGGGCCCCTGGTTTCCCTCATCCCCGTTTGGTGCCGTGCTCCGTGACACTGTGGGGTCTGATGCCGAACTTCCAGGCAGCGACGAGCTTGAATCCCTGGTCAGCCGGCAAGGCGTTTTCCGTTATCGGAACGGAATTGGTGCCTGGTTCCCGTCGCCTTCTTGTACCGTTCCCCGACTTCAACTATGATCGGAATCTGTTCCATGAAAAAGTGTAACCCTAATTTGCCGTACATCATCCGACGATGGATACTCCTCGTTATGGCCTGCTTCCCGGGCATATATTCCTGCGCTCCCAAGCCAGCTTCCACGGCTGTCATTCCGCCAGTCACCACTGTAGCCTCGGAAAACATCAGGGCCATCGGATCGAAACCCATGGACCTCATTTCCGCCGTTTTTGAGCCTCGTTGGTACGAGTTTGGTCCCGAAAATCCCCTGGTCATCAAGGATGCGGGAGATTCTTCGCTGACACCCTTTGAACCTTGGCCCCTTTCGCGTCGTGTGGCCGGCATTGTCGTACACGAGGAGACGATAAGCTTGGGCGTGAACCGTTGCGGCTTCGTGCTCATAGCTCCCGCACGGGACCAGTCGAACGCCGTGTATCGGTTCTACGATGTACCGCGTTTTGATCCCTACTCGATTTCTTCGGTATTTTCCTGGAAGGGATCTGCCAGGCTGCTCCTTTCCCGGGACCGTTTCTTTTCCACCGATGATATTCCGGTACCGAATCCCCGTGTTTTTTCACTGACCATCGACGGCGAATTGATCCAGAACGAGGAGCCCCTTGCCTTTGCGGGCTTCCCGGTGGTGGATGGTTGGGATGTGGAAGTCGCGGAGCGGACCGGAGCCGGCCGTATCGTGTTGCGCGCAGTCCGCTCGAAGACCAGTGGTGGCATCGCATACGCTGAAACCGATTCGCCGGATTCGTCGGCGGCACCGATTACCGCCGCCGCCTTCCGCCTGGCCCAGACACCAAGGCGTGCTGCCGAAGCCGACCCCGTCCTTCGGCGCCTTTTACTCTCTGCCTCCGGAACACTGGCCGCCGCAGAGGTCCTCTTGGTCGGAACCATCATCGCCAACAGGGATTTCCCCGAATCCTATCTGGTGAGTCCGGATCTGGATTCGGAGCCACAAGCCTTGTTGTCCCGTCCGGAAACGGAAATCAGGAAAGCTTGGGCAGCGGTCCATGGCGATTGGGCTTGCCTCCTGTTTTCAGACGGGGCCTGCTTTGTCGTGGATGGCTTGGCGAAACCGCTGATCGGTGCGCGTTTCCCTCCGTTGCCGGAAGGATTCGTGTATTCCTCCATCGGTATTACCAGGAATCTGGCCGTGGCTGCTTGGGAAGAACAGGACGAGTGGTTGGTCGGGGCTGCCGGGTTCGTCGTGCTGGACGCTGATACCCTGCTTAAACCCCGATGAAAGCGTGCGGGATAAGGTGGGTGTGCTATACTCTGGTTATGCGTTTGACTGGATGTAAGCGACCCGGTGCGGTCCTGCTCGCGGCGTTTGGGCTTTTTTTTCATTTTTTGCAACCTGGCCTGTACCTAGCGGAGGCTTCGGAGAAAATCGGCCTTGTCGCCCGGGGCGGCGTCGTCGCGATACTCGAGGATAACGGACTGGAGGGCGATCCATCGCCCGTTTTGCCTTATCCGGGGGTTGGCCTTTCAGTGCCGTTGGGGCCGCTTTATTTTGAGCCGGGTCTGGATGTATACGCCACCTATTTCGGGTATTCGGACATTCTGGACCGGCCTGTTCCCTACGCCATCGAAAACAGGTCCGCGCTGGTCGTCGGTTCGGTTGTGAACCTTCCTGTCGAATTCGGGTTTTCACTGGCTGGCTTGTTGGGCTTGCGTTTTTTTGCCGGTCCCAGCACCGATCTTCGACTGTGCCTGACCGCCGATGGGCTTGAAGGCGCGGACCAGCAAGATGCCTCGGACGAAACGGAAAAAATTGCAGGATACGTCTGGTCCGCCGGCCGTTGGCTGTTTGGCATGGCCGGCCTTGGTCTGGATCTTCCCGCCTCCCGTGGCATCACCCTAGGCATCGAAGGTAGGGCCTGGTATCCGGTCTATCGGTTCTGGACCGAAGAAGATCTACCGCCTACGGAAAATCTTCGTTTCTCCCTCACCATCCGCGCCCTGTTCCGGTGAATGGAACATCCTTGACTTGTGCCCGGTATGTCAACGGGCGAGGGCCTTGTCAATCTCGGGCTTGTTGAAGCCGATTATGATACGGCCGTTGATGTCAACCACCGGGACTCCCATCTGGCCCGACTTGCGCACCATTTCGTCCGCCCGGCGCTTGTCGCGTCCCACATCGTAATCGTTGTAGGTGACTTTCTTGTCCCTTAGATAGTTTTTGACCAAAGTGCAGTAGGGGCAGCTCTGGGTGGAATAAACATTTACGCTCATAATCATCCTCCTTGAAACATTATATATATGATAATGCGTATATAACGAATTGTCAATAGCTGATATTTCCGCTTGACACCATGCATCGGTATATCGAAAATCGAAACAACCGTTGACGATTCCCCCAATTCCAAAGGAAAAGCAGGCGCCATGCACAATGCTTTCTGGACAGTGGAAATGATCCTTGTGGGCACTGCACTGCTTTCCGGTCATCTTGCCTGGTACCTGTCCATGAACAGAAGGGGAATGAAAAGTGCGTTCTACATGGGCTTCCTCATGTGGGGCAGCGCTTGGTGGGCTGCTTTCAACGCTCTTGAATACCTGGCTCCCTCCTTGCTTGGCAAACTGATCCTGGCAAACCTGCAGTATCTCGCGATTGCCGCCATTCCCGTTTTGTGGTACGCCCTTGGCGCGGCGCTCGATACCGAAGAACGGAGGGGTTTTGGTAGGGACCCCCATCCAGTTATGTGGGTATTGCCCGCGTTGACTGCCTTATTTGTCTGGATGGATCCTTGGTGGGCTTTGGTGCGCACCGATGTGAGACTTGGTGTGCAAGGCCCCTTTTCTGTTATCCTGAAAGAATTCGGTCCTTGGTTCTGGATCCACTCGGCTTTTTCGTATCTTTGTGTATTATGGGGAACCGTACTGATACTGCGCGGTGTAGGCGTGAGAGGCGGGCCGGGGAGGGGTGCGGGGAGGAAGCACGGGGAGAGAAGGAATAAAGTCCAGCTTTTCCTCTTGGTCGCGGGAACACTCCTGCCCACAGGCGTGAATTTCATCTACATTCTTGGACTACTGCCGACAGGAAGCCTGGACCCCACCCCCCTGGCTTTTTCCATAACCGGACTCCTTTTGGTGCTAAATCTGACACGTTTCCGTTTTCTCTCCCTCGTCTCGGTAGCCCGTGAGGCGGCCGTCGAGCATCTTCGGCACGCCGTGCTGATACTGGACCGGGACTCAAGGCTCGCCTACGCGAATGCAGTGGCACGGGAAGCATTCGGGATTGACGCGCGTTGTGTGGGTAAGCACCTGACGGAGATGGGACCCTATCTTGTGGAACTTGGCAATTTGAAACCAGGTGAGGAACGGGAACTCTCCATAGCCGGAGTCCCGGGGCTTGTTTCCGACCAGCTCTTCGAAGCAAGGGCTGGAATCATCGAGCAGAAGAAGCGCCGTATCGGCCAAGTCATAACCCTGTACAACATCACCCGTCGTGTAGAGGCGGAAGAAGCCCTCAAACGGGTAAACCAAGGACTGGAAGAACGGATTCAGGAACGTACCGAGGCGCTGGAAAAAAGCAACAAGCTGCTGTCCGGTGAATTGGAACACCGTACACGTACCGAGCGTCAGTTGCAGTACAGCATACTCCACGACGCACTTACCGGCTTGGCGAACCGCAGCCTGCTCCTGAGCAGGCTCGACCAGGCCCTGGCCCACTACCATCGGGATCCCACGAATTTTTACGGTCTCCTGTATCTCGATTTTGACGGATTCAAAAGCGTCAACGATAGTTACGGGCATGAGGCGGGTGACGCATTCCTGCGTGAAGTCGCCTCGCGCCTGACCCGTTGCATGCGGGAGGTGGATACCATTGCCCGCTTTGGGGGGGACGAATTCGCCATCCTGCTGGACGGTGTTGGAGGACCCTCCGATGTCGAGCTGGCCGCCGAGAGGATTGCCGAGGAATTATCGGTACCCATTTCCTTGGGGCAGAACGCGGTCATTCCCTCTGCAAGCATAGGCGTGCTTTTTGCACGCGACGATGTAACCAGCGCACAGGAAGCCCTGCGGGATGCCGATATCGCCATGTACAAGGCAAAGCTGGACGGGAAAAACCGTCGCGTGCTCTTTCAGGATGAAATGCGGATCAGGGTTCAGGAACGGCTCCATTTGACAAATGACCTTCGCTCGGCCATCTCCTCTGGTGGCATATCCCTCGCTTTCCAGCCCATCGTCCGGATGGACGCCGTAGTAGTGGGTTGGGAAGTGCTGGCCAGATGGAACCATCCTGAGCGCGGACCCGTAAGCCCGGAACGTTTCATTCCCCTGGCGGAGGAGTCGGGCCTTATCGTTCCCTTAGGTACCTGGGTCCTGCTCGAAACGCTCAAGATCGCCCGGGATTTATTGGTCGCTGGCAGGCTACAGGATAATTCACACGGTGACAAGCCTTATTTTGCCGTCAACGTATCGGCCATCCAGTTGAACCAGCCCGATTTCGCCGAACTGGTCCTGTCTTCCTTGGACCGGCTGGAACTGCCCAGGTCCATTCTCAATCTGGAACTCACCGAAAGCGCCATCATAGAGAACCGGGACGGCGTGACGTCGATTCTCCACGAGCTTTCTTCCAAAGGAGTTGCCTTTAAACTGGACGATTTTGGAACGGGGTATTCGTCCCTTGGCTACCTGGACCGGATTCCCATAGATTCCGTCAAGATCGACCGCAGCTTCATCGATCGAATGACTCCCACCCATGAGGGCATCCTAGCCTCCGCAGGCATAGTCCGCGGTATCATCTCGCTGAGCCATGAGTTGGGGAAGACTGTCGTGGCCGAGGGAATGGAGACTAAAGAGCAGGTCGGGCTGCTGACCAAGTATGGTTGCGATTTTGCCCAGGGGTACTTTTTTGGAAGGCCCATGACGGTAGAACAGTTACAGCTGAGCCTCTCTCCCGATCGGGTCGAGTGAGATGCGATATACGTAGAATATACTTGCCATTATTACGATAATCGTATTATTATGCCCCCTGTATGAAGCGGATTGCCGCGCATATAGGAGGTCTTCATGAAAATAGGATGTGTCAGCGAAATAAAGACCCATGAGTATCGCGTTGGTTTGACTCCACAGTGCGTGGCCGCCTACACCCTGCGCGGACACAAGGTGACCATGCAGTCCGGTGCCGGTGCGGGTGCGGGTTTTTCCGATGAAGAATACGTCAAGGCAGGCGCCGCGTTGGAATTGGACGCAGCGCGCATATACGCAAACTGCGATATGATAGTCAAGGTAAAGGAGCCGTTGCCCTCCGAATACAAGCTCCTGCGCGAAGGTCAGATCCTGTTCACCTACCTGCATCTGGCTGCGGACGAAGTGCAGACCCGCGCCCTTCTGGACAGAAAAATCATCGGCATCGCCTACGAGACCATCCGTTATGATGACGGTACCCTTCCTTGCCTGAAGCCGATGAGCGAAATAGCCGGCCGCCTGAGCGTGCAGGAGGGGGCCAAATATCTTGAGCGGCCTTTCGGCGGGCGCGGAGTCCTGCTGGGAGGCGTACCGGGCGTGCCGCGGGGCAAGGTGGCCATTCTGGGTGGCGGTGTGGTCGGGATGAACGCTGCCAAAATGGCCTCCGGTCTGGGGGCGGACGTCACCGTCCTGGATGTCAACGCGAACCGCCTGGCCTATATCGACGATATTTTCCGTGGAGCCGTTTCCACCCTCTACTCCACGGAGGGCAACATACGATCAGTGCTTGCCCAGTGCGACCTGCTGATCGGAGCCGTACTTATTCCCGGGGCCCGGGCACCCCATATCATCCGGCGGGAACACCTTTCGCTTATGAAAAAGCGTTCCGTCATTGTGGACGTGGCTGTGGACCAAGGCGGTTGCGTGGAAACCACCAGGGCGACAACCCACGACAAGCCTGTCTACGAGGTGGATGGCATTGTACACTACTGCGTGGCCAACATGCCAGGCGCCGTCGCGCTGACGAGCACCATCGCCCTGACCAGCAGCACCCTGAGCTATGGGCTCAAAATTGCGGACAAGGGCGCGGAAGCAGCCTGCCGTGAAAACGCGGACCTCAAGCGCGGACTTAACGTGTACCGTGGCCACTGCACCTACGCGGATGTCGGTGCGGCTTTCGCTCTTGCATGCAAGGACCCGGATACCGTACTTTAGGACACATGCAACCTGACGAAACGGATTGGTCGATTATCAGGATACTCCAGGCGGGCTACGTACCCAACAATACCATAGCCCGTGACTTGGGCATCTCCGAGGGTACGGTTCGGGCCAGGCTCAAGAAGCTCAAGGATGCCGGAATACTCGAGGTGAAAGCCCTGATCAATCCGGACGTCCTTGAGAACAAGCAACTCGCCCTCATTGCCATGCACGTAGCCGAAGCCCGTCTGCTGGAGCGGAAGGCCGAGGAAGTCGCGGCGTTGGAAAACGTCCTGTCGGTTTCCATCGCATCCGGGCGCTACGATCTTATCGCGGAAGTCCTTGTGGATTCCAACCGGGGTTTGGTGCGCTTTCTTACGGAAGAACTTTCTTCCGTCCAGGGTGTGCTGGGTTCGGAAAGCTTCCTGATGCTGAAAAGTTGGGGAAAATTCGTGTAGGACCTTGGAAAAGTCGGTGACCACATTCTCAATAGGCAGCCAGTGCACCGTAACAACTTACTCATCGGTTCTTGCCGCCGGATTTTGCCCGGTATAAGGCTGAATCGGCGTGTCCTACCATCTCATCGCAGCTTGAGACAGGCAAATTCAATGCTAGTATTACCTGTTGGCCTGATCAAATCGCTTATCGCTTGTTCTCCGGCTCCGCTACGCATATACTTTGACCATGACAGATAGTTCCGCGATGTCAACTGACAGGCTCCGCTCCTGCCTTCGGACTTTCATTTCCGATTCCGAACGCGTTTTCCTGAACTATGGCGAGAAATATCCCGTCTTCGTGCGGGAGATGAAACTAAGTCTCGATCGTTCCGGCAAGGAAGCAGCAAGTCTTGGCGATGCGAATGCCCATGCGGGTAGGACGGAAACGAATAATGGAACTTCCGGGGAAGCCACGGTAGAAAAAATGCTGGGGGATCTTTTCCTGGAAATCAAAAAGGTCATAACCGAATCGGTGGAAAACTTTCAGAACCTCCATGGGCGCGACGCGACACTTTTCGATTCGCTCTCCCGCGGTATGAATACCCTTGCCGGTCTGGATACCATCATTGCCCGGATCAAGGACGATTCGATAGAAATGGAATTGATTTCCCTTAACGCCATGACCGTCGCCCTCAAGTCGGGGCACGCGGGAAAGGCCTTCTCCGTGATTACCGACGAGCTCAAGCGTCTGTCTTCAAGAACCATTGCCTTGACCGATCAGCTTACCGATGACAGAAAATCCATCCTCGAATCGTTCAGGAAGTACCGGGCGGAGGTCGAACGGCTTGAACAATTCCAGACCGATTTTTTCGCGGGATTGGACGAACGTATCCAGACCGAATTCGACAGTCTTGAGAGGGATATCCATGCTCTCGCCCTTGAGGTGTCAACCTTGGTTTCCGGTTCGAGGGAAGTGGAAACCCCCGTTCGGGATATCATGGAAACCGTCCAGGTCCACGACATCGTCCGGCAGTCCCTCAACCATGTTGGCATGGCCTTGGACGAGCTTGAACCGGTTACGAAGTCCTGTGCAGGGCGCCAGGAAGCGGATACGGATGATATGATATTCATGCGACAGCTGGCCTCCTTGTCCCTGACCATGCTTGGTGCGGTCAGGACTGAACTCGCCACAGCCATCGGCCGGTTTAAGGATAGGTCCCGACAAATCCAGCACATCGTGGAAGTAGGGGAAAAACGCCGGCGGGAACTGCTTGACGGCAGTTTCGGTACCGACGATTCGGGCCGGGCTTCACTTTCCTTCGCGAGGGCTGCCGACACCCTGTCTTCTGTCTCGAACCAGGTGGTCTCGTACATGCGGACCAAGGATTCCATCGTGTCCAACGGCAAGACCCTCGCCGAGACGGTTAGCTCCCTGGACACCCGATTTAAGGAATTCGCCAAGATTCTTAACCGTTTCAGGACCATCGATGTCGCTTCGCGCATTGAGGTGTCCAAACAAAGCGTGCTTGGAGCCATGCGTGATACGGTGGTGGAAATGTCCGCGCTCACGGACAGGATAGGGGCCGATGTGGACGAGGCTGTCCTGACGACGCGGGGCTTTATCGAAGAAACCAGGTCGTCCATGGTCAGCTACACCGCAGTATCCGGTAATGAGCTGGATATCGTCGAACGCTCCAGGGACCGTCTATTCGAGGCGGTCCGCAGATTGGAACAGCTAAGGGGATCGATTAAAAGTTCCGCACGAAACTTCTCGCTGTTTACGTCCGAGTTCATCGGCATGCTCGAGGACACCTCCCGTGAGATCTGTTCATTGGACGCATTGTTGCCCAATTTGGACGCCATAATGGCCGAATTTGAAAAGTACCGGCATTCGTGCGAGGACTGCATGATCCGTCGGGGCCTCTCCCCGCAGGATGAAGGCGTCCATTCAGAACGCTTCCGGGAAATCATCGAGCGATTTACCATCTATGCCCATAAACGGGCCGCTGCGGATATCGGTGGCTTCCAGGTGGAAGACGGTGCTGGTCTTGGTGAAGTGACCCTCTTTTAGGATACGATTGTCCATGTTCGAACACCGGCTTTCACGTTTCGATCAGTCAATCACCATAATCCATCCCGGCGAGTACCTGGCTACCACTTCCGATATCATAATTTCCACCGTCCTAGGTTCCTGCATCTCTGTTGCCCTGCGTGACAAGTACTTGTCCATAGGCGGCCTGAACCATTTTATGTTGCCCGGATCCCTGGAAAGTCGGCACCCCCTGGAATCTCCCAACGCCAAGTACGGCATGTACGCCATGGAATTGCTCATCAACGAGTTGATGAAACTCGGTTGCAGACGGGAGCGTCTTGAGGCGAAGGTGTTTGGTGGAGGTTCCGTCCTTGGTCACGGAAGCAATCCAGGCGGGGTGCCCAAAAGCAATATCGATTTTGCCTTCGATTATCTGGAGACTGAAAACATTCCGGTGCTTTCATCGGACGTCGGTGGCGGGGACGCCCGGAAAATACTTTTTTTCGTCAGATCCGGTAAAGTCCTGCTCAAGCGCATCACCGGCACCCTTATCGTCGCGGTGGAAGAGGAAGAAGAGGTGTACCTGAAGCGCATCGCGGAAATACAGGCCAAGTCCGGCGAGGTTATCCTGTTCGATCAGGATGATGGTTCTAAACAGCCTTGAAGCTCGCCTCAAGTTCCGGAATTTTCACCTGCGCCAACGCAACCTGAATGGTATCGTTCAGAACCGGATCGCCCTTGATCGCCACCGACGTTTCCAGCGCCAGGGCTGGAATCAGGACTACCGCCCTGCCGCCTTTCCGATCCACGATCGTAGCGTCCCATACCGAATCCTTCATGCCCGAAAGCAGCACCATGGTCCAGTGCGAGCGCGACGCACGTTCCGCCTGCACGGCGGCCTGGGCAGCGGCTTCTCCGGCGGCGAGCACCGCCAGCACATCTTCAGCCGGGAGCGGAGGCTGGCCGTCCAGGTAGGCGCGTATCTGCTGGTGGGCTACCAGGTCCGTATACCGGCGGAGCGGGCTCGTTACCTGGGTATACTCGGGCAGTCCCAGGCCGCCGTGGGCACCGGGTACGGAAGACAGCCTGCGCGGTCGCATGCAGCGTCTTAATTGGTAGGAACCTGCCAGGCCCGGCAGGGGCTCGGTGGGCAGGTCGCCAATTTCCTGCGCGATAAACGGGAAAGGGACACGATTCCGCAGCGCCCATTTCGCGGCGGCGTTGCCTGCCAGAAGCATGAACTCCCGCACCATTTCCGAGGAACGGGACGTGGGAATCTCGTCTATATGCACAACACCCTCGCGGACGCTCATGTGCGTTTCAGGCAGATCAATGACCACCGCTCCGGCTTCCAGGCGGCGGGCATACAGCCGATCCGCCAGGGCGAACAGGGGTGCCAGTTCGCTGCTGGCTGCCTGCTCATCCGCCTGCGCGTAGGTAAGGCGTTCCACCCGCACGGTGGTTTTGAATATATCTACAGCCCCGAAGGAGGCATCCTCGTTCAGCGTAATCCTGAAGGAAAGGGCCGGGGAGCTTTCGGCAAGTCCGAGGGCGTAAGCCGGGAGCGATTCCTCGGCGAGCATGCGGTACGTGCCTTCCGGCAGATACAGGGTTTCGCCCAGACCGCGGGCTTCCAGGTCGCAGGCGCAACCGGAGGGGATGGAGGCGGCAGGATCGGCGACGTGGACCCAATAGGCCTGCCCGTCGAAGGACACCGCGTCGTCCGGGTCGTGGCTCCAGGCGTTATCTATTGCGAAGGCGCGCATGGATCGCAGGTCCAGCCTGTCCTCGGCCGGGGGTGGGGGGATGGGTTCCTTGGCGGATACCAGGGTCTTACCGAAGCGCGAGGGGTATGGGTTGAAGTCGCTTTTCCAGTAACCGCATTCCAGGAGTATCCGGTGCGCTTGTTGGGGAGTCTCCTCCTTTCCGGCTTCCTTGAGGGTCTTGCTTTTATCGGTCTTGCCCAATGCGAGGGCTTCCACGTCCTGCAGGCGGCGCGAATCCTCCGGAAGGCTCAGCTTTCCCTTAACAAGTCGTTCCAGAAAGGCTGCCTTTTCTGCGCTTTCCCGCCCCTTTTCGTCGCGTTTGGCCTGGTCCGCGGCGACTTCATCGGCATTGCGGGCACAAACGGCTTGCGTAGTACCGAAAAACAGGAGTCCGTCCTGTACAAGTCGCCAGGCTGCCCAGGCGGTCTCGGGGGTCCATTCACCGTAGGCGAGTTCGGCCATTTCCTTCAGGGAGACTGTGCTTCCCTGTAATAATTCCCAGGCACCCTGGACGTCCCCCGCTGGTTCGGCCGACTCGATACTGGCTGGCTTTGTTGCGGGGCCTGGATGCAGGAGGTCTACGTCCTTTTCACGCACCTTGAGGCTGTCACCGCCTGCGAGGCTGATGGTGAGTTTTTCTCCTATGCCGGTGACGACTGCAGCGCGGTTTTTGTACAGGACGAGGCTTTTCTCCGGAATTATCATGAGTCACTGTAGCACGGCCCTTGCACATCGCTCAAGCTTTGGTGAAACTGGATACAGGAGCCCATGGATGAAAAAGACTATGTACCGGTACGCTTGGTTCATTTATTTGTTGGTCGCTGCGTCCTTGCCAGCATTCGGTCAGCAAGCCAAGAAGGTGCTTACGGTCCCGGTTATGGATCGGTTCATCAAGGATTATGCTGCCATGGCGGCGGATTTCGAGAGGCTCGGAGTGGAATTTGTCGGTATCGAGGATCCCACTTTGATGGGGCAGTACCTCGATGCCATGAAGCTGAATAAGGATGCCCGCAGCGTATTGACGAAATACGGCTGGAACGAAATTTTTTACGTGCAGCTGGCAGCCGTACTCTATGGCTATGCATCCCTGGTGCTGGATCAGGAAATCGCCGACAACAAGGCGGGGATCGATGAGGCCTATGCAAGCCTGGACAGCAACACATCCCTGAACGCCGAGCAGAAAAGGTTGATGCGTGATCAGATGGATCTTGCGCTCAGCCAGGTGGACCAGTTGCGGCGGCTCTTCCGGGATGGGGTGCATCCCGACGATTATGCGCTGGTACAACGCTATAAGGACAAGCTCGACATTACTCTGGACATGCTCGAAGACTAAAATATTCTGAATCTATGCAGGATTGACTTATTTTTTGCATAAAAATGCAATTACTAGGCTTGCCGTCAAGTATTGTTTCTGCGTATCATCACGGTATGATCGTCATGAAATTCGGCGGAAGTTCCGTCGCGAACGCCGAGCGCATCCGTCACGTCGCCAGTATTGTCAAGGATGGGCTGCCTCGCAGACCGGTACTCGTCCTGTCCGCCATGGGTGATACCACCGACCATCTGCTAGAAGCTGGGGAGGCCGCCCTGAAGGGTAGCGTTTCTGTGGACCAGGTTGAGGGTTTGCACCGGGAAACGGTGAGGAATCTGGGTTTGAGCGAAGAAATCATCGCATCCGAGATAACGCCCCTGCTGGAGGAGCTGAAAAGCCTTCTGGTTGGAATTTCCCTCATTAAGGAACTTACCGGGCGGACCAGGGACTATCTGGTTTCCTTTGGCGAGCGCCTGTCGGTGCGTGTGGTCGCGGCCTATCTCCGCTCCATCGGCATTAAAGCAAAAGCCTTCGACGCCTGGGACGCGGGCTTCCGTTCCGATTCGAGCTTCACCTCTGCCGAACTGCTCGATTCCAGTTATGCATCCATCGCTTCCATAATCGGACCCTACATCGAAGCGGGCGGCCTGCCCGTGGTGACCGGTTTCATCGCCAAGGACACCGACGGCAACATCACCACCCTCGGGCGCGGCGGGTCCGATCTGACGGCCACCGTGATTGGCGCCGCCGTGGGTGCCGAAGAGGTCCAGGTATGGAAGGACGTGGACGGCATACTCAGCGCCGACCCGCGCATCGTCAAGGACGCACGTCCGGTGGAGACCGTCACCTATGAGGAAGCCGCTGAACTGGCCTATTTCGGCGCCCAGGTGCTGCACCCACGTTCCATGCAACCCTGTATCCGCACCGGCACCGTCGTC
>Ga0172379_10001326_pt1 | contig 50343 bp, 58 predicted proteins | sample GrowelOW334metaG_FD_119756 | JGI IMG/M metagenome (GOLD analysis project Ga0172379, IMG submission 119756) | Groundwater microbial communities from an aquifer near a municipal landfill in Southern Ontario, Canada - Groundwater well OW334 metaG | ecosystem: Environmental > Aquatic > Deep... | reverse complement strand
CGGTAGCTATGTCGGGAATGGATAACCTCTGAAAGCATCTAAGAGGGAAGCCAGCTTCAAGATTAGGAATCGTTAAGAACCGTGAGAGATGATCACGTTGATAGGCTTTAAGTGTAAGCGCAGCAATGCGTTGAGCTGAGAAGTACTAATGTTTCGATTCCTGTTAAGAAATTTGTAAACCACACCCTGTCGCTCGCGAGCGACAGGGACAATTAAAATATTATTCTTCGCAAAGAATTTTCTTAAAACTGCGCCCTCGGAGTCAAAAGGACTGGGCCTGCTTTAGCAGGGAGGTACACGTTTTTTAAAAATTCTTTGTGAAGAATTTTGTAATCAAGTTTTCAGTGTTGGTGATTTGTCGCAAGGGAAACACCTCTTTCCATTCCGAACAGAGAAGTTAAGCCTTGTTGAGCCGATGATACTCTTCATGGGAAAAGTAGGCTGTCGCCAACACCGAGTACTTGATTCTAAAAAAACCAGTAATAAAATTACTGGTTTTTGTGTTGTGTTTTTAATAGTTGTATAATTAAAGGGTTATAAATTTATTAGTTAAATAAAATTTTATGAAAAAGGATAATGCACTTTTAATGAAGGAAGCGAGAGAAACTCTCGCGGGGAGGTGGGGGCTTGCGATAGGATTTTGTTTTTTATACATGTTAATAACGATCGTCGTACAATCTCCGCGTAAAATCGGGTCGCTCTTCGGTTTGGTGATTGGCGGTCCCATGCTTTTTGGACTAGCGACTTTTTCTTTGGCTTTTTCCAGAAAACAAGAAGCCTCTGTTTCTCAATTGTTTCTCGGGTTCAATGAATTCGGAAGAACTTTCGTAGCTTATTTTTTGAGGATACTTTTTATTCTTCTCTGGGCGCTCCTTCTGATAGTCCCCGGGATTATCGCAGCTCTGTCATATTCCCAAACATTTTATATTCTCGCAGAAGATAAAACGATTAGCGGGGGAGAAGCGATAAAGAAAAGTAAAGCAATGATGTATGGCAACAAGAAGAAATTATTTTTTCTCTGTTTAAGATTTTTGGGGTGGGCATTGTTAAGTATCTTAACCTTGGGAATAGGATTTCTGTGGCTTATACCCTACGTGCAGATAACGATGGCGAAGTTTTATGATGATATTTCCGGTAAAATGGTAGCTCCGAATCCTGCACCGGCTCAATAAGCATAAAAGTTCATTTTAACCAAAAAAGCCATATTTATATGGCTTTTTTGCTACTTGACTTTTTCATACTTCGTGTGATATAATAGAAAATGGAGGTGACAAATGAGAGAGATTTCGGGCCTTAGGGTCGTCTTTGCTGGTCTGTTTCTTGTGGGGGCTTTCTTGACTGCGAGTTGTGGTGAGATCCCCATGCGGGATTACACCACGACGGAAGTCATTGCCATTATCGTTTTTACGGCGATGTCGGTTGCCGCCACGTTCAGGATAGATGAGGCGATCATGGCGATCGTCTTCGGACGAAAAAGGACAAGTACAAACTAAAGGGGGGTGCTTAATGTTAGAAAAGGTTTTGGTTGTTCTTTTGTGCCTGTGTATATACATCGGGTATATTGCTACCCTCGCGATTGCCGTCATGCTCCTGGCGATTGCTCTGTGTCCAGGGGAGCTGGTGAAGAAATTCCCGGTTCCCCGGAGGTTCAGGAACCGGTTGCTCAAGTGGCAACGAAGTTATTGCCACTGGTAAATCAGATATTCAGGTCCGGCCCGTCTCCATGACGGTGTCCGGGCCTTTTCATTTTTGGGCGTTTATTTTTTGGCCCTTAAATGCTATTATACGTCTATGGTAATCATGACTTGGGCGCTCAAGCGTCAAATTATATATATAACCATTTTGGTTTTATTCATTTCAATACTTGGATTTTTGATAATTTATCCCAATTTAAATAAAGCACCCACTTGCACGGATAATAAACAAAATGGAGACGAAGCTGGAGTAGATTGTGGGGGATCTTGCCCGAAAGCTTGTGTTTTTCAAGTGGACCAGGTCTCGATTCTATGGGCGCGAACTTTTGAGGTGGTGCCCGGACGTTATAACGCTGTCGCCTATCTTACGAACCACAATCAAAATGAAGCCATAGAAAACATAACTTATCGATTTCGTTTTGCCGACGTGAACAATGTGTATGTCGGAAAACGGGAAGGGAGCACTTTTGTACCCCCGGGTGGTAACTTCGCCGTCTTTGAGCCGGCGATAGACATTGGAAGCGCTGTCCCTGTTTATGTTTCTTTTGAATTTACCGAGGAGCCTGTCTGGCTACAGGTTTCTACGGAGAAAATAAATCAATTGAAAGTTTTTATTTCTAATATTCAACTCACAGACGAAAAAACAAGCCCGAGACTTTCTGCCACGATAAAAAACAGTTCACTTTTCACCATTCCGAACGTAGACGTAGTGGCGATTTTATACGATGCGATGGGGAATGCAGTTTCTACCAGCCGGACATATTTCGAACAATTGGGGCCCCTGCAAAATTCGGATGTCAATTTTACCTGGCCAGGGCCGTTGCCGGGCGACGTGGTACAAAAAGAAATAATTCCGATGTTCAATATTTTTTCTGCTAAACTGCAATAATCAACGAAATTATGCCAAATTCAGTAAAAAAAATCTCTAACGGAGTAGATTGGTTGCTGGTGGCTTTTGTCGCCCCGATAGTCTTGGCGGGACTGGTGACGATGAAGTCTTTTACTCCGGCTGAGAGCACGGCTGATTTTTTTGGAAAGCAGATTATTTGGGTAGCAATTTCTTTTTTTGTTTTTTTTGTTTTTTCTCTTATTGATTTTCGATTTTTAAAGCGGACTGATGTTTTAGTTTTTTTATTTTTATTTTTTTCTTTTATTTTACTTTTTTTGGTGGTTTTGGGGAAAATTTCTCATGGAGCGAAAAGTTGGTTTGATTTTGGTTTTTTTTCCTTTCAGCCGGTAGACATGATGAAACTGATATTGATTTTAGTTTTAGCTAAATATTTTTCTCGTCGGCACGTGGAGATTAGAGATATCAAGCACATTTTTATTTCTGGTTTTTATGCCTTGGTTCCGCTTATTTTGGTTTTACTCCAGCCCGACTTTGGTTCGGCTATGATTATACTTTTTATTTGGCTAGGGATGGTTTTAGTTTCTGGAATTTCTAAAACTCACCTTTTTTTGGTTATGGCTTCCGGAATATTAATTTTTACTTTGCTTTGGGTTTTTGCTTTTAAACCGTATCAGAAAGCACGTATTTATAATTTTTTAAATCCGCTTACCGATGTTCAGAAAACCGGCTATAATGTTTTTCAGTCAACTATCGCCGTCGGTTCTGGTCAGATCCTCGGTAAGGGCTTGGGCTTTGGGACACAATCCCGATTAAAATTCCTGCCGGTTCCGCAGTCTGATTTCATTTTTGCCGCTTTTGCCGAGGAGTGGGGTTTTGTCGGTTCAGTTTTGATTCTTTTGTTGTTTAGTTTGGTAATTTGGAGGATTCTCCATACTGCGTATTTGGGGGCGTCAAATTTTGAGATACTTTTTGGTTTGGGTATTGCGATTTTCTTTATGGGGCATATTCTTATCAATGTCGGTATGAATTTAGGAATTATGCCCGTTACCGGTATTCCGCTTCCCTTTATGAGTTATGGGGGTTCACACCTTTTGGCTGAATTTATGGGATTGGGTATTTTAATGGGCATGCGTCGGTATGAGAGGTCAGCACACCGAGATGATATTAAAAATGAGTTTTTGGGTATTTAGCACAAATGATAATTATTGATGGGAGAAAAATTCGAGATGAAATTTTGGCTAAAGTAAAAGACGAAGTGGGGAAACTTTCATTCGTGCCGATTTTTTGCGATGTCCTGGTGGGGGATGATCCAGCTTCTGTGCAGTATGTAAAAATAAAAGAACGAATGGCTGAGGCTGTCGGTATTTCATTTTATCCTACGAGCTTTCCGCGAGAGATAAATACAGAAAAATTGATTGAAGAAATAAAAGACTTAAATAAAGTTCCCAATATGTGCGGAATTATTGTTCAGCTTCCTCTTCCGGAGCATTTAGATAAACAAAAAGTATTAGATAGCATTGATTCACGTCTTGATGTTGATTGTTTGGGGGCTATTGCCAGTCGAAAATTTTACGAAGGAGAAAACGATATAAGTTTTCCGGCGGCATTTTCTTGTATGGCTCTGCTTGATTCTATCGGCGTGGATTTGAAAGAAAAAAATATAGTTATCCTGGGGCAAGGAATGTTGGTGGGTCGGCCGGTTGCCGCCTTGCTTCGCGCGAGGAATTTATCACCGGAAATAATTACCAACGAAACGTTAAACAAAGAAGAGATTATCAAACAAGCAGATGTCGTGATTTCAGGAATGGGGAAGGGCAAATACCTTACCGGTGATATGATTAAAAAAGGCGCGATATTGATCGACGCCGGGACTTCTGAATCAGAGGGAGGGATAATCGGAGATGTTGATTCGGAATCGGTGAAAGAAGTTGCTGGATATTTATCACCCGTGCCCGGCGGAGTGGGCCCGGTCACCGTCGCTATGCTTCTTAATAATGTATTAACAGTAGCGAAAAGTAAAAAATGAAAAAAGTATTTTTTATAACAGGAATGCCCGGAACAGGAAAATCAAGTGTTGTAAAAAAGTTAGTTAAAAAAGGGATTTTTTCAATAGATGCCGATTCAGTTAATGGTTTGACTTACTGGATAGACAAAAGAACAAAAGAAAAATCAGCATGGAATCCAGGAATGAGTGAGGGTTGGTACAAAAAACATCAGTATGTTTGTGATAAAGAAAAATTAAATAATTTAATAAAAAATAATCCAGAAAAAACCATAGCTGTCGCGGGGTTGTTTAATAATCGTTCGGAATTATGGGGTTTGTTTGACAAGGTTTTTCTTTTGCGTTGCCCAGAAGATATTTTTATTAAAAGGTTAATAGAAAGAGATAACCATAATTTTGGTAAACATATTTTAGATCAAGAGAATGTTTTAAGTTGGTATAAAAATTTTGAAAAGGAATTACAGGAAGAGGGAGCTATTCCCGTTGATGCCGAAAGATCCATGGAAGATGTTGTTGGTGAAATTTTCTCTAAATTTTAATGAATTCATAATAATCCCCATTTAAGCCATGGCGTAAATGGGGGCATGATGTATACTTAAGATATGGCTACGTATAAAGGCATGAGAGTTAATTCCTTCGGCATTCCTCTTTTTTCAAGAGATAGAAAAAGTCGCGCAAAAATAGAAGGAAGAAAAAAGGCTTTTTATAATTCTGTTTTTATTTCACCCTTCAAAAAAGACGCACCTAAAAATCTTATTGTGATGTATGATATTCCACATAACTTAAAGAAGGAACGAGACTGGTTTCGTCGCCAGCTAGTTAAGTTTGGCTATGTTATGATTCAAAAAAGTGTCTGGGTTGGCCCATCACCTTTGCCAAAAGATTTCTTGGATTATTTAGAGAGGATAAGAATAAAGGACGACTTTAAAACTTTTAAACTGGCTAAACCCTATAATACCCACATTTAAGCCATGGCGTAAATGGGGGATTATGCATTTTTGTTAATATGTATTATGATTAAAAATATTATATGAACAATCAAATCTTTTTCTTTTTTTATAATTTAGCTCATCAATCGAAATTGATTGATTATTTAATAATTTTCTTTGCTGTCTATTTTCCATACATTGTGGTTATTCTTGCGGGGTTATTCCTGCTTTTTCATCATGAAGTTCTAAGAGCAGAGAGTCCGGCGCGGGTCCTTTGGGAGAAAAAAAGAGAAATACTCACGGTTTTGTTGCCCGGGGTTGGTGCTTGGGCCATAGCTTTTGTTTTAAAAAATTTAATTGGAAGCCCACGTCCCTTTTTAACTTTTAATAATGTCACTTCTCTTTTTGCTGAATCTGGTTTTGCTTTCCCCTCTGGGCATGCGACCTTCTATTCAGCCCTCGCTTTCTCGATTTTCTTTTTGCACAAAAAGGCCGGGTATGCTTTCATGTTTTTTGCTTTGTTGATAGGGCTCGCGCGCATCACCGCCGGGGTGCATTTTCCTTTTGATATTTTGGGTGGATATATTCTCGGTTTTATTGTTAGTTTTACTTTTGATTATTTTTTAAAAAAATATTCACGAATTTTATAAATGATTTTATCTTTTATTGAGGGCCTGGGACTTTTGGGAATATTTGCTGTTGTTTTTGCCGAGTCCGGACTTTTTTTTGGCTTCTTTTTTCCCGGAGATTCTCTTTTATTTAGCGCTGGCCTTTTGGCCGCCGCGCACCATTTTAATATATATTATTTATTTTTAGGTTCTTTTATTTGCGCGGTCTTGGGGGATAGCGTAGGGTACTGGACGGGGAAAAAACTCGGCCCTAGAATTTTTTCCAAACCGGAGTCATTTTTTTTCAGCAAGAAGAATATTGACAAGACGACTAATTTTTACGATAAGTATGGCAAAAAGACCATCGTGCTTGCTCGTTTTGTGCCCATTGTGCGGACCTTCGCTCCGATTTTGGCGGGAGTGGGAAATATGAAATATAAAAATTTTATTTTTTATAATATACTTGGTGGTTTCTTGTGGACCCTGGTAATAATTTTTGCCGGGTACTTTCTCGGGAATTCGATAAAAAATATTGATCAATATGTTTTACCTATAACTGTTCTCATCATACTCTTGTCTTTGGCGCCGTTTTTCTCTGAAATATTGAAGAGGAAAAACAAGTAATTTTCTTTCTTTTTAAATTTGCTTTTTGGTATAAAAACAGATAGAATACCCATATATTTATCCGCCGGAGGCGGACAGGTGTGGAAAATCATGATTAAGAAAATAATTTTATCAATATTTATACTCTTATTGGGTGCTGGGATTGGCTTTTTTGTTTATAAATCAGAGGCCAACTACCGACACTTAGCTCCGGGTGTGAGTGCCACCGGCTTGTCCAAATTTCCTTTTAGGCTCGGACTGGACCTCTCTGGAGGTAGTCATTTGATATACAAGGCGGATACTTCTTTGGTTCCAGCGGGGCAGGTGAATGATTCGATGAACGCTCTTCGTGATGTGATAGAACGTCGCATAAATCTTTTTGGAGTTTCCGAGCCGGTAGTGCAAGTACAACATGCCGGTTTCGTTTCTGGTGCCGGAGAGCAATTAATTGTCGATCTTCCGGGGGTAACGGATGTTGAAAAAGCGAAAGAGATGATAGGCCTTACCCCGCTTCTTGAATTTAAAATAGAAGGGCCCAAAAATGCTCCTCAAAACGTAACTGTCGGCAAAGATGGAAAGGTGGATTTGGGGGCAGTAGATTTGTCTCCTCAATATGTTTCCACTGAACTTACGGGACGATATTTACAGAAAGCGACTCTGGAGTTTGATCAAAATACTCGTGAGCCAAAGGTGAGTTTGCAATTTGATGACGCCGGGACGAAACTCTTTGCTCAAATTACAAAAGATAATATTGGAAAAACTGTTGCGATCTTTCTAGATGGCGCTCCTATTTCAACCCCTGTTGTTCGGGAAGAAATTCCGAATGGGCAGGCGGTAATTTCGGGTAGCTTTACTCCGACAGAAGCAAAGACATTGGTGGGTAGACTTAATTCTGGGGCGTTGCCGGTACCGATATCCATTCTTTCCACCAATACCATCGGTGCGATCTTGGGGGACAGCGCGGTCAACGCCGGAGTGAAGGCGGCAATTTTCGGATTTCTCTTGGTGGCTCTTTTCCTCATTCTTTTGTACCGCCTGCCGGGGCTTATCGCCACGATTTCCCTTTGTATTTTTATTGTAATAATTTTAGCCCTCTTCAAATTAATGCCCGTTACCCTTACCGCCGCTGGTATCGCCGGGTTTATTATTTCTATAGGTATAGCCGTCGATGCGAATGTGCTTATTTTCGAACGCGTGAAAGAGGAGTTGCGCTCCGGTAAAAGTATTTCTGACTCGATATCCGCGGGCTTTTCTCGGGCCTGGTTTTCGATTCGAGATTCGAATATTTCTAGTTTTATCACCGCCCTTATTCTTTTTTGGTTTGGCACATCCTTGATTAAAGGTTTCGCCTTGACCCTCGGCATGGGTATTATAGTTTCCATGTTTAGCGCGATTACTGTTACCAGGATTTTTCTTTCAACCCTTGGTTTTATAAAAGAAGGTAAAGTATCGAGGTTTTTGTTTTCTAGTGGTCTTTCGAGTGGCGTGTCAAAACAAAAAGAATAAAAAATTATGTTTATAATCAAACACAAAAAAATATTTATTAGTATATCGATAGCCTTGGTGGTTCTCTCTTTTATTTCCTTATTTGTTTTCGGATTGAATTTCGGTATTGATTTTAAGGGAGGGGCGCTTACCGAGGTTGTTTACACCACTGAGCGTCCAGCCCAGGCAACAATAGAAAAATCTCTCGAAGTCCTTAATTTGGGATCTATTCTTCTTCAGCCTACGGGGGACTTGGGTTATATTGTGAAGACTCGTGACCTAAGTGACAGAGAGCATGCCCTGCTTTTGACAACTCTTTCCGGGGACAATAAAGACGCGCTTACTGAAATGAGCTTTACTTCTGTCGGCCCAACGGTGGGAGCGGAACTTGCCAGAAAGGCCATTCTAGCAATCATTTTAGTTTCTTTGGCGATTATTTTATTTATTGCTTTTGCTTTTCGCAAAGTTTCTAAACCGGTTTCTTCTTGGAAGTATGGGATTATCGCAATTGTCACCCTTCTGCACGACGTCGCTATCCCTGTCGGTCTGTTTGTCATTTTGTCTCACTATTTTGGAGCGGAGGTAGATACTCTCTTCGTGGTGGCAGTACTTACTATTCTGGGGCTTTCTGTTTCAGATACCATCGTTATTTTCGACAGAATTCGTGAGAATTTAAGGAATCAAGCGAATGTGTCCAAAATAGATTTCGGTGAAATAGTGGGGAAGAGTCTGGAGCAGTCCTTCGTACGCTCCATCTCTACTTCCATGACTGTCATTCTCGTACTTTTGGCGCTTTTCTTCTTTGGGCCAGTTTCTACAAGATATTTTGCCCTTATGCTTACTGCCGGAATGTTTTTTGGAACATATTCTTCAATTTTCCTTGCTTCGCCACTCCTGGTTCTCGTGCAGGAACACCAAAAGAAACCTGCCCGCAATGGCTAAAGCATAGCTTTTGCAGGCGGGAAATAGATTTTATCTTTGATATTTTTGTGATATAATCATCAGTATTATGATGTATGCTTTAATTGTTTTAGGGGTTCTAATTTTATTAGTAATTTTTGCTTTTAATAGTTTTGTCACTCGTCGTAATCGTACCAAAGAGGCTTGGGCGGATATTGAAGTTCAATTAAAAAGAAGATATGACCTCATCCCGAATTTGGTAAACACAGTAAAGGGTTATGCTACGCACGAGAGTTCTGCTTTTGAAAATGTTACCAAAGCCCGCTCGGCGGCCATGGGCGCAGGGGGTAATTTAGCAGATAAGGCCGGAGCGGAGAATATGTTAACCGGCGCGCTGAAGTCAGTGTTTGCTATCGCCGAGGCGTATCCGGAATTAAAGGCGAATCAAAATTTCCTAGCATTACAAGGAGAACTTTCCGATACGGAAAACAAGATCCAGGCAGCTCGCAGATTTTATAATGCGAATGTTCGTGACCTGAATACCGCGATTGAAAGTTTTCCTGGCAACATAATCGCCAAGATGTTTAATTTCGCTAAAATGGAGTTCTTTGATCTTGCCGACAATGACGTTGCTCAAAATCCGGTGGAAGTTAAATTTAATTAAGTTGAATAATTAATTTCAGAGAATAAAAAAACCAGCAAAAATGCTGGTTTTTTTATTTGAATTTTTAAAAACAACAAAACAAACTCAAAAAGTATTACAAAATTCTTTGTGAGTATTAAAAAACATTAAGACTTCTTTTTATTGTTATCTGAGCGAGAAGCTGTTTCGTCAACATTCCTGAATGCTCCGGTTATGTGGCGGATAGCCTCCACTAAACTTTTCGCAAGCTCTGGAATCTTTTTTGAACCAAAAAGAAGAATCGCGATTACTGCTATAATTATTATTTCTTTAGTTCCTAATCCAAACATGGTTTTGTTAGTTATTTTTATAAATATTAATACTCTACAAAGTACGACCAGTGGCTCTGCCACTCACATAATGATAGACCATTGGGGAATGGAAGTAAAGAGGCACAATCCTTTTTGAATCGCGATTATTCTGGTTTGTCCATTTTTATTTCCACGGGGAGGAACACCGGTTTTCGATTGACGAATATTGTTATTTCATATAGGAATATCATGGGTAAAGACATTGCGATTAGGGATAACCCGTCGGTGGGAGGAAGAAGAGAGGTAATAATAAAAACAACAAGCCAGGCGAAGTGCCTCTTTTTTTTGAGAGCGGAAACACCAAATAAACCTAGCTTAATAAGTCCCGTTAAAATTAGTGGGAATTGGAATAATAGTCCCAACAGCGCAGAAGTAATAAAAATCTGAGAAAGGTAGGAGCTAATGTCCCAAATATTTAAAATACCCAAACTTTCATTAATCTTTGCGATAATTTTAAAAGCGAAAAAGAGAATAGCAGCGCCAAAAATAAAGCCAAACACAAACAAGAGAAGACATATGGGGATAGACAATAACAATAATTTTTGTTCTCTTTTGTTTAATCCCGGGAAGATAAAAGAATATATCTGGAATATGGCCAACGGAATAGTGACAATCAAAGCAAAAAATATCCCCAGGTCTACGGCTAGGTCGGTGAGCTGGAAAGGAGAAGTGGTCGTAATGGTTACCCCCTCAATGTGAAAAGTTGAAACGAAATGCTTGATGACTAGGCCGGTGGAAAAAAACCCACCGATAAAAACAAAAGCAAAAACTACGGCAGAAGTATAAAGTCTGCGCCTCAGCTCCTCTATAAATGGAAGGAATTTTTTTATATTTTCAAGCAAATCATTAATCAATTATTTTCGAAGGTTAAAGGGATTATACCTGCTTCAGATAGTTAAAAAAATTTTTTACCCTTGCGAGACAGGGTGCTTACTGTCGGGTCGGGGGTGGTAGGTTCAGGTTCAATGATTGGCTCTGGTTCCGTTTCGATGGGTGGCTCAGGTTCAGGGATAATCTCAGGCTCTGTCTCAGGATCTGGAATAATTTCTGTCTCAGAATCGGGAATAATTTCTGGTTCTGTTTCAGGAGGAACTTCTTCTTCCGGTATTTCTTCTGTATCTATCTCAGGGTCAGGTTCATTTATTTTTTCCTCCATCATAGTTTGTTCCTCTTTGAGTGCTTGTTGCAATGATTCCGGCTCGAGCGAACCCTCGTCCATTTTTTTTGACAGCTCTTCCTTCATCCTGACGAAAGAGGCGGCTGAGTGGGTTGATTCAGGGTCAATTTTTAAAATTTCCGCTCCCAGCTCTGCCGGGTCATTGAACCGATACATGAGTCCCCCGTATTTTATGAAAGAGGAAGTAAAACCACAAATAGCAATACTTGAATCATCGGGGTTGTAGCATTCAATAATGTCGTCATCGTTATAATCACCGGAGTCTGAAAGGGTCCTTAGGTTTTCATATTCTGGTACTAGCTGGTCTTTTTCGATGTGAATCATGTATTTTAAAATTATTCTGACATAATAAAAATATTTCCTCCTCCACCCCCAGCCACAATTAGAGGAATTTGGAGCTCGTTTTCCCCCTTGGCCTGAATATCTTCCACGGTTCCGACATTTCCTCTTTCAAAGTAAATCACGGCTTTATTTTGTGGTGGTGGTTGTATTGAGGTTAATGCCATATATTTTTATGATTGCTGTAAATATGCTTCGACTTTTACATTGTCTGCTAGTGATGATGGGGTATATCGTATCCAGGTTGTGTTGTTTCCTCTATCTACCGTGTCATAGGGTGCCCAGCTCGTACCGTCGGTGGTTTTTTCCCAAAGTCCGTTAGCAGACAGGACAGTATCATCTGTAAGCAAAAGTCCACCCGTGTCGGCGTCATAAAGCTTGACGGTGAGTGGCGGTACAACTGTACCAAAATCATTATCAAACCACCAAGCAAATATTTTGCTTGTAGCCGAGGACTTTTCTACAGAGAGCGAGAAGTGAGAGTCGGAAGTGTTGTCTTCGTAGGAGAGATTTATTCCTAAAACACGAGCGGGGATACAACTATCTCCAAATATTTTAAATTCAATTTTAAACTGCACAGAGCTTGCCCCAGAGAATCCTGAAATATTATTATCCTCTACCACTTCCGTCCAGCCACTCGTTATATCGCTAGTTATGTTTGTGCTACGAATAAAAAGCTTTACTGGTTCTACCGGCCTACCGAGTGCTTCACTACCGACCCTGTTAACTGAGTTTATAAATGCTCTGTAGTAGTGTAAAACATTTGGTGTGACTATCTCCGGGCTTACGAGATAGTTATTGCCTCCCCACTGAGTACCTGCCGCCATCACATACACGACCGCTATTCCTACGGTGGTGGATTGTTTCACTATATATGTTCTGGCTGAAGCATCCCGGTTGTGGGCAATCCCGGCGACTGCGTTTATGGAATATTGTTTTGGACAGCCGTCGTCTTTCGTAGATTGTTCTAGGGCGGATACATTTCTGCCCCAGACACTATCAAAAGCAATACCGCTTGAAACGAATTGCGTGAGGTAATTATAGATAGAAGAAGTCATTAGAAGAAAGCTGTCAATTTCATCAATATATTCTATTGAAGCGAGTGCTCCAGTGACGGTGTATGTCGTTATTCCTCCTGTAGGTATTTCTGCGATGACGTTTGTAATCCAAGTAGTCGAGGAGATTACTATTGCAGAAAGAGGGGCGGCCATAAATCTGGTCGTGGATATAAAGTATAAAGCAGGTATCCCAGACTGGGGTCCATGGTTTGCGGTAGCCAAAGTAAGATTTGCGAGCTGAGAGCCCGTGCCGGTGAAAGCATTGTTTCCTGTCGCAAACAAAAAGGCAGAAACAGAATTGCCGGAGGCTACGGTGAGGGGGGCCCTAATGTTATATTTAAAAACTTTATAATTACCCGCCGACACCAAGTCCAACACATAAAAATCAAGGGTGGTAGGTGTGGTGGTGCTCCAATCTGCGGCAGCACCGGCGGCGACTAGGTTTGTTTGAGTAGAGGCATCCTTAAGCCAATACATTGCTTTTTGGTCATCGGTGGCGACAGCAACGGGAATCGTCGTACCCGTGACAGTGAAATCTTCTAAGCTGATTCCCTTACCGTAGTGGATGCCTCCGTTGGTCGTAGTAGCATTTGTCGCCACATAGATGGGTCTAAATTCTTGAATAACATAAGATGTCCCCGAGGCAATTGTCCCGGCCGTTACGTTTAAAACCAAAGCGGTGTCTGATGTTCTCGTGGCAATTCTGTACCAAGTAGTAATTTGCGTTGGGTCATTCGAACCAAAGCCGATTCTGGCCCCTACGGCGACTTTATTGGTTGCAAAAAGAGTGCCACTACCGGTAACTGCAGTACCGGACACTCCGACTGTTCCCGTCGATTCATTTTTTACATCAATTTTAAAATCACGAACCGTGTGAGCCGTGGCGGTGAGAAGAGTCATGGTGATAAAACCATTCCAGCTTCGTGTGCCGTCTTTTTTGTTTATTTTCCATAAATGCACACGCCTTGTCGCCACGGCGGTGGCCAAGTTTTCAATTCCAAATAAATAATCATAAGTAGGGCTAAAATTGTAAGCAAACACCTGGGCCACAGCAAAGCCGGTGCTTTCTTCGAGGGGTCGAATAGCATCAAAACAGGGGGCGATGTATTTTTCTACTGCGGTTGCCCCGGCGTTATAAATAATCCCTTTGCCTAAATTCCATTTCGTATAATCATATGCGCTCTCGCTCAGATAATTGAAAGTTCCGGGACTGGTCACCAATAATTCTTTTGATATTCTTGTCATAATTATTATTAAAAATTAGACCTCTAAATAATCTATATTAATTTGCACACTTGTGGTCCCCACTATCGCACAGTATAACACTTGATCCACCCCTCCTTCAATATAGTTCGGATGATTGTTCGCTCCATAGAGGCCACCAGTTTTTGGAGATATGTATTTTTCATGGTCGGTCCCACTCGGAGTAAAACGAAATGAAACGGAGGTGGCATCTGCCGTCAAGGAAAAACGAGATGCGTAGACTCGTATTTTTTTACCAGAGGCGGGAGCATGAATTGCCCCAGAAGCAGAGAGGCTTGTGGAAAGCTTGCTCACTCCCTGCCCAGAGATGAGGGAACTCAGGGTGTCGTCTGTGGCTGGGTTTATTCTGGTGTTTGAGGAATCTTTTATTCCGACGACATTTGAAGTCGGAGTACTTCCCACAACATAAGCGTCGGTTTTCTTTGGAAAAAGTGAACTAGCGAATAATCCAAGCCCTGCAATACCCAATACTTTTAGAAAAGCTCGCTTATCAAAATTTTTAACATTTTCTGTCAATTCTTCGAGGGGTGAGTCGTCAAAAGTTTCGACCTTCTTATATGCATCCTTCTTTGAGACTAGCTTAAAAGAATTTTTATTTGGTAAAAACTTTATCATTGTGTTTGTGATTTTATTTTAACATAGAAATAAGGCGTATAAAAGAAAACTGTTGATAACTTTTATGGATATTAATAAAGATTTCATGTATTATAATTATAACAAAAATGAACAAACAAACGTTATTAATTCATTTTTTATTCCTGCCCATTTTTTGGATTATTTTTGCCTCTCCCAATATTGCGAACGCAGAATATCAAAAAGTCTCGCTTGGAGATACTATCAGAATTGGTGAATTTGTTTATAACGATGATTATACGCCGTCGGTCACTGCTTGCACGATAACCATCAATGACCCTGTTGGAACCTTAAAAGTAAATGCTGGAGCTATGACTACTATTGCCACTGGTTGGCATTATTATGATTATGCTGTGGGTGGAGGAGAATCTACGGGAAGTTGGTCTACCGCTATGTCTTGTGGAAGTGGTGGTGGAGGGGACTTAATCGTGGTGGATAAAACATTCGTTGTTGTGCCGACGGTGGCTTCGCTAAATAATGACATTGCTTCATCTGTGTGGGGTTCCGGAACGCGCTCTCTTACGACTTTCGGAAGTTTGGTCTCTGATGTTTGGGGCAATACTACCAGGTCTCTGACTACTTTTGGAACACTCGTGGCTGATATCTGGGGTTCTACGACGAGGAGTCTCACCACCTTCGGTACTTTAGTAGCGGATGTGTGGGGCAATACCACCAGAACCTTAACTTCTCTTGGCGGTACAGTTGAATCCGATGTCACTGCCATTAAAGCCAAGACGGATACTCTCGATTGGACAGATGTAACTGCGATTAAAGGAAATGTGGCTACTTTGATTACCGAAGTGGGCACAGGAAATATTACCGGTATCAAAACGAAGACCGATACCATCGCTTGGGGTAATGTAACCGGACTGGTCACCACGGCTGGAGACATTAAAGCCAAGACGGACACCCTTGCTTGGGCAGATGTGACCGGCATCAAGACGAAGACCGATACCATCGCTTGGGCAGATGTGACCGGCATCAAGACGAAGACTGACACTATCGCTTGGGGTGACATTGGCACCCTGGGGACGACAGCCGCCGCCATCCAGGCCAAGACAGATACGATTAACTGGGCAGACATTGCAAGTATTCCGCTCAACACCTGGGGATATTCCGCCCGCTCTCTCACCACCTTCGGTACTTTAGTAGCGGATGTGTGGAATTATTCCGTTCGCTCCCTGACTACTTCTGCTCCGCCACAGGTGATAATCACCAGCATGGAAGATCTTACTGTTCCGAATATAACTGCGAATGTTCGTATTACCAATGAAGGTTTCACTGGTTTTGAATATTATTATGAATGGTGTGTGGTCACAAATTTGAGCAACGATTGTGGTGGTGGAGATGACACTTATTATTCTTCAGCTTCAAAATTAATTAATCCGGGTGAAAATTTTGACACGATTTTGTCTTCTACGGTTGTTGCTCCGGGAAGTTATTATTTTAAGGTGGCAGTAAATTATGGTACTGAAAAATCCGGTGCTTCAAGGTCATTTGTGGCTATTTCTTCAACTCCCGGAGGTGGGGGCGGAGGAGGTGGTGGAGGTGGTGATGGAACTACGAATTTTCCACCAGTGAACAATGGTGCCCGCAACGTCGCTGACTTCAGTGGTGATGGAAAGGTCAATTCAGTAGATTTTTCAATTCTTTTGGCTTTTTGGAAGACAAATCCACCCTTTTCAAACCCAAATGTGGATATAAACAAAGATTTGAAGGTTAATTCGGTCGATTTCTCAATTTTACTTTCACAATGGGGAAAGGTAGGAGCAGTTTCTAATTAATTTTGAATAATATATGAAAAAATTTTTCTTTTTTGCATTTATATTTATTATAACAATTAGTTTATTACCAAAAATATCTTTTGCTAATACTTTAAATGTTTACATAAAAGAACCCACCAGGATTATTGTCGGTGAGCCAGCGATGTTCAAAATATATGTTGACACGGGAGACAATGAAATAAATGTTTTAGAAGGAAGCCTGGAAATAGGGGGTTCGTTGGATATTGTCGGTGTAAGTATAGAAAAGTCGATATTTAGCATGTGGCCGAATGAACCCAGCATTTCAGGACAAAAAATTTCATTTACGGGAGGGACGCCGGGAGGAGTTTTCGGAAAAGATCTAAGGGTGTTTGATCTTTCGATCATTCCAAGATCAGCGGGAACCATTTCTTTTTCATCTCAAAACATGGCTGCGTATTTAAATGATAGTTTCGGCACGGAGGTATTGTCTGCCCCGGTGAATTATAAAATTCTCGTGAAAGAGAAAGAGGAGATTAAAAACAATTGGTTCTTTTTCGGTATAATAATTATTCTGGTAATTTTCTATTTTTATCGAATTCTCAAAAAAAGAAAAAATGAAGAATAATTTTTATTTAAAAATTGTTTTTATACTAGTTTCGCTGTTTGTTTTTAGAACCGTGAATGCGGCGGATATTTTTTGTACTAGTAATAACCAAACTGTAACAGAAAACCAAACGTTCACCGTGACTGTGAATACAGACACCGCCGGAATATATATAAATAGTATTGAAGGTTTAATTTCTTTTCCGGTTGATTTATTGAGTGTTGATTCTATAAGTAGCAGTGGTTCGGTGTTTTCTATGTGGGTTGAGCAACCGACGTTTTCGAATATCAATGGAACTATTTCTTTCAATGGGGGTGTTCCAAATCCGGGGTTTAGGGGAACAAGTGGAAAAGTAATCAGTGTGTTGTTTAAAGCAAAAAAGGCTGGAAATGCTCAAATTTTATTTAATTCCGCAAGCATTTACGCAAACGATGGACTGGGGACAAACGTCGCCTCTTCTAAAAGGGGAATTGCAGTAAACATTATTTCATATCAAGGGGCTGAAACAATAGAACAAGCGATGGAGTCAGAAAAACTTCCGACGTCTCCCGTTGTCGTTTCTTCGGAAATAGCGTCTTATGAAGATTGGTATTCACTCAATAAGATTACTTTTTCTTGGGATTTGTCATCGGGTGTTTCTACCGTGCAAACATTACTAAACTCCTCTCCAACTTCAATTCCTTCCATTACATATTCTCCACCCATTAAAGAAAAAACACTTAAGGATTTAGGTGACGGAATTCACTATCTTCATATAAGGTTTAAAAATGGTGCGGGCTGGAGTAAGACCACCCACTTTAAATTTAAGACCGATACTACGGCTCCAGTTATTACGAGTATTACCAGTTCTGCCTCCGGGGACGACCTCGTTTTGCTTCAGGTTGAAAGTACGGACGCCACCTCTGGGATAAATAAATATAAAATTTTGCTTGAGGGTGGGGTGATCTCGGAGGTGGGGGGAAGTGATGGTTTAACAAAAATAACACTACCACCAGTGGCGCCCGGTAGACATGATCTAAGTATTATTGCTTACGATAGGGCGGGCAACTTAAGCGAAAAAGTTTTAACAACTGTTTTTCCGGAGAACAAGTCTCCACAAATTATCAAATATTCTGAATCAATTGAAAAAGGAGAAAAAATAGAAATTATGGGGACCTCGTATCCAAATACGGATGTTCGTATTTGGTTAAAAGAAGAAAATCTCGATGAAAAAAGTTATATTACCAGATCATTGGAAGACGGCAGTTTTACTTTCACGAGTGATTTTACGAACAATGCTGGCTTAGTGTCCTTTTATGCTGAGGCGGTAAGATCGGCGGAGGTGATTAGCCCACCTTCTTATAAATACTTCGTTGTCATAAACAAACCCGCGTTTATCAAATTAAGTTTGCTGGCAATTGAGATATTGTCTGTCGCTATCCCGGTTCTGTTGCTCTTGGTCATCTTGTTGTACCTCGCATATCATTTCTATCATCGGTTGAAGAAAATGAGAAGAAAACTTTTGACAGATCTTGATCAAACAGAAAGTGAAGCCCATAAGATATTCAAGATATTAAATGAGGATATAAAACAAAGTATAAAAATATTTAAAAATGATGAAATAAAAGACAAGCTTACAGAGAATGACAAAGAAACGATGAATACATTGTCCAGGGATGTGGAGGAAGCAGAAAAGTATTTTGCGAAAAGACTCGAGAGCATTGAGGAAGGAGATCTATAATTGAATTGATTTTTAGCATATTTTTGTGTACGATATAGGTATGCAAAATAATTTTTTTGGTTCGAAATTAAATACTGCGCTATTATTTATTCTGATTATTCTGATGATAGTCGCCCTTTTGGTGATGTTCGAGAACAAAGAAACGTATTTTCCTTTTTGGAGTCAAAATCAGGAGGGAAAAACGTCGAACGAAAATGAGCTACAAGTTTTCGGGAATAAAGACGACTTAGTTTTTCTTTCCGTTCTGCCAAATCAAAAAGTCAGAGGCGTGGTAGAAATCACCGGTTCTGTCAAAGGGGGTTATTTTTTTGAAGGAAATATTTTAATAAATGTTTTGGGTAAAGACAAAAATTTACTTCAGGCTGGCAATGGCAATGCTACGAGTGAATGGATGACCGCGGGGCCCGTTTCCTTCAAGACCACCATTGATTTTTCGACACTGCCAAAGGGGCCAGCTTATATTGAAGTTCACAACGATAACGCTTCTGGGCTTCCAGAGAACGATAAAAGCATTTTAATTCCCATTACCATAGAATAATGGCTACGTTATATACCGAACAAACAAAAAATGTTACGAAAACCTGGGTTTTAATGTCAGCATTTTTTGTGATAGTCATTGGAATCGGCTGGTTTTTCAGTATTTATTACGGTAGCCCCGATATTCTTTATTTTTTTGTTATTTTCAGTATTTTGATGAACGTTTTTTCTTACTGGTTTTCAGATAAAATCGTGCTCAAGCTTGCCGGTGCCAAAGAAGCCAAAAGGGAAGAATATTTTGATTTATACACGAGCGTGGAGAATCTTTCTATCACGGCTGGTTTGCCGATGCCGAGAGTGTACGTGGTAGAGGACAGGGCCCCGAACGCTTTTGCTACGGGTAGAGATAAAAAGCATGCCGTCGTTTGCGCCACGACCGGCCTACTTGCCATTTTGGACAAGACCGAACTGGAAGGAGTAATCGCGCATGAACTTTCACACGTGGGCAACAGAGATATGTTGCTCTCTACTGTCGTCGTAGTCCTTGTCGGTTTCGTCACCATTGCCGCAGATGTCTTCAGGAGAAATTTATTTTTTGGCAGAAGGAGAGACGGTGAAGGGGGAGGTGGTTTGTTTATGCTTGTTGGAATTATTCTTTCGATTCTTGCGCCACTTTTTGCAATTTTGATTCAATTAGCGATTTCCAGAAAACGTGAATTTCTAGCAGATGCATCCGGGGCACTACTTACCCGTTATCCGGAAGGACTGGCGAACGCGCTTCGAAAAATTTCTGAATATAGTCAACCCATGGCGCATCAATCGAGTGTGATAGCGCATCTATACATCGCCGACCCGAAGGGTTCAAAACTAGGTAAAAAAATTACCGGACTTTTTGCCACTCATCCACCCGTGGAAGAAAGAATTAAAGCTTTAGTCGGGGAAAAAATATAAATCATAAAATTCAAGTACTGTGGATAAGGTGGATAACTGTGCTTTCTTTTTTTGAAAAAAAACAATATACTTGCAATATCTATTAGTTTTTAATTTTATTATAAACATGAATAAGAAATTTGTAATAAGTTTTCTGATTCTTTTTCTTTTTGTTCAATTTTATTCTTTGACGGAATATGCCTTCGGTGTCACAGACCAAGTGGTCGTGACCCTGGATGTCGATTCTGGTATTACTATTTCAGATGGGGCCGCCGTCACCATGGCCCCACACATTAGCATCACTGCGAATGGTTCTATCGGTAGTTCTACTTGGACGGTAATAACGAACGGAGCAAGTGGTTATAGTTTATCGGTACATGATTCGACTGATCCGGCGTTGAAGAGTGCCACGGATTCTTTTGCTAATTATACCGAAGCGACACCCGGAACTCCTGAAGTGTGGAGTGTGCCTGCGGCGAGCAAGGAATTTGGATATTCAGCATATGGGACAGACACAAGTACAGCCACTTGGGGGACGGGGACTTCTTGTGGCTCAGCGGGTGCTCCGACCGGAACTCAAAAATATGTAGGATTTGCAGCGACCCCAACGGATAAAATAATTGCCACAAGGGCGACTGTCACTCCTACCACGGGCATAACCACCACAATCTGTTTTGCCGCTGAACAGGACACGGTTTTTGCGGCCGCTGGGACATATACTGCCACTATTACTGGTACGGCTGTTACATTATAATTTATACGGTTTCGTTTTTTGAAGAGGAGAGTGCGTGTATATAAAAGAAATTAACATTTGATTTAGTTTTTATGAAAAAAATAAATAAGAAATTTGTAATAAGTTTTCTGATTCTTTTTCTTTTTGTTCAATTTTATTCTTTGACGGAATATGCCTTCGCTGTCACAGACCAAGTGGTCGTGACCTTGGATGTCGATTCTGGTATTACTATTTCAGATGGGGCCGCCGTCACCATGGCTCCGCATATCGGTGTGTCTGCCAATGGATCTATCGGCAGTTCTTCTTGGCTGGTAATAACTAACGGAGCAGCCGGGTATTCTTTGGCGGTGAAGGCTTCTGCTTCCCCGGCATTGGTAAGCGGTGGTAATTCATTTGCTGATTATACGGAGACAGCCGGAGGGACTCCTGAGTTATGGAGTGTCGGTAGCGGAGCAAAAGAATTTGGATATTCGGCTTATGGTACTGACACGGCCACTGGCACATGGGGGACATCTGCATCTTGCGGTGCAGCTGGTGTACCCGCTGCCGCTCAAAAATATGTTGGATTTTCCACGTCAGACAAAATAATTGCCACAAGGGCTACCACCACCCCAGTCGCCGGTATTACCACGACGATTTGTTTTGCCGCTCAACAAAATGCTGTCTTTGCGGCCGCTGGGACATATACTGCCACCATTACTGGTACGGCTGTTACATTATAAAAAATAAAATTTAAAAATGATTTTTTCAATAAAAAAAATAATATATAGTGTAACAATCATTTCTGTATTTGTAGGTATTTCTTCATTGCCCTTACAGGCAGAAGCATATACGAAGATCAATGTTGACGTAACTGCGCAAAATGACTTCGTGGTAGAGCCAGGAAAGACAGAAGTTTTTCTAAATCCTGGAGAAAACATGGTTAAGAACATTTCGATAACCAACAGAGTAAACAAGACGGTTAAATTCAAATTAAGCACGGAGGATTTCATCGGTTCAAATGATGCGAAGCAGCCAGTCGTGCTTCTCGGGGATGCAAACAGTCCCTATTCACTTAAGGATTTTATCATTCCTGAAATTACAGAATTTAGTTTAGAGTTCGGAGAGAAAATCACTATTCCGGTCACTGTATCGGTGCCCAAGGATGCTGAGCCTAGAGGTTATTACGGCGCGTTAATTGTATCAAATGACCCTGACAAGCTGGGGACTGACGGGACAAGCGAGGTTGAAGGCAAAACTCGTATTATTTCCAGAATCGGGTCTCTTTTCTTGTTAAGAATTAACGGAGAGGGGAAAGAAGAAGGAAATATTGAAAATTTTAAGACAATAGGGCCGACTCAAATGTTTTATAGTAGCCGGCCGGCTGGGTTTGAAATCGCATACAAAAATACGGGGAATGTTCACCTTGTGCCCTATGGAACTATCACTATAAAAAACATATTTGGTCAGACCGTCGGCACGTTACCCGTCGATGCGTATTTTGTTCTTCCAGATTCCATAAGATACAGAGAGGTAAACTGGACCAATGGTTTTAGTTTGGGGCGCTACACCGCAAATCTTTCTTTGTACAAAGGTTATAACAATGAATATGCTGATGCCAAGTTGTCCTTTTGGATAATTCCATGGAAAATACTTGTTCCCGTGTTTGCAGTAATTCTGCTTCTGGTTGTGTCCTTCTATTATATTTTGACTCGTTTTGAATTAAGAAAAAAATAATCACGAAATGAAAAAAAATATTACATCTTTTCTTAAGAAAAGAAGTGCTATGGTTTTTTTCTTTATTTCTTTATTATTTATACCTCTATACACGATTTTTGCGGAATCGATGCAAAGTAATACCTATCGTATTACCTCTGACAGTATCAATGTCGGGGGAGAAGCTTCTACGAGTACTACCTATAGTCTTGACGATACTTTGGGGGAAGTGGGTACGGGGGATTCAAATAGCAACAATTATTATCTGCATGCGGGTTTTTGGCAGATGCAGGAAAGCTATATATCTATTTCTACCCCCGCAGACTTAGCCCTGACTCATATCGGAGGGATAAATGGGGAAACGACAGAAGGGACAATGTCTTGGCAAATTGTGACAGATAACACTGCCGGTTATGTTATGGATATTAAAACGACAACTATTCCAGCTCTTCGATCTGCTGATGATTCATTTTCTGATTATACCCCGGCCGGGACAGACCCAGATTATAATTTTTCTATTCTTTCTTCCACTTCAGCTTTTGGTTTTTCGCCAGAGGGTGTCGATACAAATGCACGTTTTAAAGACAATGGTTTGATATGCAATACTGGCACGGGAGAGGTTAGTGGTAAATGTTGGGATGGGCTTTCCACTTCGCCCAAGACAATTGCCGGCAAGGGGGGCAGCAATCAGCCTACGGGCAGCGCGGTAAATGTGCGTTTTCGCGCTGAGTCAGGTTCGGCGCATATCCAAACTTCTGGCAGTTATTCTGCTTCGATCGTCGTCACTGCTTTGGTGTTATAATAATTTTATATGGGAAAGCGACTAGTTTTTTTAATAATTGTCTTATTTTTGTTGCAGCATAATGCTGCTTTTGCTTATACTGGGGCAGATGGAATTAAGGTTAATCTAGGAGTTGATGGTTGTAATAATAACGGCATATGTGAAGTCGGCGAGACCGTTGTTTCTTGTCCCGTAGATTGTGCAATCGTGGTCCCGCCACCCTCCACCAGTAGCGGGAGTAAAATTAGAGAGAATATCCCTATTTATAATTTGTCTATTCAGGCAAATTTTGTTAATGCAATTATCAGCTGGGACACTTCTGTCAGCACCATAAGTACCATAAAATGGGGAGTGACCATGGAAGCGAAAGAGGGCATCCTTCGTAGTGTTGTTTTTGCCAGAGAACACAGGATGGAAATATTGAATCTAAAGGCTGGCACAATGTATTATTTTACGATTGAAAGTCAGGACATTAATGGAAAAAATAGCATACATCCATCGACTTATTTTTTTACAAAATTTTTAAAAGATACCACCCTCCCTTCGGGTCCGCTAAATGTGAAAACGTCTGCTGATGTTTCCGGTATCACTATCACCTGGCAGAATCCGCTGGACAATAATTTTTCTTATATTCGTATCATGAGACATGAAGATCGTTTCAGGGGAGACCCATTCTTGGGGAAATTAATTTATGAAGGAAATGGAGAAAAATTTTTGGATAAAAATGTGACAGAAGGAAAAAAATATTTTTATGTATTATTTTCGAGAGACATAAATGGAAATTTTTCAACAGGCACAGGAATTTCTCAATCTGCTTATTCTTCTTTGCCTCCGGCCCCGGGAACAGAGATTCCCCCAGAAGTTTTTATCCCAGAAAACTTTTTTGTATATCAATACAATCAACAAGCGGAAATACTTACGAGCACAAAAGTAATCACGATTGAAAATAACAAAAGCACAATCATCGATACGAATATAAAAACTCTTCCTGACGATTGGATGGAAGTTGTGGATGGGGAAGGGGTGGTTATTGGGCAATATTTATTTTCATATAATGCAGACAGCAAGCGTTATCAAAGTGTAATTCCTTCACTCCCAAATGCCGGCATCTATCATATAAAAATTCATCGATACAAGGATAATATCTCAACTATAATAGGCGAGGGGGCGCTGTTGGTTAAGGAGAATTTAGTCCCAGGAGAAAGCGATTCTTCAAGCAACGCATACCTCTATCTAATTTTAATAATTGCAACGATATTTGCCTTATTTTTATTGCGTATTTTGCTGAAACGCAAGAAAAAAACTCAACAAATATAAGCTTTTTTTATGTTTAATAAAAACTGTGGATAACTAGTGGATATAGAGGGGATTTCCTATTATAATATAAGGGTATAAATAAATATCGTTTAGCCGAGACGCCGTTTTTTGATATCTCGTCTATCCGAGAAACTATTATATATCTTCATATAATGGAAAATCTAAAAAAAGTCATATCATTAAGCCAAGCATCAAAGATTTCTGGATACCATTCAGATTATTTGAGCGCCCTGATTCGCAAAGGAGAGATGAAAGGGGAGAAAATTGGAGGGAATTGGTTTACCACCGAAGAGGAAATAAAGAATTACATTTTTAAGCAAAAAATCCGTCACGATAAGTTTGCCATTGGGGATTTCTTATCCCAAAGAAGAACTCAAAATATTTTTATTATTTCCGGGATACTTTTTCTGGGCATTCTTGTTTTTAGTATTTATTTTTATGGAAAGAACAATAAAACAGATTTAGGGGAAGGTAAAAAAACTCTTTCCTCCGAGGTGGAGACAATAAACTAGAAAATGAGAATATTATTTTCACAAAAGTTAACAAGTAGAAAAAATGTAAAAAATATTATTTCGCTTTTTGTCTTTTTGGTAATAATATTTTTTCCGACCGGAGACGTAGAGTCTGCGATAAACAAGCAAATGAATTATCAAGGAAAACTTACCACTTCGGCCGGAGTAGCCGTCGCCAACGGTACTTACAATATGGAGTTTGCTTTGTACACAGTTCCGACTGGTGGTACTGCTATTTGGACAGAGACGAGAATAAATACGGACAAGGTGCAGGTGACGAATGGACTTTTTAGCGTTCTCCTCGGAGGGGTTACCCCTTTGACTGGAGTTGATTTTAATCAAACACTTTATCTCGGAGTAAATATCGGAGGTACTGGGACACCTGGGTGGGATGGAGAAATGGTGTCGCGTAAAAAACTCGGAGCAGTTCCGGCTGCGATGGTGGCAGATAGTGCGCTTACGGTCGTGAGTGGAGTTTATACCAACGCGGCAAACTCGTTTACCCTCATTAATCCTCTAACCACTCTCGCAGAATCATGGATTGGGCCGTCATCAACAGCCGGGATCTATTTTAAGGGCGGCAATGTTGGCATCGGAACGGTTTCTCCGAGTGCTATGTTTCAAGTAGCCGGAGATGCCTATTTTGGAGCAAGTAATTGGGTTAATTTAAAAGACGAGGGGACTGGCAACGGAAGGTTTATTGTTAACAACATAGGAAGTTTTGATGCCAATGGGTTTATGATAAGAAATAAGGCCGGCACCACTGTTTATCAGGATGTTAATTATACTTCTGCTGGCAACGTGCTATTTCCCACGGGCAAAATTGGTATCAAAAATGCCGCCCCGGGAGAATTACTAACCCTCGGTACCGCCGGAACAACAGCCGGAGTCCTTTCTTTGGCAGGAGCCACTTCCGGCAAAGCAATTATCCAAGTAGCAGCTGCCGCAGGCACTCCGACTTTGACCTTACCGACGACCACAGGAACTTTAGCCTTGGTAAGTGATTTAACTACTGGCTACATTCCTTATACTGGTGGAACTTCAAATGTTGATTTAGGACTTCACAATCTCACCGTAGATACCAATTCTCTTTTTGTGGATGCGACAAATCATCGAGTGGGAGTGGGGACAACGAGCCCAGGAGCAAAATTAGATGTGTATGGTAGTTCTACCTTCGGTGCGGTTGTTCGTGATTCTGCTGCCGCTGGTTCGTTTTTGAATTTGGGTTCTGGCGGAGGCGGTACATATGGCTTTATTGGTTACAACGCATCAATTGGAAGTCAGGGAATAATAATTCTTCCAACGAGTGGCAACGTTGGAATCGGAACAACGGCGCCGGGGGCGAAATTTCAAGTTAACTCTGGTGTCACAACAGACATCGGTGCAATCATTAAGGGTTACGCAGGGCAGACCGGAGATTTGCAACAGTGGCAGGATAGTACGGGGACTGTGTTGTCTAAAATAACAAGTGCTGGCAATCTAACACTGGGTGCTACCGCTATCCCCGCGGCTATTGGTGATGGTGGATATTCAAGAGATATAAATCAAGAATTTTATGCCTGGAATGCGGGTGTGCCCACCAAGCATACCTATACGCACAGAGTATTTAACTTTCCTGGGTATGACAATTATTGGATTGATGCTCACTATATGGATGGGAGTTATATTTGGTATTCAGAGAAGGCTGGTGCCGGTAACTGGAACACGGCATTCAATGCAATTACATCAAATGCCGGTTATATTTCCGCTAATGGTTCAGGGTTTTTGATAAGTGGTAAATACGTAGTCACTGGTTATGCAACCAATGGTGCAAACATTCAGTCAGGAGGTTCGGACGCAATAAACATAACTGCGGCCACTGCGGCAACTACTGGGTTGAAGATTCGCGGCGCTGCTTCCCAGACGGCAGACTTGCAACAATGGATAAATTCATCAGGTACGGCACTAACAGTAATAGACAAGAATGGTAAAATCGGTATTGGTAACTCTGCTCCCGGAGAACTATTAACCCTTGGCACCGCCGGAACAACAGCTGGAGTTCTCTCCTTGGCGGGGGCAACTTCCGGCAAAGCAATTATCCAAGTCGCGGCAGCAGCCGGCACTCCAACTTTAACCCTGCCAGCCACTACAGGAACCTTAGCTTTAGTAAGCGATTTAACCACTGGTTACATTCCATACACCGGCGGAACGTCAAATGTAGATTTAGGAATTCATAATCTTACGGTAGATACTAATTCTCTTTTTGTTGATGCGACGAATCATCGTGTCGGCATCGGGACGACGAGTCCTACAGTTGGTGGAATACAAGTAGCCAACACTGGCGGTACATTTACCAGTATCCCGTCTGCAACAGCAGCTCTTGGGCAAATAAGCCAAACTGGCTGGTCTGGTACGGGTTTTGTGATTGGTAGTGCGGCAAACAATGCATTTTCTATGGTGCAGTCTGGTAGTACTTCATACTTCGGCAGAATAACTGGCACAGCGGTTACGCAATGGATGAGACTTACCGACACTGGATTACGATACGGAACTTCAGGAAGTACTGCCGTGAACACTCTTGACATAGAAGGCAATGCAGCCTTCGGCAGTTATGCAGGTACCGCAGCTCCTTCTAATGGGTTAATTGTAAGCGGCAACGTCGGGATAGGGAATACCAATCCAGGTAACAAATTAGAAGTAACAGGAAATATATATGCGTCAGTAAATGTTCAAGCAGGCAACTCATTCTACTTATCATCTAAAGATCTTCTATTTTATGGTACGCCAGCCGTGAACGACAGCGGCAATGCTTACACTTTTGCAAATGCAGCAGGTACAACATTTCGACAAATAAAAGTTAGTTCACTTTACGTTTCTTCTGGGACATCGGGGTCAGAGCTTGCTTCTATCAACACTTCAGGCGGTGCTTATTTCTCTGGTTCCGTCGGCATCGGGACGACGACGCCAGGTGCGAAACTTCAAATTAACTCTGGTGCAATAACCGACAAAGGTGCAATCATTAAGGGTTACGCAGGACAAACTGCAAATCTTCAAGAATGGCAGGATAGTACGGGAGCCGTGAAGGCTAGTGTGGACAAGGATGGATATATCAACTCTGCTGTAGGTTTCAAGGTGGCTGGATACACCCTATACTCCAATGTTGGCGGGGCGGCCTACATCTTGGGAAGTAGTTACATAGCTGGCGATGAAGAGATGCCAGCGGCTAATATGCGGAAGTGGTCGTCCACTACTTCCGCATATGGCACTCCCGACCTATCTCTTTCCCGCAACGCCGCAGGGATAGTCCAAATCGGCGACGGCGGAGCGAATGCAAATGGAAGACTTTTATTATCTAGTGGTTTAGTTTCTGCCCCTAGCATAACTTTCAGTGGTGGCGGAACGAACACAGGTATCTTTTCTAGTAGTAATAACATTATCGATTTTGTCGCAGGTGGCACAGTACAGGCAAGATATTCCTCAAATGGTCAATTCCTTCCTGCGGCAAAGTTATCAAGCAGCAATACCTCTATCATTGGTTGGGAGCCGGGCGTGGCGGGTAATACAAACATGGATACTTCTCTTTCTCGAAATGCTGCCGGAGTTTTGCAGATCGGTGATGGTGCGGCGAATGCCAATGGGAGCTTGTTGGCGTCACAAATATCTCTTGCCAAAGCCGACTCTTCCGCTCTCACAGATTTCTTAATTAACCCAACCGCAAAAACAAGTGGGAATTTGATAGACGCACAAGTGGGAGGGGTTAGTAAGTTTAGCGTGACGAATGCGGGCATTACCACTACCGGACTTGGTTTCAGACTTGGTAGCGCGGCTACCGTGTCGCCGTATTTGTTTTCTTTTTCGGGAAGTAGTTACACTACGCCAGATGCCGCTGGTAGGGGGCTAGCCATGTATAGTTATTCTGTAAGTAACGCTGACGTTGGAATTGCTTTTTCGGGTGAATCTGTCGGGTCTACTGCTTCCTATACCAATGCGTTGTTTGCTAGGAATTTCACAAATACCGCGGGCACTGGCGCAACCCTTGCTATCAAACCTACCTACAATCAAGTCGCTTCTACCGCCGCCAACACCGACCTCCTCATCAACCGCACAGAAACAGCAGTCGGTAGTGGAGCGCAGTATTTGATTGACGCACAGGTGGGAGGAGCTACTAAATTTAATATAGACAATAGTGGTGTTGTGACAGCAAATAATTTTACTACAAAATCTTCCCCTGTCGGAGAATATCAGGTAAAAAACGGAACAAACGATGTGGTTTTAAGGCTTGATACTTTGGGGTTGGAACATGGTAGTGGCATGTTAAATACTTGGAGAAGCACAGTAGATGCACGAAGTGGGAGTAATGACGTTTCTCTTTCTCGCAACGCCGCAGGAGTTTTGCAGATCGGCGATGGTGCGGCGAATGCAAACGGTGGTTTGTTGGCCTCTCAAATTTCCCTTTTAGGAAACGCCACTTCTGCATTGACTGTCTATGCAGTGGATTCTGTAAATGGTACATCAGAGCATACTGTTATAGATACAACTGGCATTAATTCAAGCAACGACGATGATACTAGCATCGCAAGTTGGAATTCTTATGGAGCAACAACGAGTTTTGACGACGGGACAGATTCCTATTTTTCTGGATTCGGATATAGTGGTCTTTATAGTGGAATCACGCCATCGATTGGAGCAAGACGGGAGGTGTCCGTGACCCCAGATGGTATGATTTTCACAAATGGAACAATGGGGGCATATTTACGATTAGTCCCAGCAGTTGGTTATACGGGGAATAATATTATTACAATGCCTTCCACCACCGGAACCCTTGCCTTGTTGAGCGACATTCCTTCTCTTTCTGGTTACATTCCTTACACTGGCGGAACGTCAAATGTAGATTTGGGAATTCATAATCTTACCGTAGACACCAACTCTCTTTTTGTGGATTCTGCCAATCATAGGGTTGGAATTGGGACAATTACTCCAGGAGAAAAACTAGAAGTGGCCGGGAATATCGCACTTTATAGTAATTCTGCTACCGCGCAAAGCATAAAACTAGACGTTGATAATATGGCTAATTCTTATGATTTAAAAATCGTTGCCGGGTCGTATGGGTCATCCGGTACTCCGGGAGGAAATCTTTATTTAAGCGGCGGGGCAAATATAGGATTGGCGGCCTATGGTAGCGTACTTATTGCTACTGGTGGTGGAAAAGTCGGAATCGGAACTACGAGTCCTACAAATATTTTAAGCTTAGGAAACGGTGTTGCACAAAAGATTTGGATAGAAAACACTGCCTCAGGAACCATGGGTAGAGCTTTGACTGTAGCCGCCGGGGGAACGGTTGCGGGAGGAACTAATATTGTTGGGGGTAATTTAATCCTTACTTCAGGTGCTGGAACGGGTACGGGGGCAAGTAGTATTTCATTCCTTACCGGAACGACGCTCGCCTCGGGTACCACCCTTCAAACATTGTCGGAGAAGATGACAATATTAGGAAGTGGCAATGTCGGCATCGGCGCGACGTCACCTTCCAATATTTTTCATGTTACTGGAACTCCAGCAGCGGGTACGCCGACAGCTAGAATTGCCAATACCCTCGGAGGAACAACTCAAAACAACGGATTATTAATTCTAGGGGGAAACAATACCGGAGTGGCCGCTTCTCAATTGATTACTTTTCAGAGAACAGATGCCACGGTAATCGGAAGTGTTTCTCAAAATGCTGCCACGACAGTTGCTTTCAATACTTCTTCTGATATGCGTATTAAAGAAGACATTGCGCCGACTGCTCTTGGGTTATCAGATTTGATGAAAATTAATGTTGCAGATTTTGCTTTTGTTAGCGACCCGAGCAAACAAAGGATGACCGGTTTTATTGCTCAAGAGTTAAATAATATTTATCCGGAAGCGGTGACTACGAATGGGGATAATGGGATAGATCCATTGTCGCCTGGAGAGACGCCTTGGATGGTTGATTATTCCAAACTTACTCCGCTTCTCGTCAAATCAGTACAAGATTTAGATTTGAATTTAGAAAGTATTACCGGTACCGTCATTCCGCTCCCGGGTTCACCGGCAGAATCTTTTGTGGTTGCTTTCTTTGATAGGATGGATGCTTGGATGGCAGACACGACGAATGGAATAGGAGACTTTTTTGCAAACCGCGTGCACACCAAGGAGCTTTGTGTGACAGATCTTGCCGGTGAGACGTGTATCACCCGAACAGAGCTTGATAATCTTCTCGCCGGAACTGCCGCTTCCGGCGGAGGAAGCACAGTGTCCACAACTCCCGATTCCTCGACGGGTTCAGAACCCATGACTTGTACCGCTTCGCAGATTTTAGTTGATAATGTTTGTGTGGATTCCCTCGGTGGTGATTCAACTGGTGTTGCTACGGGTGATACTCCTCCAGCTCCTCCGGTGTGTCCTTCGCCACAAACCTTGGTGGATAATACTTGCGTCGATCCTGCGCCAGCCGCACCCGTTCCGGTCGCTGATGGTTCGACCCCAACCCCCACACCATAGTTCACAAAGATAAATTTCTTGGGTGGCAGGTACCTGTTTTGAAACACCTTTTTTTGTTATACTTCTAGGGTGAATATTAAAGACGTAGAAAATTTGGCTGAATTGGCGAGAATCGAGTTATCTCTCGAGGAAAAGACGGCTCTCCTTAAGGACATAGGGGGTATTTTGGAGTATGTAGACCAAATCAAAGAAGCCAAGATCGGGGAGGTTGAGCCCGCGCGCAATCTCAGAAATATTTGGCGGGAGGATAAAATAGAAGAGCGTGATTTCTCAAAGGAATTAATAAAGGAACAATTTCCCGACGCGCAAGATGATTTTTTGAAGGTAAAGAAAATTTTATGATGATAAATAACAAAAATTCAAAAAATTTTGGAGCCTTCGCCCTCGGAGACAGAAAGACAGGGGACCCACGACTCTTTAAATTTTTTAATTTTTGTATATATAAGATATGATTGATTTAAAAAATTTAACAATTGAAAAAGCGCACGAAGCCCTCACCCGAGGCGATTTTAGTTGTCGAGAATTAGCTGAAGAATATTTGAAAAATATTACAGAGAAAAATGGCGAATTGAATGCTTATCTTGAGATTTATGATGATGTCTTTCTGCAAGCGGAAGAGGCGCAGAAAAAATTTATCGACGGCATTGCCACGGAATTAACGGGAATCCCTTTTGCGATTAAAGATAATATTTTGATTAAGGGACGGAAGGTTTCTGCCAGTTCGAAAATTTTAGAAAATTACAAAGCAGTTTATGACGCTACGGTTATAAAAGATTTGAAAAAAGTCGGAGCTGTTTTCTTGGGTCGTACGAATATGGATGAGTTTGCTATGGGTTCTTCCACGGAAACTTCTGCCTACGGTGTTACCCGAAATCCCATAGATCCGTCCCGAGTCCCGGGTGGTTCATCTGGGGGTTCAGCGGCAGCGCTTGCCGGAGATATGGCATTAGCGGCTCTAGGCACGGAGACGTGTGGTTCCGTGCGGGAGCCTTCGGCTTTTTGCGGACTGGTGGGATTAAAACCGACTTATGGCGCACTCTCAAGGCAAGGAATCATCGCGATGGGGAACTCGCTGGACCAAGTTTCACCTTTCGGTAAAAACGTGCGAGATGCAGAAATAATTTTTAAGGCTCTTTCCAGATACGACGAAGAAGACAGCACCTCTGTTCCCGAAGAGTTGCGAAATAAATCGCGAATACAAAATAAAAAAATCGGAGTACCCTGGCATTTATTTAAAGAAGGGGTAGATGAGGAAATTCTGGAAAACTTCAAAGCATCCTTGGAAAAACTAAAGAAAGCCGGATATGAAATAATGGACATCGAACTTCCCACCTCAAAATATTCTCTCGCTGCGTATTACATTATCATGCCGGCAGAAGTCTCTACGAACCTTTCACGTTTTGACGGTATTCGTTATGGTCTTTCGGAGCAAGGTGAAAATCTCAAAGACGTATATATGAAGAGCCGGGGCAAAGGTTTCGGCAAAGAAGCTCGACGCAGAATTCTCCTCGGCACATATGTGCTTTCTCATGGATATTATGATGCATATTACAACAAGGCAATAAAAGTAAGGGAAAAAATAAAAGAAGAAATTATTGGAGCTTTTGAAAAAGTAGACTATATTCTTACTCCCACAGCACCCGTTCTTCCCTTCAAGCTGGGGGAGAAATTAGATGACCCCGTGGCGATGTATTTGAGCGACATCTTTTCTGCTCCCGCGAACCTATCGGGTGTGCCGTCCATCGCCCTGCCGTCCGGATTTTCTTCTGCCGGTCTGCCTTTTTCCATTCAGTTTATGGCTCCGCATTTCGGGGAAGAGGCCCTTTTTGATGTCGGTAGGAAATTTGAAGAAATAAATGGAGAGTAGAATTGTGTTATAATTTTATTTATGGAACCATCATACTTTAATCTGGACAATTTATTTGGTAGCGAGCCCTCCTCCATTAAAGATTTTTTCGCTTATATTACGAGTGATCAGGCAATAATTATTTTCAAAACCATTCTGTCCTTTTTGGCGACGTTTTTCTTGATTGTAATCAGTTATACCATCGTGCGTCTTTTTGAAATAAGAAAAAAGGAAAAAGAACATTTGCGCCACGAAATAGCGGAATATGCACACAACAAAATCGAATATGAAAAAAGGCTTCATGAACAATCTGGCGGTTCCAAAAATGAACATTGGGGAAAAGTTTTAGGGTATCTTTTTTCTCAACACGGGAGTGATTGGAAGCTTGCCATTATCGAGGCGGACTCAATGCTGGACGGTCTTATGGACCAGCTTGGGTTTAAAGGAGAAACCCTGGGGGATAAATTAAAATCCGCCAATCAAGATACTTTTCCGGAACTTACCATTGCCTGGGAAGTGCATACGGTCAGAAATAGAATAGCGCATGAGGGACTGGCTTTTGAACTTTCCCAGCATGAAGCGAAAAGAATCATCGCTTTATATGAGGAAATTTTTCATCCATACGGATATATTTAAAATTGTTGCGGGGCCACGAATCGAACGTGGGTCTTAAGGTTATGCTTTACCACTATAGTTTTCACTACCATTCTGTTTGTGGTCTGGACTATACCATCTCCTTTCTAAAAAATTAATTATAGATTAAGGAGCCCGTCATCTAGTCTCTACACATTTATCTCTGATATCATTCAGAGAATTTAGCTCGGAATTGTCTTTCTGCCAATCGGCAGGGAGGATTTCTCCGAATTTGACGAGTGCACACCTCCAGGTTTCCCAAGAGGGGGCCCATATTTACCGCTGAGCCTTACGAGATGCCTCTTCTCTACCCCGCTATAAAAGGTATTTTATACCAACTTCATTAAAGATGCAAGTTGTTATTGTACTGAACATAGATTACAATATACCTTATGTACTATCCACACATAAAAGAGACGACGATAAAAATGAGGAAAAACGGCGAAAGCCTGGGTGACATATCCAAAAAACTAAACATTGCCAAATCAACGCTTAGTTTTTGGTGCAAAGATGTCCTTCTCTCGGGGGCCGCAATAAAAAAAATAAAAACGAAAGGAAAAATTAAATCTGTCAGAGGACTTTTAAAGTACTCGGAGTTGAAGCGAAGAGAGAGGATCTCAAGAAATATTTTGCAAAAACGAGAGGGAGCAACAGCCGTGGGAGAATTGTCAAGTAGAGATATTTTGATGATTGGCCTTGGTTTGTATTGGGGAGAAGGATATAAATACGAAAACGGCGAGTTCGGTTTCACAAATAGCAACCCATACATGATGCGTTTTTACTTTAAATGGTTAAAGTTGTGGAGGATAGAAAAGGATGTTTTGATTTTTCGGCTCACCTTGAATGAATTTTTCAGGAGGGAAGAAAGTAACATAAAATTGTTTTGGATAAACTTCCTAAATATCAAAAAAGAACAATTTTCAAAAACTACTTATATAAAAACAAATCTCAAAAAGGCTTCTTTAAAAGACATGGGGAAATACAAAGGTATTTTAAGGGTGAAAGTAAGAAAGGGCACGTGTGTTAGAAACAAGATTCTTGGGGCGATAGACCACATATCAAACACCTAAAAGCTTTTATTTTGATAACTTTTCTGTTATATTCTTTATTATGTCGGCGTAGCTCAGTTAGTAGAGCACGGGACTCATAAGCCCGGGGTCGCAGGCGCACTCCCTGCCGCCGACACAAAAAAAGCTTTGAAATTATACGATTTTATGTATAATAGAAATGTTGCGATCGTAGCTCAACTGGTTAGAGCACCCGCCTGTCACGCGGGAGGTTGGCGGTTCAAATCCGCTCGGTCGCGCCGCGTAAAGCAAATGCTTAACATTTGCCACGCGGCTTCGCCCCAAAAGGGATGAAGCTGTGTGACAAAAAAAACACCATATGGTGTTTTTTTTGTTTACGCGCGTCGCGTGAGCTTTAGCTTTTACGCGACAGGGACTATAATGTCTGTATGTTTTGGACATATCTTTTGGAAAATCAAAAAGATAAAAGTTGGTATATTGGCTATACTTCTGATTTAAAGAAAAGATTGAAAGAGCATTTGTCTGGTCACGGTTGTCAAACGACCACGGGTGATAAAACTTGGAAAGTAATTTACTGCGAAGGATATATAAACAAAAAAGATGCTGAAGGCAGGGAAAGATTTCTGAAAAGCGGTTCGGGAAGGAGATATCTTAAAAAACAATTAGCAAATTACCTTATCTAGATTTGCCAATTGGCTAGGTTTGAACTGTGATATTATAACTTTATGAAAATTATTTTGTTTAGAGGACGTCCTGGAGTAGGCAAAACCACAATTTCAAATATTCTTTCTAAAAAAACTGGCATTCCCGTTTTAAGAAAAGATGATATTTATGATGTAGTTTCAGAATTTATAGAAAGTCATCAGGTAAGAAATAAAATCTCTTATGGTTCGCTTTATGCAATCCTAGAAAGTAATATAAAAACTAATTGTTCGTTTATTATTGATTTTCCTTTTCACTCAATTGAACATTTTTCTATTATCAAAAAATGGTGTGGAGAAAAAGAAGTTGAATTAAACTCAATACTTGTTATTTGTAGCGATGAAAGAATATGGGCAGAACGTTTTAATGAACGAACTAAAAATCCAAAACCTAACCAACTAATAACAAACTTTGAAAAAATGAAGGAAAATTATAAGGATATGGAAGTTATACCAGAAAAAGGAGAGTTAGTAGTAGATACTGTAAAAACCCCAGAAGTATTATTAATTGAAATCAATACTTTTATTTCTTAACCCTGGTATATAAATACAGTCGTTATGCTGCCTTATTCTACTTCCAACTTCGTCCGCTCGGTTGCGCAAGATTTTTATATTTGTGATACAATACAATCAGTAGCCAGCGCTTAGTCAGCTTGGCTTGTTAGTGTATTTATCATTAATCTAACAATAATATGTCAGACGAAACAACCACTCCAAACACCCCGGAAACCCCGGAAGTAGAAATTCCTACGACTCCAGAAACCCCGGAAGTAGAAACCCCGGAAACTCCAGCTCAGTAGTTTTTAAAAACAGCCCCGTTCGGGGTTGTTTTTGTTTATAGAATAATTGCTATAATATAAATATGGAAAAAATAATAATGTATCAGTTTTTTGTTTTATTGTTGGGAACATTATTCGCTTGGGGTAATTTTATTGTTGAGTTTGTCGCATGGAGAAAACACCAAATATGTCCGACGGGCTGTGCGCACGGGGATAAGGTTGTTAATCCTTTTCTCACTCCTTGTTTTTATGGGGCTATTTTTTTTACTATTGCTTTTGTATTAAGTGCTATTTTATTTTTAAATTTTTAGAATATTCGTTTTAGTCATTATGTTTGACATATATACCAGATGTAGTATAGTATAAAAGAACTATTTGTAATGTTTTTTGGGGACTGAGGAGGACCACCAAAAAGGAGGGTTGACGAAATGGACAAGAACGCTTTTCTCCGGGTGCTGTTCACAGATTTGTTCGGTTCCTTCACCCTCAGGGAATTGAGAAACAGCTTGGAAGAAACTGCCGAGGAGTTCGGGTTGAAGGAGCCTGATCTGGTCCTTCGGCTTAACGAGGAGTTTCTCAACCAAAAGTCCAAAGAGGCCTGCGAAGGATCTCCCCGGTAGGTGGGAGATGCCGAGAGGCCTCGCTATCGGCGAACATGTTTCGCCACCCCCAGGCATTTGCCTGGGATTTTTGTTTTTTAGGGTGCTTGCTGTAGATATTAATGGTAAAATAATAGTAGGTTTTAGGCCGAGGGTTTTTGGGGAATTATTATTAATAAAAAAGTAAAAATATGAAAAAAAATGAAAGCAATTTGGATCGTATCGTAAGAATTATATTGGCGATAGTCTTTTTTGTCGTCGGGTTTTGGTGGCTCGGTGGAATTTGGCAGGCCGTATTTTATGTGTTGGCCCTTATAATGCTCTTCACGGGAGTTTCCGGATTTTGTGGTCTATATAAATTATTCGGCATGAGTACTATCAAGGAAACGAGCTCAAGTCCAGAAAACCCACAGCTATAGAAAAAATTATTTTATTATTATGAAGAGTCTCCTTATTTATTTTATAACCGGTGGATTATTTACCGCGTTGATTGTTTTTCTCGAGGAGAGCGGTTTTCGTTTGTGGTCAGGGCTAGCGACGCTTGTCCCGGTCTTTACTCTGGTCTCCTATGTTTTTATCGGTCAATCTCAAGGAGGACTCGCAGTCAGTCAGCATGCGAAGTTTGTCCTTTGGGGCACCGTTGTTTCCTGGATACCGTATATGATTGCCATTATTTACTTAGCTCCTAAAATCGGACCACATAAAGCGATTATTCTCGGATTGGGCATATTTTTTGTGTTGGCTCTTGCTTTTATTGCTGTTACTGCTTATTTTCACCTTTTTCAGTAAAATCAGTAAATATTAGGGACTGTGGATAAAGTAGTAAAATTTTCGATTTAATTGGGATATACTTATAATAGTATAAGTAGTGTATATGTGTTTTTCTAGAACCATGAAAAGGAAAAAGGGTTCGTTCGTGTTAGAAAAACAAATATTAAAATTAAAAAAACTCGTTGCCCGAAAAGAACAAGTAATTTTGAGGTTGATTGAAAAAGGAAAAAAGTTAGCACTAGTTGCTCAAAAAAAAGAAATTGCCAAACTCAGATTAATAAAAATTGCAAGAAGACTTGCATTGGTTGCTAGAGAAAAAGAAAGTGCCAGGCGTAAACTAGAGAAAATCGCATGGAAGATTGCTCTCGTTGCGAAAAAAAAAGAAAAAAGAAGACGTGAGTTGTTTAAAAAGAATGAAGAGGAAGCAAGAAGAGCGGCTTCGCTTACTGAATCTATCGTCGAAACGAGCGATAGCGGTTTTCTAGTTATTGATCACAAGGGAAAAGTTTTGAAAGCAAATCGAAGATTCGTTCGACTTTGGCATATTCCGAATAAAATTCTCGTCTCCAGAGACGACAAGAAGTTATTAAAGTTTGTTCAAGGGCAATTAGTTGAACCTGCTTTGTTTATGAAGAAGGTCAAAAAACTTTATGAAAACCCGACTGTGCGTATTCATGATTCAATAAGTTTTAAAGACGGAAGGGTTTTTGATCGATTTTCGAGCCCGATGTGTGTTTCTGGTAAACCTGTCGCTAGGGTTTGGTCTTTTCGTGACATAACCAAAAGAAAAAAAATAGAAAAAGAGATACAGGAACAGGAAAGCCTACTCGAAAACGCACAGGTTATTGCGAATTTCGGCAGCTATGTTTTAGATATTAAAAGTGGTTATTGGACTAGTTCAAAAGTTTTGGACAAAATTTTTGGAATTGGAGAGAAATATTCTCGCTCAATTATGGGTTGGTTAAAAGTAATACATCCGGATGATAGAAAAATGATGGAAGATTATTTTTATAAGGAAGTATTGGGGAAGGGGTTTAATTTTGACAAGGAATATAGGATTGTTAAGCAAAACAATGGCGTTACGCTCTGGGTGCATGGGAAAGGGCGATTGGAATATTTGGATAAAAAGAAAAAACCAGTAAGAATGATTGGCACCATTCAGGACATAACTGCAGGTAAGGAATTGGAGCAGGCGAAGAACGAATTTATATTTTTAGCTTCCCATCAATTGCGGACTCCACTTTCGGGAACAAAATGGGTACTAGAAACCATGGGTGAGGATAAAAGCTTAAGTCAAGAGCAAAAAGAAAAAATTGATAAATTGACGGTATCGAACGAGAGATTAATACATATAGTCAACAAAATGCTGGATGTCGCTCGTGTTGATACGGGCAAAGTTGCGGTGATTAAAAAATGGGTCAAAATCAAAGAATTAGTTGATGAAGTAGTAGATATTTTGAAAATTTCAAGTGAAAGTAATAAAAAAACAATAAAAATTAACATTGCCCCGGGAATAAAAAATATTTATTGTGACCCGACCTTGATAAGTGAAGCCATAAAAAATCTACTGGATAATGCGATTAACCACTCCGAGTCAGGTTCTTCAAGTATTACTATTTCAGCTCAGGAAAAGAAAGATAATTTTTTGTTTTCTGTGCACAGCAAGGGGGCTATCGATCCGTTGATCATTGGTAAAATAAATAAATTTGAAAAATTTATACATGGGTGTAGCGGCCTTAATTGTAGGTCTATCGGAAGCGGGCTCGGGCTCTATATTACAAGGAAATTAATCGAAGCGAACGGAGGTTCTATTTGGCTCAAGTCGAGCGTCAAATCTGGAACCACTTTTTATTTTACTATAATTAAAAAATGAATTAATAAAATATGACTAAATTGAATAAAAAAGTTTTGATGTTGGTGGTTGATGATGAAAAAATGTTAGTGGAGGCCATAAAGGAGAAATTATTGTCCGAGGGCTTTGGTGTTTTGGTGGCTTATGATGGTGAGGAAGGGTTGAGTTTAGCGAAAAGTCAGCATCCGGACCTTATTTTACTCGACCTTTTAATGCCAAAAATGGACGGGATGACGATGTTAAAAAAATTGCGAGAAGACACTTGGGGTAGAGGTGTGCCGGTAATTATTTTAACAAATCTTTCAAGCGCTGACGAAGAGCGCAATAAAGATATCACAAAGCTTGAACCGACGTATTATTTCATAAAGGTGGACAAAACCATGGATGAAATCGTGGAAAAGATAAAAGAAAGATTAAATTTACTCTAGTTTATTTGGGGAGTTTTGTTTCTATCTTGCTTTGTGAGTAGATATCTATATAATTAATATATGCAAGAAGCACCAATTCCAGCCAATGAAAAAGAGAGAATCGAAGCGGTCCACAGGCTGGCTATTCTCGACACCGAGCCCGAAGAGCGGTTTGATGTGCTCACTCGTGAAGCGGTGGAGAGACTAAAGGTTCCGATGTCCATGGTTACCATTCTAGATTCTGATCGAGAGTGGTTCAAATCCTGCATTGGTTATGACAAAAAGGAAGGCCCTCGCGCCGCCTCATTTTGTGGTCATGCATTACTGGCAACAAATATTTTTATAATTGAAGACGCCTCAAAGGACGAACGTTTTGCTGATAATCCGATGGTTATCGGTGCTCCATTCATTCGGTTTTACGCAGGAATTGCTCTTTTTGACCACAAAACAGGTCAGCCAATCGGCGTTTTTTGTATAAAAGATACCAAACCAAGAAAACTAACAACCGAAGAAATAGGTATTGTTATTGATTTAGCAGAAAGGGCAGAGATGGAACTTAATAAATAGATGAATCTTTTATTAGTAATTAAATAAAAAATATGGATCAAGAAAATACAAAAAAAGAAGGAACAGCTTGTGGTTTATCTAAAAATAAAAAAATTATAATTATTGCTATAATTGCCCTTTTGGTTGTCGGCTTTGTGGTAAATGGATTCTGGGGCAGAAAAGCAGGAGAAAGGATGGCAGAAAATATTTTGGAAAAACAGCTGGGCGGTAATGTCAATATAAATTCAAAAGACGGTTCTGTTTCGATACAAAGTGATAAGGGTAGTTTCAGCGCGGGAGAGGCGACGAGTTGGCCTTCTAATATGCCAAGCGACATTCCGGAATTTACTGCCGGAAAATTAACCATGGCCGCGTCGATTTCTTCTGAGAACAATGGCTGGCAAGTCGCGGCTACAGATGTTTCTAAAGATGATTTCAATGCCTATCATTCATTGCTAGAATCAAAAGGGTGGAAAAATATAAGTTTTTCTGATGCGAATATTGATATGCTTCAAATGAACAATGGAACTTACGATTTGTTTATGGTTTTTAATGCCGAAGATGGTGGATTCTCCTTAACGGTTTCCGTAAAAAATTAGTTTTTGCAAAATTGGTCAAAATAAACTAATATAATAAGGGCTTAATTTTTTTTAAACAAATAAGCCGTTGTAGCTCAGTTGGTAGAGCACGATATTGGTAATATCGAGGTCATCGGTTCAATCCCGATCAACGGCTCCAAGCAATAAGGTGCAAAAGCAATTTTAAAATGTCCGCATAAAATTCTGGTGAATTTTTGCTCAAGACTCGGCCCGTCGGCCTCCGTAGCCATTTTAAAACTACTTTTGCACCTTTCAAATAATTAATCGGAATGGTTTGCCATCCTAGCTCAGTTGGTAGAGCACGTCTTTCGTAAAGACGGGGTCCCGAGTTCGATCCTCGGGGATGGCTCATGGATAAAGAAAGTATTCAAATAGAAATAGACAAGATTGAAACGTTGATGCAGACTTCTGATTTTTGGAACGATAAAAATAAAGCGCAGGCTATGTTGAAAGAGCTTGAGTCTCTGAAAAACCAAAAAGAAGGTATTGGGAAATATGACAAAGGAAATGCTATTCTGACCATCATCTCCGGCGCCGGAGGAGATGACGCAGAAGATTTTTCTGCATTGTTGCTATCCATGTATATGAAATATGCGACTAAAAAAGGATGGGACATATCTTTTATCCACGAACATAAAAATGATCATGGCGGGTATCGGAATGTTTCTTTTGAAATAAAAGGCAAGGGCGCCTATGGGGAATTGAAAAATGAATCTGGGGTGCATCGCCTGGTGCGTATTTCACCTTTTAACGCAAAAAAATTACGACATACTTCTTTTTCATTGGTGGAAATTTTACCGAAGTTTTCCAAGTTGGAAGAAAAGGATTTTGTTATTCCTGAAGCGGATTTAAAAATAGAATATTCTCGTTCCGGTGGTCCCGGCGGCCAAAATGTGAACAAAAGGGAGACGGCCGTGCGCTTGGTGCATATTCCTACGGGGATTGCCGTGCATGCTTCGAACGAACGTTCTCAGGAACAAAATCGTGAACAAGCATTGTCCATTCTCCGAGCTAAAATTTTCAAAAAAGCGGAGGAAGAAAAGAAGAGTATCGAAGAGAGCATGAAGTCGACCAAAAATACGGAAATAGAATGGGGCAGTCAGATACGTTCATATGTATTACATCCATATAAAATGGTTAAAGACCATCGAACTGGTGTCGAAACTTCGAATCCGGACGCTGTCTTGGATGGGGACTTGGACCTTTTCATTGAGGCGGAACGGGATTTGTGACCCTTCATAAAAAAATAATTCAGGGTCATGGTGAGGAAACCCGAACCATGATATAATAGAAGAGAATGATTTATTTCAACAATGTTTCAAAAATTTACAAAGACACGGTCGCCCTCGAAGATGTGACTTTTACCGTCGAAGGGGGTGAATTCGTTTCTATCGTCGGACACTCGGGTGCGGGTAAGACCACGCTCACTAAAATGATTTTAGCCGAGGAAAATCCCTCTGAGGGAACGGTTTTTTTTGAGTCTATCAACGTGAATAAAGCGAAAAATAACGACTTAACAATGCTTCGTCGTCGCATCGGAATTGTATTTCAGGATTACAAATTACTTTCGAACAAAACCGCTTATGAAAATATTGCTTTCGCGATGGAAGCTGTCGGCAAGACAGAAGAAGAAATCGCCAGCGATGTTCCGCATGTTTTAGAGTTGGTTGATTTAAGTCACCGGGTCGGACATTTTCCGAATCAAATGTCCGGAGGTGAACAGCAACGCCTGGCGATAGCTCGAGCCATCATAAATCAGCCCGAGCTCATCATCGCCGATGAACCCACGGGGACTTTGGATCCGGTGAATACACACGAAATTGTCCAAATATTAAGAAAAATAAACGACCTCGGTACGACGGTCATCCTAACTACTCATAATAAAGGAGTGATTGATTCTCTGGGCAAGAGGGTAATTACCATGGAAAATGGTAAAATTATTAGAGATACTAAACACAATAAATAAGCAAAAATTTTTTATGGCCATGACTGCGTTAAAAAGAATAATGAGAAATGGATTCCTGAATTTCAAAAGGGGAGGAGTGGTCTCTTGGGCGGCAGTGCTCGTCGTCACGATTACTCTTTCGGTCATTACTCTTATCATTCTCCTGCAGGCCGTTTTGTATTTTTCTCTTGATCAGATAAAAGATAAAGTAGACGTGACTATTTATTTTACTACTGGGGCGACCGAGACCAAGATTTTGGATTTAAAATCTTCTCTGGAGAAATTACCGGAAGTGGCGCAAGTCACTTATACTAGCCGAGATGAGGCGCTTCAGCTTTTCCGAGATCGTCACCAGAATGATTATCCGACGATTCAAGCCCTAGATGAAATAGGAGAGAATCCGCTCGGGGCCTATTTGAATGTCAAAGCGAAAGAAGTATCTCAGTATGAGAGCATAGCGAATTTCATGAAGTCAGACAATATTCTCGCGCCCGGGGAAACATCCATTATCGATAAGGTCAATTATCACCAAAATAAATTAATAATCGATAAATTGAATACAATAATTTCTGGTGCACAGACACTCGGTTTCTTGGTAACTCTGATTTTAATGTTTATCTCAGTGGTTGTTACCTTCAATACTATTCGTTTGGCTATTTTTATTTCTAAAGAGGAAATAGGGGTTATGCGTCTCGTCGGAGCTTCAAAAATGCATGTTCGAGGTCCTTTTATGGTAGAAGGGGCTATCTATGGTGCTATTGCTACGATCATTACTGTGGTGCTCTTTTTTCCGATAACGGCTTGGTTCGGCAGTAAAATGACTGATTTTCTCGGGATAAATTTATATGATTATTTTATTTCCAGCTTTGCGCAGATTTTCATAATTCTTTTATTATCAGGAGTGATTTTGGGAGTTCTCTCCAGTTTTCTGGCAATCAGAAAATATTTGAATAAGTAAAAAACAAAAAAATGCCGGAAAAAAAAGAAATAAAATATATTTTCGTGGTGGGGGGTGTTATTTCTGGGGTGGGAAAGGGGGTCACCGTTTCATCTTTGGGGCTTATTTTAAAAAATCGCGGACTGAATGTAACCGCGATTAAAGTTGATCCATATATCAATGTGGATGCCGGGACGATGAATCCGACCGAACACGGAGAAGTTTTTGTGCTTTCCGATGGAGATGAAACGGATCAAGACATGGGGAATTATGAAAGATTTTTGGACCTCAATCTGACGCGGATAAATTACATGACGACCGGGCGAGTATATAAGACGGTTATCGAAAAAGAAAGGAATTTGGAATACAAAGGTAAGTGTGTGGAAGTCGTCCCGCATATCCCGCTCGAAGTTATCGGACGTATCAAAAAAGCAGGGGAAGTGGCCAAGGCGGATATCGTCATTATCGAAATAGGTGGAACCATCGGAGAATATCAAAATATTTTGTTTTTGGAGGCAGCCCGTATGATGAAGATTGAAAATCCGAAAAACGTCGCTTTTGTGATGGTTTCCTATCTGCCGACACCGGGAAAAATCGGAGAAATGAAAACCAAACCGACCCAATATGCAGTTCGCACCTTGAATGCTTCCGGCATTCAGCCTGATATTTTGATAGCCAGGGGGGAACATGATCTTGACGAAAAAAGAAAAGAGAAACTTTCGCTTTTCTGTAATATGCCCGCGGATAGAGTGGTTTCTGCGCCGGACGTCAGTAGTATTTATGATATACCGATTAATTTTGAAAAAGAAAAATTGTCCGAAAAGCTTTGCAGTATTTTGGGAATTGTTTGCAAGAAACCCGACATTGCATCCTGGAATGCCTGGAAAAAATTTGCGCACCATGCGCACAACGGTAAAGAGGTGGTGAAGATAGCCATGATAGGAAAATATTTTGAAACCGGGGACTTTATTTTGTCCGATTCATATTTATCCGTCATCGAGGCGATAAAATATTCCAGCTATGCGCAAAACAGAAAACCGATTTTAACCTGGTTGAATTCCACCGATTTTGAAAAAAATCCAGCAAAGTTAAAAGAATTAAAAAAATACGATGGCATCGTGGTGCCGGGAGGCTTCGGGGCGCGGGGAGTGGAAGGAATTTTGAGCTCGGTAAAATTTGCCCGAGAAAACAAAATCCCATATCTCGGCCTTTGCTACGGGATGCAGATGATGGTGATAGAATATGCCAGAAATGTTTTGGGCCTGAAGGGCGCAAATACGAGGGAAGTAAACCCGAATTCAAAGTATTTAGTCATTGATGTGATGGAATCTCAAAAGGAACTCTTGAAGAAAAATCTATATGGCGGATCGATGCGCCTGGGAGCCTACAAGGCCATGTTGCGAAAAGGTACGGTTGCCTATGATGCTTATTATGGGAAAAAACCTGCCCGCCCTCACGGTGGTTCGGGAGCAGGCGGGGAAATTATTGAAAGGCACCGTCATCGCTATGAAGTGAATCCGTCATTTATCGGGGATCTTGAGGCCAAGGGTTTAGTCTTTTCTGGACGTTCACCGGATGGGCATTTGATGGAAGTAGCGGAATTGCCGAAAAACAAACACCCATTCTTTTTAGGTTCTCAATTTCATCCCGAATTTTTAGCGCACCCGCTTCGCCCACATCCACTTTTCACGTCTTTTATTAAAGCTTGTATTAATAAGAAAAAATAGAATTTTCTTGTAAAACATAGTTTTTTGGAGTAATCTATCAAAGTAAATAGAAATTTTGGGAGATCGCCTGCCTGCGCAGGCAGATCTAATGGTTTGATAAGTAATTTTGGGAGATCGTCTAATGGTAGGACAATGGATTCTGGATCCATTTATCTAGGTTCGAATCCTAGTCTCCCAGCCCTTCCTCCCTTCGGTCGTCAGGGCCTACGGCCGTGACAAAATAACTGAAGGAAGGTACCGAGTGAGTACTGAGCGAAGCGAAGTGCGGCGAGGTATAATTATTCTATGTATTCCACTTATATCCTAGAATGCGCAGACAAAAGCTTGTATGTTGGCTGTACCAATAATTTACAAAGGAGATTAGAGCAACACAATAATTCAAAATACGGCGCACACTATACAAAAATACGTAGACCAGTAATTCTGAAGTACTCTGAAGGGTTTGCAACACTAAAGGAAGCAAGAAGACGAGAAGCAGAAATTAAGCGTTGGAGAAGGGAGAAAAAATTAAAACTTTTTGTATAATAAATTTATGGAAAAAGAAAAAAAGGTTCTTATAAAATGTCGGGGGATCATTTTGGATAATGGAAAATTGTTGGCAGTAAAACATCCTGGATATCCAGCAAATCTTGTGGCCCTGCCGGGTGGCCACTTGGAGTGGGGAGAGGATCCGAAGGAATGTTTATCAAGAGAAATAATTGAAGAGCTTGGTGTAAAACCAGAAATAGGAAAGTTACTTTACGTTAACACATTTGCACACGAAGATGGTAGACATTATGTGGAATTCTTTTTTGAGGTAACAAACGGAAACGAGTATCATAATCTAGAAAAATTGACCCGTTCTCATGCTCATGAGATTACGGAAATAGTTTGGGTTAATCCAAGTGACAATATCATAGTTTTACCCAGGGGTTTTGGAGAAGATTTTAAAAGAGGGAAAGTTATTTCGGATGAAGTTAGATACATTAAGGATTAACTAATACCGTTCGGATACTGCTCCAAACAGTCAGCACGCAAGTTTGTTATAATAAATTTATGAACATCAAGGCAATAATTTTCGATTGGGGAAGGACTTTATACGATGTTGACACCAAAAAAGAAATTTCTGACGCAGAAGATGTTTTGTCGTATTGCAAACAAAAAGGTTATAAAATATGTGTCGCCTCCTTGGTAAGGGCTAATACTACGATAGAAGAAAGAGAAAACCAGATAAAAGCTTTACCGTTGGGCAAATATATTGATATGTTTGAAGTTTCCGGTGAAAAAGAAAAAGACAGCATCTTGGAAAAATTAATTAAAAAATTAAATCTAAAAAAGGGAGAAATATTATTTGTTGATGACAGGATAGTAAAAAGTATTAAATACGGCAATATAAACGATCATCCAACAGCTTGGCTCAAAAGCGGACCCTTTGCTAATGAATTACCCAATATGGAAACGGGCACGCCGACTTTCATCATAGAGACACTGTCTGAGTTAAAAACTCTAATTTAATCTTTATTTTTCATTAAAAAGGCTCACACGTCGTACCAGGCACTCAACATGTAAATTTGCTATAATAAAACCATGCAAAAAATAGCAGCGAAGGTTTTCATTTATGCGTCCATCGTTTTCGGGATTATTGGTATTTTAATTGTTATAACCGCTTCCGGGCCGGATACGCCAGATTCGAGGATAAGTGAAATATTGATTAGGCTTTTGTTTGCGACTGTTTTTATTATCCTGCCTTCATTCGCCCTGAGCGTCGCCAGCAAGTATTTAAACGATAAATCTTAATCACGGTTTTCGAGCGAGTCAGACCCCCAGTTTGTCGGATTAAAAATCTGTGTTATTCTTTTGGTGGACTCGTCGCGTCGTTTTGGCGCTTTTAAAAAAGGAGGTGTGATATGCAAACTTTTAAGGGTTATGAAAGACGACTGAGGATCAATACCGTATTGCTCTGTACCAGAAAAGACAAGGATGCTGTGGCGCCAATGTACCCCTACAACATGGCTGCTATCAATGCACATTTCGACACATGTACCTGGTGTCAGGCACAGGCGCGCCATCGGGAAGAACACGACAAGCAAAACGGGTGGCGTGACCCGGACCCCACTCCGAAAGAGCTCGAGTCGCAGGCCTTACACGAGGAGTCAACCTACGACCCCAACGGTGCTAATGACATAGACGGGGACGCGTATCACGGAAGTTGGGACACCGTTAACCCCGAAACAGGACACTGATCTCCTAAGGGAGAAATTTGGCGCACGGCCATCGGGTACGGCGCTTTTTATTTTGACACTAAACTGGAAGTATTTTTAACAACATTTGCTATAATAAATTCGTGATTAAATTAAAAAAGGCGTTGGTCGGAAAATATTTTATATATCTATTGATAACAGGAGTTGTCATTTTTTTATTTTATTTTTTGATCCAAAAAAATACTGTTGAAAAGCAAGCAGAATCTGGTATTGTCCAACCCGCCGTCGCCATTCCATCCGCCACAAATCCACTTACGATTCTCCTGGTCCCTGGCCACAATACGGATACCGGCGGGGCGAGTTTTAAGGGTGTCTATGAAAGAGATTTAGTGGTAGAAGTGGCTGACGATATTTCAGCTCTTTTGGGCGGGGACCCAAAATATAAAATCATTGTGGCTAGAGATAAACAGGTCTGGAATCCAATATTTGCTGATTATTTTATTAATAATAAGCAAGCGATTTTGGATTTTAAAAATGAACGTCAAGCAACTTACAAACTTCTCGTCGCCTCCGGGGAGGAGAAGATTGTTCCGGACATGGGAGAACACACCGTGGTAGGTCCTACGGCCACTATCGAGCTTTATGGAATAAATAAATGGGCGAATGAAAGTGACGTTGATTTGATTATTCATTTACATTTTAACAATAGCACCAGAAAAAATGTGAAATTGCCCGGACCGCGACATGGTTTCGTCATGTATATTCCACAAAAACAAAATGTAAATGCCGCGACCTCGCGAGAAGTCGCTCAATATATTTACAATGAATTAAAAAAGAAACTTTCTCCCGAGGCGCCGGGTTATTACAATAGTTTATTTGAAGATCAAAGCTTGATTGCCCTCGGAGCATCCAACACTCTGACGAAACCGTCGATGCTTATTGAATACGAATACATATACGACAAGGTATTACAGGATAAAACAAGTCGGGACAAGGCACTCGAGCAAATGGCTGAACAGACGGTGGCGGGAATTCAAGACTACGTTAATTCAATTGGTGTAAAGAACTAGGTTTTTAAAACTCCATCTGTGCGAGAGTTTCTTCGGGCTACGTAAAATGAAAGAAAAGTATCACCAGTATTGTATTAATAGTACTGGGTCGATTTAATATTATAAATTAAATGAACAAACAGAATGAATAAAACAAAAAAGATAATTGCGGGGTTGGGAATGCTGGCGCTCGTTTTGGGAGTTTTCGGAATTATCGCCAATAATGCAAATGCATACAGGGGAGACCCTGCGGTAAAGGGTCCGAACTATTCAGCAGAACGTGAGACAGCCATGGAAAAAGCTTTTGCCACGAATGATTACGGCGCATGGAAAGCGCTTATGCAAAACAGGGGCAGAGTTACCCAAGTCGTCAACCAAGACAACTTCGCGAAATTTGCCGAGGCCCATCGTTTGGCTGAAAGTGGAGATATCGCGGGAGCTCAAAAAATCAGACAAGAACTCGGACTCTATGGCCGAGGGCAAGGAATGATGGGAGGACTCGGCAATGGAGCGGGTAGAGGCAATTGCATGAATTAATAGTTTTTGCATTTGGTTAGTACGTCTTACCCCGAAGTGAATCGGGGTTTGATGTATTATCCGAAAAACTGGTACTATATTAGTATGGCTGAAAATGAGATATTAACAGACGAAGAAATCATAGAAAAAACGAGAACTTCAGACCGAGATCTCTATGCAGTTATCGTTGACAGATATCAGAAAAAACTCATCCGCTATGTAAATAATTTGATTAAGGATGAAGAGAAGGCAGTAGACGTTGTTCAGGAATCTTTTATAAGTGCTTATATTAATTTGAATAGTTTTAATATTGAAAAGAAATTTTCCAGTTGGATTTATCGCATTGCCCACAATCAAGCGATAAATCTGGCAAAAAAACATCAAAAAGAAACTCCGCTCTTAGAGGATTGGGATTTTAAAAGTGAGGACGATATTGAAAAAGATTTTGAGGAAAAAGAAACAAAAGAGAGGGTTGAAAAATGTCTAAAAGATATTCCGTTATTGTATTCAGAGCCCCTCACCCTGTATTATATTGATGAAAAATCTTATGAAGAAATAAGTGATATCTTGAGAATCCCGATGGGGACAGTCGCAACCCGTATTAGTAGAGCTAAAAAAATAATGAAAAGCATATGCCAAAAGAATTAAAAAATATTACAGAAAATGTGATGGATCAAAT
>Ga0172379_10001325_pt1 | contig 50347 bp, 48 predicted proteins | sample GrowelOW334metaG_FD_119756 | JGI IMG/M metagenome (GOLD analysis project Ga0172379, IMG submission 119756) | Groundwater microbial communities from an aquifer near a municipal landfill in Southern Ontario, Canada - Groundwater well OW334 metaG | ecosystem: Environmental > Aquatic > Deep... | reverse complement strand
GTCTGCAGACTTTAAAGCAGATTCCACAACTAAACTAATTTAAAACAAATAAACCAATTAATCTGGACAAAAATTTGTAGATCCCTTAAAGCTATTAACTTTTGCCCCACACTGAACCGGTCATGAAATTATGTCTTTTGGGCCAAACGGCCTTAAAGTTAGAAACTGATAAAACAGTAATTCACGGGTTTCAGTGTCGGGGTCTACAGACTTTTGGACAGATCATGTCTGTTCTTACTTCTGAATCGCTCGTCTCTTATGGGGCTAGCGATTCTTTAGTTTGCGACGGGCGGCGCGACCGGACTTTCAGCCGGAACCGTCGAATCGGTACTGGTGGCGGCTTTACCGACTAGCCAAACTTCCGGCCAGGGGATATAATGACTTCTAAATTCTTGCTCTTTGACTTCGCCGCTAAAATAAGTAACCGTGTATTTGAAATAAGTATTCGCTCCCTTGTGGGGTTTTTCTAGTTGCCTTTTTTCACCGGGCTTTAAATCATCGCTTTCAATATAGCGCGGCGCTCCCGGGCTGGAGATATTAAAAATGCTCGGCGGATCGGGACTGATCTCGATTTTTCGCCCGTCAGTGGTGCCGTAAAATTCAAAAGTTAAGGTATCACCGGAAATTTTGGTGGTAAATAAAATATTACCGGGCGTATCATTGATAAATTTCAAATCAGGCGCGGGGTCATAAATTGTCGCGTCCATGCCGGCCGGTTCGTAATAGACAACCCGATAGGAATGGTTTTGCCGGCTGGTAATCGGCAGCCCGGAACGCAGTGCCACCCGAAAAGTCGTCGTGCCGATCTGACAAAGCCCGCCGCCGTATTCGGGCACGGTTCGATTGCCTTTAATCACTAACTCTTGTTTATAGCCATGAGCGCCGTCAACCGGACCCAAAGCTTTCAATAAGGAAAATTCCTCGCCGGGCTTGATGATAATGCCGTTTAAGCTGGCCGCACCGACGGCAATGTTAATCCGCCGATTTTTCGGGCTGCCGGCAAAATTGGAAGTGCCGCGGCCGAGTAATTCTTTAATTCCTAAATTATTAATATTTTCGGTCGTCAGCTTGGCCGGCGTCAAGTCAACCGCTAATTCAATCTCGTCGGCCGAGCCCATAATAATTTGATTATTGATTTTTTGGTAACTTGATTCCAGGTTTAGCTCTTTGCCGTCCTGACTGGCCTGAAACTCCGTGACTTTGCCGTCAGCCATGCTGAATTTAGCGTCTTTAGCTTCAATTCTAATTTCGTCGGCAATTGGCTGCAAAAATTGCAAGACTTTTTCTTTGGTAAAACCGATCGCCACTTCGTTGTCAATCGGCTGAAATTCCAGCCAATTAATATATTCCGCTTTAATCAGTTCCCAGGATTTTTCGCCCGTCTTTAATTTTAAAGAGTTAATGGCTAAAATTTTATCCAAGCTATTGAGCGCCGAACCGGTATTTTCTTTTTTAATCTCCGGTTCTTTGAATTCCAAGCCTAAATTTATCGGCGGAAAATTCAACGACTCAATATTGGCGGCTAAATTGTCGGCGGCTTTTTGATAATCAAAAACATAGCCTGACTGTTCGCCCAAAACTTCCGCTTTGCCGTTTTTAATCTTTAGCCGCGCGTTGACCGGCGGCTTTTCAAATTTAGAAAAATTATCCTGCAAGGTCGCTAAAATTTCATTTCGATCCAAAACATAGCTGACCGGCACCGTTTGGCCGAAAGCTAACAGTTTAGCTTGCTGGATTAAATTGCCATACCAGCTACCGTCCCGGCCGAAAGCCAGGGCTTGGTCAATGGTTTTTGGCCAATCAAAACTTAGAATCGGCCGAGCCAAGTCCGGATCGGCCGAAGAAATCGTAATCGGATTGATAATAATCTCTTTATCCTGAGCCGTAAACTTTAAACCGTTTTGCTGAACTATTTTTTCAATATTTTTCAATTTTTCTAAAACCTGAGCCTTGGCCAAGCCGCCGGCATTCAACTGGCCGATTTTTACTCCCGGATAAAACTTTTGGCTGTAAGCCGCTTCAAACCAAAAAACCAAACCGGCACCGGCCAAGATAACCACAAAAAAAATGGCGGCCAAAACTAACCACCACTTTTTATTCATTTTTTTAAAAACGTCCTTGTCTTTAGCTTGTGTTTTAGCCGGCATCCTTTTGATTTGTATTTTTTAGCACTTGGTTTAAAATAGTTTTGGCGATTTTGTCTCTTTCTTGGCTGTCGCTGCCAGCCGAACTTAAAATAATCCTGACTTTTTCCCCTTTTTCGCAATCCGGCGGCAGATTAATTACCGGCCAAAGCAATTTTTGGCCGTCCGACATTATGATGACTGCCATTTTTTCTTCAAACCTCTCGATACTGCCTGCCAAAAAATACCGATCTTTGATTTGTTCCAAATTTTGTTCCATGTTTTTATTGGCGACAAAGCCAAAAAAGATGTAATACCTTATAATTTACTGCCAACGATGCGCCAAGACTCGCTCGGCGGGCTAATATATTTTATTGACGCTGATTTCAATATTTCTTTTCCGCTGAATTTTGGGTAAAACTACCGTCAAAACGCCGTTTTTCAAAGTTGCTGAAATCTTATCACTTTTAACTTCGGCTGGCAAGATCAGAGACCTCGAAAAACTGCCCCAGTAGCATTCCTTGTAAAAATACTCCTTATCTTCCACTTCATCCTCGTGCTTTCGCGTCCCGCGGATGGTCAGCATGTCGTTATTGAGCGAAATTTGCAAATCCTCCGGTTTCACTCCGGCAATCGTTGATTTAATATAGATATTATCAATATCTTGAAAAACATCCAATAAAAGCTGGCCGTCATCGCCATCGGCCAGCCAACCGGCCTGAGACAAAAAATTATTTTCCGGGGTTTGAACGGAAACTTCTAATTTTTGTTTTTCTTTTTTCATGGCGATATTTTTTTAATTCAACACTCTTATTATAATCAATTTAGTCAATAAAAGCAAGCATTTTGTTTGAATAAAAGCATTAGCTATGCTATAAATAAACTATTGAAAGAAAATAAAATGGAAATTCAAAAAGACAACCGAGTAATATTTCGGGTAATCGACCCCGGTTTTGGCAAAACCAATATCTTCCGCTTTGTCGCCAGCCAAACCATCGCCCTTGGACCGGTGATGATTGCCACGATGGCGAAGCGATGGCTGGCTTGGCTTGACGCCGAAGTAGTCAGTGAAAATAACTGCCACCAAAAACGCGGCGCGCCGCTTGACCAAGCCGGTAGGCTAGACCATCTGGCTTTGCAGCAACTGCGTCCGGCAGCGATTATTGGCGTCTCGGCCAGTATTACCAATGCCGTTCCCCGGGCTTTAGAAATAATCAAAGCTTATGCCGCGATGCCCCAAGCCGTTAGACCTAAGGCAATTATTGTCGGCGGCTGGCACGCCGGCGATGACCCAAAACCGTTTTTGCGAGCCGGCGCCGATGCCGTTATTCACGGCGAAGGCGAACCAATCATTGCGCCGCTAATTGACGCGCTGGTCCACGGCCAAGGCCTGGAAAATATTTCCGGTATTTCTTATTGGTCTAATGGCCAAATCAAACGAAACGGCATTGCTGATTCAAGTTATGAAAATTGCGATCCGAATCAAAAAGGCTTTTTGGTCGTGCCGCAAGCTGAAATGGCCGCTTTGCCGGATCCGGATTTCGGCTTAGTCCGCTTTGCCAAAATCAAAGTGGCGCCGGTCTTTTGCGGCCGAGGCTGCAGCGGCCGCTGTAAATTCTGCCGCGTCAAAGGCGAGGCTCGCTACTTACCACCCAAGCGCGTGGTGGCTCAGATCCAAAATGTTTACAGCATCGGAATCAGGCGGATCTTTGTCGTCGATGACCGCTCCGAAGAAAAGCTGGATAATTTCAAAGCCTGGCTGCAGCTCTTGATTGACTGGGTTCAAGAATATAACATCCGAAATTTAGACATCAGCACTCAAAACCGGCTCTCGCTGGCGACTCACCCCGAAGTACTGGCTTTGATGCGGAAAGCTTGCATTAATACCGTCTGCATCGGTTTTGAATCGCCGATCAAAGAAGAACTCGGCGCCATGGCCAAACCGACTAAACCGGAGATGATGCGGGAATGGACCAAAATTTGGAAAAGTTACGGCTTTTTCGTTCACTGTATGATGTTTTTCGGCTACCCGATTGAACCGGGCAATCCCCAGCCCCTTAACGCCGCCGGTCAGCCGATGTCAGCGGCGGAACGCGCCGAAGTTTTCTGGGAGTTTATCAAGGCGGTTGGCCCAACTTATTTGCAATTACTGATTTTTTCGCCGATTATCGGCACTTACGATCACCAATGGCTGAAAAACGCCGGCCGGCTACTTGAAGGAATTCCCTTGGAACTTCATGACGGCCTGCACGTCCTGTTTGTACCGGACGCCGGCATCACCCCGGCAGAAATCCAGCAGGAAGCGGTAAATCTATCCCGAAAATTCTATGCCCGAAAAATTTGGCGATTTAGCTGGCTGGCTTTGATTTGGCACAGCCTAAGAGTCGGCACCATCACTATATCAATGCCGTTTGTCTGGGCGGCAATTCTGCCTTTTCAAAACTTTCGGCCGAAACTGGCTTGGCAGTGGCCCAAAAGGAACTTCCGAATTTCAATCCGCCACTGGGGCGCCCAGCTGATTATCCTTAAATTCCTTAAAAGCTTAGCTGATTTCAAAAAAATGCTCGGAACTCTCAGTAAAAAGGGGAAAGCCGTTTAGCTTTTTTGTCTCAATTTGACCCGTTAATAACGAGGTTTTGCCTCGATTAAACGGGCTTTTTTTATAATTTTGGTTGCACACCCTTAAATGCCCAAAAAAATCGATAGAATATTTCAATTTGTCATTCCGCACCGGTCTATTAATAAACGAACTTGATGCGGAATCCAGAAGTTTTACTATTGAACTTTGGTTATTAATAGCCAAGCCACCGCAAGCCGGACCTTAGTCCGGCGGCTCTTTAACTTAGTTACAAACCCGTCTTATAGCCCGCTAAAGCAGGGGTCGCCATAATTATTTATTTAATGGTAACCCGACTTTTCCGCCCGAGGCGGATGCGCCCTGCCTGCCGGCAGGCAGGCGGTAGGCAGGCTTTGGCGCAAGTCGGCTTAAACGTCAGATTAGGTGATTAATTTATCATACCCAGATTCAAAAAAGGTTGACAAAATAAAAAAGGTATGCTATAATAGATAATTAGTAAAAACCTAACCTATTTAGCCAATATTATGCAAAAAAAATCAATAAATTTAGCCAAAAAATTGCTATTTTCTCAGCTGATTATTTTCCTTTTAGCTGGTTTTTTTGTGCCTTTAACCGCCAGCCAAGCCGCTGAGCCATTGGTTATCTCAAACATTACTTATACCAAAACCGATAAAACCGGCACAATTTCCTGGAATACCAACCGGCCGGCTTTTGCCAAGCTCCAGTATGGTTCAGCTCCCGGCAGCTATCTTTGGACAATTAATACTAACCAAAAAGCCACCACCCAAGCCCTGAGCATTTTTGGCTTAGCCCCGGAAACCACCTATTATTTTCGAATTACGACTTACGATGAAACTTCGGAAGTGGTTTCTTTTGAACAAAATTTTAAAACTAACAAGCTAACCGATAACCAGGCGCCGACAATTTCTCAGGTATCAGTCGTCGATACTACCGGCAATACCGCCACAATTCAATGGCTGACCGACGAAGAAGCGACGAGCGAAGTCGAGTATGGCATGACCACAAGCTACGGCAATTACCGCTCGGACGGCCGGCTGGTTAAAATTCATGATTTTACTCTTACCGGTTTAACCGACGGCACCTATTATCATTTCCGAATTAAAGCCAAAGATAAAAATAACAACATTTCCGCTTGGTACGATATGACCTTTTCGACCAAGTTCGGCAATCAGCTCGATAAAACTTCGTTGATTATTTATAACGTCCAGCCGGCCGGCGAAAATAATTTGAATGTAACTCAAAATTCGGCCGTGATTACTTGGTGGACCAATAAATTAAGCGAAGGCTGGATCAAATACGGTACCAGCACCGCTTACGGTAAAACCGTCAATACCAATCCGCCGCGGGACTTTTCCAATTCAATCACCTTGACCGATTTGAAAGCCGGCACCACTTATTATTTCCAAATTCAAGCTAAAGACGCAACCGGTAAAATCACTTCTTCGGAAGGTTATTCTTTCACGACCAAATCATTAACTCCGGCCAGCACTCCCAATCCGGCGCCGCAAGTTTTGGGCAGCGCCACTTGCAATGTAAATTTCAAAACCGACTTGGGTTATTTCGGGCTTTATTATAATTTACCGGCTGGCCATCCCGATGTCGAAGACGTTGCCATCGGCAGCCGGGCGAAAGTTGCCGACCAAAACGACTGGTACAGCAGCCAATATTTCGTTTTCAGCCGCGTTGACGGCAAACTAAATTTCGGCAATAAATTTTTCCCCATTCCGCCCAGCACGCCGGGCTATTCGACTTATTTTGCTGTTTTATGGCGGGCGATTATCGACGTTCCGGCTGATGATTTTTATTCTTACACCATCAGCTCCGATGACGATTCCTGGGTTTTTGTCGATGGCAATTTAGTTTCCGATTTAGGCGGTATTCACGGCGCTCAATCCTCTAACAAACAGGTTCAATTAACCGCCGGCTACCATAAATTAGAAATTTACTATGCCAACCGGAAAAAAACCGAAGCCGTTTTTACTTTTGCACCTGATAACCGGTTAAAATTCTATCCGCTGCCGGAAGGCTGCGAGGTTTCGGATGTCTTGGACTATAACGACTTTTTAAGCCGCGGCGGCAATATCGGATTATCGCTAAATAGCCAGTCGACCAGCCAAACCGGCATCGTTTTAGGCGTTTCAACAACTGACATCGCAAATCAAAATCCGGCTGCCCCGGCTTATGTCTGTAACCCCAACTTGGGCTATACCAAAATTAAGGCTTTGTACAAAACTAAAAATAATCCTGACATTTGGGCAATTTTAGAAACCGGCCAAAAGCATTATATTACCAGCCCCGAGGCTTTCAATAAATATCAATGCGACTGGTCATTAGTTAAAACGGTTTCCCAAAAAACTTTAGACAGCTTCGCCAGCGCCGCTTTGGTTAAAAGCCTCAATAGTCCGACCGTTTACCACTTGTTCCAGCGGCCGGATCATAAATGGCTGAAAATCACCCTGCCCTCGCCGACGATTTTTGTCAGCTACGCGGGAAATTTTTGGGGCAACATCGCCAGAGTTGACGACTTGGATCTCAACGCTTATCCTGATACCAAATTGATCAAAGGCATTAATCAGCCGACCGTTTACCTAATCGACGGCAATTACAAAAAACCATTTGCTTCAATCGGCGTTTTCAAACGGCTGGGTTATAACTGGGCTGAGGTCGTTGAGCTTAACCGGATCCATTTGGATAATTACATCGACGGCTCGGTTATTGACTAAACCGCCGAATTGCCTTAAAATATAATTTGTTATATTAAAGTTAGTCCGCCCTGAGCGGAGGTCGCTAGAGGCGACCGGAGTCGAAGGGCGGATTTAGCTTACTAAGTTAAAATATACCATGCCGCCATCGTCCCCGCCTCGCCTCGACTTAATCCGAGGCCAACCATCGGCGAGTCGAGGCGGGTAGTGGTTAATAGATTATGTATTACATTTATTGGTTGATTAATGAATACAAAGATAAGACTTACGTCGGTTTTAGCGATAATATAGAGAGGAGATTAGCAGAGCATAAAAACAAAAAAGTTAAATCAACAATTGATTTCGGAGATTTCCACTACCATATTTTAGAAGAGATGGCTACCCAAAGAGAAGCAATAATAAGAGAAAAATATTGGAAATCGGCCGCGGGTAGAAGAAAATTAAAAGTCCTATTTGACAAATTCGTGAATAAAAAATAACCATGCCGCCATCGTCCCCGCCTCGCCTCGACTTCATTTGAGGCCAACCATCGGCGAGTCGAGGCGGGTAGTGGTTAGCCCCGATGTCCCAAATTTCACATTGGGAAATCGGGATCCCGACTGCCGCTTCACGGCACGTCGGGAGACACCAGGTTTTTCGCCCTTTCGGGCGACCACCCGCGAGGGTGGCATCCTACTTTGCATACTGACGAGATAACAAGAAAAGATTAATTTTAAAATAACAATATACCATGCCGCCATCGTCTAGTGGTTAGGACACCAGGTTTTCATCCTGGTAACCGGGGTCCGATTCCCCGTGGCGGTACCAATCAACAAGCGCAATTAATTATTAGCGCTTTTTGTTATGATTTTTTATTATGTGTATCTAATCAAAAGCCTTAAAGACGGTACCTATTATATCGGTTATACCAGTAAACTCAATCAACGATTGAAAGAACACAATCAAGGAAAAACTAAGTCAATTAAGCACAAAATACCTTTTAAGCTAATTTACTTTGAAGGTTACCCAAATAAGACAGCTGCCCGAAAAAGGGAAATTAGACTAAAAAAGAATAGTTTTGAAAAAGAAAAATTGTTACAAAGATTACAAAATATTTAGCCAGCCACCGGGTTTTTCGCCCTTTCGGGCGACCACCCTCCTGGTAACCGGGGTCTTTACCACTTTAATTAATCTAAAAAGCGGATCCGCCCTATCGACTCACCTCGCCAACGCTTCGGCGTAGCGGGCCGGTAGGCAGATTTTGGCCTTTCGGTGAAACTCAAGGCCACCTCGAGTTTACCGAGAGGTGGCGGAGATTCCCCGTGGCGGTACCAATCAAAATCGCCGAAGCAGGGTTTTTTGCCTGCCCGCCATTCTTGGCTCGCCAGCTGGCGACTGGTGGGGTATAATAAAGTTATATGACTTACGCCAAAAAAGTTTTACCAATCATCAAATCAGCCGGCCAGAAATTGCTAAAATATTACGGCAAAATTAAAATTTCCAGTCAAAAAGGAAAACTGGCTCACTCGGTTGTAACCAAGCTCGATTTAAAAACCGAGAAATACCTGGCCGCCAACCTCGGCAAAATTTATCCGACCATTGATTTTTTTGGCGAGGAATTCGGGGGCAAAAAAAATGCCAAGAGGTTCTGGCTGGTCGATCCAATCGACGGCACGGCGCATTTTATGCGCGGTATTCCTTTTTGTACCACCATGATTGCCTTAATTGATTCCGGCAAGGTGGTTTTTTCCGCCATTAATAATTTTGTGACCGGCGAAATTTTTCACGCCGAAGCTGGCTGCGGCGCTAAACTTAACAATAAACCAATTCAGGTCAGCAACCGCCGATTAGTTGACGGCTATTTGACCTACGAAATAAACTTTGATAAAAAAGAAAATCTTGATTTATTTCTTGATTTAAAGAAAAAAACCATGCTTTTTAAAACTGTAACCTGCGGCTATGAGATGGGCTTAATTGCTCAGGGTAAAATCGAAGGCCGCCTTGCTTTAGACCCGTATGGCGACGACTGGGATTATGCGGCCGGGTCATTATTGATAAGAGAAGCCGGCGGCGAGGCAACCAATATCGGCAAAAATTCTTACGATTATACCGATCATAGCTTCATCATGGGCAATTCAAGCATCTGCCGGGAGATAAAAAAACTTTACCATATTTAATCGTAATTTTTAGCTGCCCGCTTGTCCAACCAAGGCAAATTTTACCGTCACGGCCAAACACTGGACAAAATCCTTAAAGTATGCTAAGATACTCTCAAGAGCATTAGATGAGAATTTACTTGGTTCGCCGGGATTTCTTAATGCAAGAAGTCCTTTTAAAAACCAGTATAACCTCTGATGGTCTTAACAAGCATAGTTATCATAGAAATGAAGTCGAATTTCTACTAACTATCACAAACTAATTTACTTTATTTCTATCACACTTATGGAAGGTTCAATCAAGAAATTGACTGACAAAAACTTCGGTTTTATCAGCCCAAACGATGGCGCGAAAGATTTATTTTTCCACGCCAACGAACTCGACGGTGTTGATTTCAGCGAACTTCGAGAAGGCGACAAAGTCAGCTTTGAAGTTTCAGAAACACCAAAAGGCCCAGCTGCGGTAAAAGTCAAAAAGATCTAATACCCGGTCAAGCAAGCAAAAAACCGCTCTCGACAAAATTGAGGCGGTTTTTTGCTTGTCCGCCTTTTTGGCAGTCCCTCGCCATCCGGCGGCTGGTAGGGTATAATAATAAGGTATGAAAAAAATTCTTATTTTGTGCCTAATCTCAACTTTTACGCTTTGGGGTTGCGGCAAGGTTAAAACCGCGGCCAATGACAAAACCAGGGGGTTGAAGCTGAAAGAAAAAACTTTTTGTTCCGACGTCTGCCCGGAAAACACCAGAAAATTTCAGGTTTATGAAAACATTAAAACCCCCAAAGACTGCCAGGCAGTCGGCGGCCAAACTATCCGCGATGCGGCCTGGGGCGGTTTTATCGGCTGTGGCCCGAAAAAGGCCGGTGAAGCGGCTGAAGTTGAAGGCTGAAAATTAAATCACCGCCGGCAATCATATTTCGTTTAAAATAAAGCCGCGCTTGATTTAAGTTATGACAAAACTTTTAAAAAAAGTTCTACCCAGGAGTATCAGAAAAAAATTTAAAGACTTTTTGCATTGGTTTCATTGGTCAGCCGATTTGAAAACATCCCAACGCTATTCCCATATCGGTTCTTGTGGGCCGCTCATCACCGATATTTTCTGTAAAATTAAAGATATTCCCGGATCATTCAATATCGACGACTGCGCCCATTTTCATCTGATCTTATCCTTGCAGACCGTATTTGGCCTTAAAGGCGATTTATTTGAGATTGGCAGCTTTCACGGCCGTTCAACCGCTGTCATGGCCAGATATTTAGCCGATGGCGAATGTATCCATGTCTGCGATGCCTTTCAACTGGAGACGGAAGATTATTACGACGGCAAAACTTCGCCAGCCGAATTACTCAAAAATATTTTAGCGGTTAATCCGCACTTAACAAAGCAAAGAATCGTTGTTTACAAGTGTCTGAGCTCGAATCTTTTACTTGACGGGCGTCTCAAGTTTCGGTTTATTCATATCGATGGCGGGCACTCAAAAGAGCAGACATTATTTGATCTCAATTTGTGCCAAGAGCACGTCGTTGATAAAGGGATCATCATTATCGACGACTATCATCATAAAAATTGGCCCGGCGTCACTCCCGCCGTGGACTTATTCCTGAAAGAAAGCCAAAAATTTACCGTCATGGCCGATCTCAACCGCCACGGGGCGAAAGGCCGCAAAATTTACCTGATCAAAAAGGCCGGCGAGCCGGCTGAGATTAAAGGCTGAAAATAAATATCTAAGATCGCTTTAAGGCGGTCTTTTGCTAAATAAGTTTTTTCAAAAATGTTAGAAAAAATAGCCTTTTAGCTTAAACTATATAACTACGATAATTCCAGGCATCGAGATGAAACGACCATAATGTTTTTATGAGTAAAAAAAATAAGACAATTATTCTAGGTATTGAAAGCTCCTGCGACCCCGCCCTTTCCATTCAGTATTAATCTATTCTTCAGGCCTTAAATTAGTAGATCGGCTCCGCCTTATTTTGGTTATTTAAAATAATAATGATGCGCCGAAAGGGCGGGGCGAGATGAAGCAACTACCATATTTTTATGAGTAAAAAAAATAAAACAATTATTCTAGGCATTGAGAGTTCCTGTGACGAAACCGCGGCCGCCTTGGTAAAAGTCGAAGCGGACTCGCCTCGCTCGACGCGAGTCGTAGCGGGCCGATTTAAAATTTTAGCCGGCGTGGTGGCTTCACAAATAAAAATCCACCAAAAATTCGGCGGCGTCGTGCCGGAAGTAGCGGCCAGAAATCACGTCAAAAATATTTTGCCCGTCGTTAGCCAGGCTTTAGCTAAAGCTAAAATCAAACCGGCTAAAATCGACAAAATTGCCGTAACCACCGGCCCCGGTTTAATCACCTCGCTGATGGTTGGAACCGAAACGGCCAAAGTTTTGGCTTACGCTTGGAAAAAACCGATTTGCAGTATCAACCATTTAAAAGCTCATCTCTACGCCAACTGGCTGACCGGAGAAAAAATAAAATTTCCGGCAATTTGCCTGATTGTTTCCGGCGGCCATACTGATTTGATTTTAGTCAAAAACCAAACCACTTTTAAAAAAATCGGCCAGACAATCGATGATGCGGCCGGCGAAGCTTTCGACAAAGTGGCTCAGCTGCTGAAAATTGGCTACCCTGGCGGGCCGATTATTTCCCAGCTGGCAAAAAAAGGCAATCCCAAAGCCTTCAATTTCGCGCGGCCGATGATTAATAGCGATAATTTTAATTTCAGTTTCTCCGGACTTAAAACTTCGGTTCTTTACACCGTCCAAAAATTAAAAAAAATTGATCCCAAAATTACTGCCGATTTATGCGCCTCGTTTCAGCAGGCGGCAATTGACGTTTTAACCAGTAAAACCATGAAAGCCGCCATAAATTACCAGGCAAAAACCATTATGATTTCCGGCGGCGTGGCGGCCAATAAACTGCTGCGACAGACAATGGAGGCAAAGGCCAAAAAAGCCGGATTAAACTTTTTAATGCCTGACTCTGCCTTATGTACCGACAATGCCGCCATGATTGCCGTGGCTGGCTATTTCACTAAACCAACTGCGTGGCAAAAATTACGAGTTGATCCAAATTGGGAATTATGATTATTACTAAATCTGAAAAACAAACTTTTGAATTAGGAAAAAAGCTGGCCAAAAAACTGCGTGGCGGCGAAGTTTTAGCTTTGAGCGGCGAACTGGGTGCCGGTAAAACCATTTTGGTTAAGGGTATCGCCGCCGGCTTAGGCATCAAAAAAATCATCACCAGTCCGACTTTTGTCTTAATGAAGGTTTATCAACTAAGGGCTAGAACCTTAAAGCTGAAAGCTAACAAGCTAGTTCACATCGACTGCTACCGGCTGACTAATGCTCAAGCGATTATTGATATCGGCGCTAAAGAATATTTCAACCGGCCCGACGCCATCACCGTGATTGAATGGCCGGAAAAAATTAAAGAAGTTCTGCCTAGACAAAAAATGAATATTAAGCTAAGTTTAAGGCATAATTTTAATCAAAGAGAAATAACGCTCAAATAATATGGGATTTCGAAGACCAGATCAAGCCGCAATGTCTAGCGAAACCGGACCAGCGGTTAATGAAGAATATTACCATCCTTTAAATAAGGCCGAGGAAGAAGTCTATCGTCAGGCTTTAAGCGCGGAAAACCAAAGACCGAAAATCATAGATGATGACAAGGGTAATAATTCGGAGTTTGCTGAAGTTTTTTCAGCCGAAGTAAGAGCCCTTGATCAGGGAAAAGTTGAAAGGATTAAACGGCAGCAAGAAGGGTCAAGGACAATGCGGTCATCAATCCTAGAGTATATTATCCATCACCACGCCGAAGCTTCCGACTGGGTGGCTGGTAAATCCGGCGAATGCTATACCTCTCAAACCACCGAGTTTGACGATATTTTCAACCATACTGATATGGTTTTTGAATGGTCAAGAGACGGCAAAATTTACCGCCTAGCCGTTGACGTTACTAGCAGTGAAAAAGACGAAAGAATCCAAGAAAAAGAAGCTCAAATCAGAAAAGAAATCGAAGCCGGCACCTTAGGCTCAATCAAATATTTTAAATCCCAAATTGAACCGGAAAAAATTGGCAGAATTACCAACGTCCCGAAAGTCATTATCGCTTTTAGCCGAGAAATGATTCAGCGTCTTTGCGGGGACTTAGCTACTAAAAAACCAAAAGAACTGGCCAAAAGTCCGGAACAACTTTTGATTTTGGAAGAAATCAGCCAGCAAATGACTGACCAAATCGAATATGCTTTAGGTCTAATTTTGGAAGAAACAGAAAAAATCTTTCTCGAGCTTAACCAAAGAGAACAGCGCGAGCTAAAAGCCGTACTGAGAGAAACCGTGCTGCTGGCCCAAAATCCGGAAAACTTAGCAAAAGTTCTGGCCACTTTAGATCAACAAAGCAATCTTCTTGGCAAGCTCCAAAGCCATCCGACAATTAGAAAATATCTTAGCGGCATTAATCGGCAAAGGGAAATCCAAACTATCGTTAATGGCATAATTGAAGAAAAAGAAAAAAGCGGCGAAGTGCAAGCACCGGCCGCTTCATCACGGGAAAATAATATCGTCCTCAAACGAGTTAAGTCCCGTCTGACTAACTTTGGGATTCCTCCTGGTTTGGAGGACATCCTTCAAGCCGCTTAAGCAGCCTCTTAGCCGCTGCTACCGCTTTGGTTCGGCCTTTTCGGCCGAGCTTGGCGGTTACCCGCAATGGTTTTTTTGAGCGCTCCAATTTTGGGGCGCCATCTTTTTTTTCCCCGTCCATCGGCAGACACTCCTTGAGTTAAAGAGCACAAACTGTAAACAAAACCGTTTCCGCAGTTTACCAAAAAAAATTGGCCTTGTCAAGCCAAAATTCAATTTAATCAAAAAGCCCCGAATCAATCGGGGACTTATTTTTGCCCTAAGCTGCCTGCTATCTATTACCAGGCTAAAGCTTAGCCGTGATATCTTTGGCCACCCGGAAAACTTCCTCCACGGTGGTAATGCCGTCAACGGCTTTCAGCAACCCGTCCTGAATCATGGTGATCATGCCGTATTTAATGGCAATGGCCCGCATATCGTATTCGGAAACATTGCCGGTTAAAATCAAAGTTTCAACTTCCTTATTCATCGTCATAATTTCAAAAATCCCGACCCGGCCTTTATAGCCCAAGCCCTGGCATTGCTCGCAGCCGCCGCCTTTGTAAAATTTCAGTTGCTTTAAATCGGCCGCCGGGATTTTGAACCCGGACTCTTCAGGAATTTCCGCCAAAATTTCCATCACCCGCGAAAGGGTCCGGCTGTCCAATTCCGCTTCCTTTTTGCAATATTTGCAAACCTGCCGGATTAACCGCTGACCGATAATGGCGTTAATTGCCGGCGCCAGCAAAAACGGTTTAACCTGCATCGAAAGCAAGCGGGGGATCGTGCCGGCCGCGTCGTTGGTATGCAAAGTGGTAACGACCAAATGGCCGGTGAGCGCGGCGTTAATGGCAATTTCAGCCGTTTCTAAGTCCCGAATTTCACCCACCATAACAATGTCGGGATCCTGCCGCAGAATTGACCGCAAGCCATTGGCAAAAGTATAGCTTTTCGACGGGTCAACCTGGCTTTGGTTGATGCCGGCGATTTTATATTCAATCGGGTCTTCAATGGTAATAATTTTCGTTCCCGGATTATTCAGCTTATTCAACACCGCGTATAAAGTCGTGGTTTTACCAGACCCGGTCGGCCCGGTAGTAACAATCATGCCGTTTGGTTTTAAAATTTCCATTTTTAACGCCTCAAACGCCTTGCCGCGCAAACCCAGATTTTCAAAAGTTAAGCCAACGGCGGAAGACATCAAAAGCCGCATCACCACGCTTTCGCCGTAAGTCGTGGGCAGGCAGGAAACCCGGACATCAATTTTTTCCTTACTTAAATAAATAGTAAACCGGCCGTCCTGGGGCCGATCTTCGATATTGATTTTTAATTTCGCTACAAGCTTTACCCGAGCCACCACCTGCGGCCAGATTTTTGATTCCAAAATGGCGACATCATGCAAAATGCCGTCCACCCGAAACCTGATTTTAATGCCTTTCTCCTCGGTTTCAATATGAATATCGGAAGACCGCGCTTTGATGGCCGCGGCAATAATCAAAGTCAGCATGTCGGTAATTGAAACTTCCTGAAGCTTCTGGTTTAAATCCTGAAAAGTCTTAATTTCTTTTTCGTAGCGGTTAATCGCTTCTTCGGTAATTTCAACCCCGCTGACAAATTTCCTGATTTTCGGTAGGGTCTGATAAAGCCGATAAGCCATGTCAAAGCTGTATTGAGTAACCAAATAAATTTTTACGTCGGAATGAAAATCCTTAGCCAGCCGGGCAATTACCGAAACCAGCCGCGGGTCTTTGGGATCAACCGAGGCAAGCCGGATATCATTGGCTCCGCGGAAAAAACAAATCGTTTTCAGCTCCCGAGACTCATCTTCGCTCAAAACCACCAAAGTTTCCGGGCTAATAGGAAAACCTTTTAAATCAATATACTGAAACCCTAAACCGGCCGCTTTGGCCTGAGCTTCCCGCTCTTTGTCGGCAATACCGATACTGCGGATTTTATCGTCAAACCGACCAGAAACATCTTGCGACGCAATTTCCGGCAGTTTGCTGGCTAAAATATTTTTTATTAAATCATTATCAGCGGCCATAAATTCGGATTAAATCTATTTTATTATAACTTTTTTTGACTTAACTCACAAGCTAAAAGGATAAACTAAAAGACCCGCCTCAACGGGGCGGGTCTCAAGGAAAATAAAATTAACTAGCCATTTCTGCTAAAAATTGAAGCAATGCGGCTATTCAAAGCTCTTTTCGGAGCGGTAATTAAAATAAAAACCAAAGACCAGACAGCCCAGCTAAAAATGGTTAAAAGAATTTGAATCAAAAGAAAAACCGCGACAATGATGAAAAAAATTATTGCTAAACCAATAGCGAAGCCGGCATAGAGCCGAAGCGAATAAACCACGACTAAGGCCAGAAAAAAAGCCATCAAGGCGTTGGTAATAAAATAAATCAAAAACAAAATAATGGCAATTTCCAAACTCAAAAGCCAGTTGCGGGAAAAAAGCTGCCAGGCGGCTTTTAAGGCGCCGGAAAAATTCCAATCTTTCAAAATTACGCCGCAGATGGCATATTTGATAATAAACGAAAAGACTAAAATCAGAATCAGGAAAATATCAAAGCTGATTATATAAACAAAAATTGAGCCGGGAAATTTCAGTAAAGCAATCAACCCGGTAACCAAAAATAAAGACCACATCACAGCCCGCAAGATCACGTTTAATCCTAAAACCGGCCAAAGCTTGGACATCCCTAAAAACCAGCTTTGATTGAAATTCAGTTTGCGGTTTTTAGTAACAGCGACGACTTGGCTGACTAAGGCTCCCTGAGCCACGGTAATCAGCCAGACAACCAAAACGGAAACGCCTAAAATTGCCAGCATTACTAACAAAATAACGAATAGATAGACCGGACTGGCCGACATCATTTTTACTAATCCTTGAACCCCGGCTAAAGAAAACATACCACCCGCGGCTAAACCGGACCAAAAAGAAAATAAAATGCTATTGCCGGCTAAACCATAGCCGCTTAAAAGCATTTCCAGTTCGCCGGTACTGCCCAAAAGCAGCACCAAAAACCCAAAGAGCCAGAGACTTGGGTTTTGCCAGGCGATTTTTATGGCTTCTTTAAAAATCTGCCGATAGGTATACATATTTTTACAATAAATTATGAACTAAAAATGTTGCAGCTAAAGTTTAATTTTAGGCTTTGGTAAAAATCGCGTCAAACTCTTCTTTTTCCAAAGTTTCTTTCTTCAACAAGGCGGCAACAATGGCTTCCAGTTTGTCTTTTTTACGGCTAATGATTTCCGTGGCCGTTTTAATCGCCTCGCTGATAAATCGGGAAATCTCTTTATCAATTAATTCCGCGATTTTTTCGCTGTAATCGCGCTGCTCGGTAATTTCCCGGCCTAAAAATATCAGCTCTTCGCGCTTGCCAAAAGTCCGCGGGCCCAAAACCTCGCTCATGCCAAACTGCATAATCAGCTGCCGGGCGATTTTAGTCGCTTCTTTCAAATCATTGGAAGCGCCGGTAGTAACATCGCCAAAAATTTCTTTCTCGGTAACAAACCCGGCCAAAAGCACGGCCAATTCAGCCAAAAAGTAATTCTTCGTTTCCAAATATTTATCTTTAGTCGGCATTTTCAAAGTATAACCGGCCGCCCGACCGCGGGAAATAATGGAAACTTTCTGAACCGAATCAGAATCCGGCAATTCGTGGGCGACTAAAGCATGGCCGGCTTCGTGGTAAGCCGTAACTTTCTTTTCGGACTCAGACAACAAATGGCTTTTCCGCTCCGGCCCTAAAATTACTTTTTCAATGCTTTCCAAAATATCGGACATTTCCACTTTGGTTTGGTTTTTGCGGGCAGCCAAAATCGCCGCTTCATTCAAAAGATTGCCTAAATCAGCGCCGGTAAACCCTGGCGTCCGTTCGGCAACTCTTCTTAAATCGACTTCTTTGGCTAGCGGCTTTTTCCGGGCATGCACTTTCAAAATTTCCTCCCGGTCGGAAATGCTGGGAACGTCTAAAATAATCCGCCGATCAAACCGACCCGGCCGGAGCAACGCCACATCCAAAATATCCGGCCGGTTAGTCGCCGCCACCACGATAATATTGGTGCTGACGTCAAAACCGTCCATTTCAACTAAAATTTGATTTAAAGTCTGTTCCCGTTCGTCATTAGAACCGCCCAAACCCGCGCCTCGCTGCCGGCCGACCGCATCGAGCTCATCGATAAAAACAATGCAAGGCGAATTCCGCTTGGCTTTTTGGAATAAATCGCGAACCCGGGAAGCGCCGACGCCGACAAACATTTCCACAAATTCCGAACCGGAAATATTGAAAAATGGCACATTGGCTTCGCCGGCCACGGCCCGCGCTAAAAGCGTTTTGCCCGTACCCGGAGGACCAACCAATAAAACGCCTTTGGGAATTCGGGCGCCCAAATTAATGAATTTTTTCGGACTTTTCAAAAACTCGACGATTTCGGTTAATTCTTCTTTGGCTTCTTTGGCGCCGGCAACATCGCGGAAAGTTACTTTATTTTTCTGGTCTTGCGGCGCTGTTTGCCGAGCCCGGCTTTGGCCGAACATCAAAGCCTTACTGTTGGCTCCCTGGACTTGGCGCATCATCAGATAAATCAAACCGGCGACTAAAACAAACGGCAGTAAAAACGGCAAAATCGCTGTCAGCCAAAAATTCAAGCTGGAATCCTGAACCACTTGGATTTTTACCAGTTTAACTTTTTCCGGATCAGCTTTGTAGTCGCTAAACAGCTGACCTAACGATTCGGTCGGCTCTTTTTGGACTTCCTCCAAGCTGCCGTCGGCTAAAGTTAATTCGATTTTATTATCAATAATTTTAATGGCTGTAACCTGGCCTTGATTGATTTTTTCAACCATCGTCGTGATATCAATTGTCGCGGCTGGCTTTTGCGGACTGACATAAACGCTAAAAAGGCTGGCTAAAACCAAAAAAACTAAAAAAATTATGAGGAAATTTTTGGCTAAATTTTTCATACCCCGTAGTAGAAATTTGATTTATTAATCAAAATTAAGATTTAAGCTTATTATTTTTTTATCAGACTTTTTATTAGTCAACCCCCCCCCATTTTCTTTTGGCCTCCTATGGCGACCCTGTCAAATTTTCACTACGGGGTCATACCCCGTAGTAGAAATTCAAATTAATTATATTTTAATTTTTTAATGTAAGACACAAATAGGAAGACTGCTATCAAGTATCAAATTATTAAAAGCAAAAACGGGTTAACCTGATAATAGTATACCCGTTTTGTACTTTTCAATCAACCCGGTAGTAGTCCCTCACTACATATTATAACTAGAATAAAAAATAATATGAGATTAATAATTTTTGATTGTTATTCAGGACTAATTTCCCTACTATTTATAAGTGAGGGATCACTACCGGGTCAACCCCGCTTTAGTTCAAAGACGGGTTAAAAAATTAATTTTCTTTGGTAACTGGCTCAGTTTCTGATTCTGACTTAGCAGTCTCGGCTTCGGCCGGAGCGGAAGCGGCTTTCTTTTCCGGTTCGGCAACGATTTTTTGCTTCAAGGCCTTAACGCTTAAGCCTAAGCGATGATTAACCGGCTCAATCGACAAAATTTTGAAATCAATCGTTTCACCGGGTTTGGCAATTTCGGTCGGATCATTAATCGGTTTGTCAGACAATTCGGAAATATGGGCTAAACCATGAATTTCCGGATCAAGTTCAACAAACAAGCCGAAAGGATTGACCTTTAAAACCAGGCCTTTAACTACCTGGCCGACTTTGTATTTTTCGCCGACATTTTTCCAAGGGTCATCTTTAAGCTTTTTCATTGATAAAAATATCTTTGAACCTTCAACGTTGATAATTTCCGCTTTGATTTTATCGCCGACTTTGACTAAATCCGAAGGACTATCAATCCGCTGCCAGGCTAATTCCGAAATATGGACTAAGCCTTCAAGTTTATCATCGCCAAATTCAACAAAAACGCCAAAGTCAGTCACGGCTGTCACTTTGCCTTCTACCACGTCGCCGACTTTGTAGCTGGCAATAACGTCTTTTTGCTTTTCTTCCCAGCAGGCTTTTTCGGAAACGATTAATTTTTCTTCGCCTTCGTTGATATCAATGACTTTAACTTCAAATTCTTTACCGATATAACTCTTTAACCGTTCCAGAATTCGATTTTTATCGCCGCCGGGAACGCGGGGGTAATGTTCGGGCATTAGCTGGGAAACCGGCAAAAAGCCCTGAGTCCGGCCGATGCTGACCATTAAACCGCCCTTATTGGCATCGGTAATCACCGCTTTGATGATTTTACCTTCCGCCTGCAAAACCTTTAGGTTGTCCCAAGCCTTTTGGTGGCCGGCAAAACGGAAAGAAAGCTCCATTTCGCCATTTTCATTTTCCAATTCAATTACCGTCGCTTCAACTTCGTCGCCGACTTTCAAATCGGAATACTCGTTTGATTCGTCATAAAATTCTCGGCCGCGGACTACGCCGGTGGTTAAACCTTCGATGTCCAGTCTGATTTCGGACCGAGAAATATCGATTATTTTGCCTTTAACGATTTCGTTAATTTTTGGAATCTTAATAAAATCACCCCCAGCTAACATTTTTCTCAGCTGTGAGGCGGTTTCACTAATAGAGACCTCTTCTTCATCGTTAATCTTTAATTTGCCTCTAGTCATAAATTTTCGATTAACCCCCGAAGCTTTGCCCGGAAGCCCCCGCTTGAGGCAGGGTAAATTAATTAAAAAACTAGAAAAGTAAGCTTTAGTTTAGCATAATCATAGAAATTAATCAAGGGGCTTGGGCAACAGGGTCATTTATGCTAAAATGAAGGTAATTTAGGGTAAAATTTCAACCTTATGATTCAACCACCGGGTAAAATTTCCAGCCAAAACTTCAAGCAAATGCTGGCCAACGGCAAAAGCTATTTGCCGCAAAAAATCAGCAGAGAATTGGAAAAAGCCGGCCTGAAAAGCCTGCTGACAACAAGTCATATTAATAAAGATCAGGCTTTAAGGGCGATTAAATATCTTCAGGCTCAAGGATCGGTTTCTAAATTTAAAGCACCGAGCGAACTTTGGAAAAAAGGCTACCAACAGCAGCAAAAGCAAGACGAGGCGATAATGGCGGCTGAAAAGCATAAGCATATCGCGACTCATCTCCGGCTGGATCTTGACGAAGAATTAGCGGCTGAAGAAAGAGGGGAGCAGCCGATTAATTATGATCCCCGAAGCGCTTTAGGCAAAAATTTAATCGATGAAATTGAAACTGACAGCCGAGTGCGGCAAAAAAAAGTCAAGAAAGAAGCGGATAAAAGAGATAAATTTTACAATCCCAAGGCGGTTAAACCGGCCAAACCCCAGCTGATGAGTAGCAATGAATTAGAGGAGATGGATATTTAAAATCAGCTTAAACCATTCGAAATAACCCAAATAAACTATATATAATATGGCTAACGTAAATCGTTTTCAGGATAAATTGGGGACTGGAAAAATTGGTACTGGCAGTGCTTATCGGGCCGGGAGCTGGGCCTCAACAAAAAAAGCCGGCCTAGCCGGAGCCTTGCGGCAAGCCAAACTGGCGGGGAAACATTCCTTTGCTAAAAATCTTTCCGAAGAGGATTTAAAAACCTTCCAGAAATTGGTCGGCGAAGAATTAAAACAGCTGCCAAAATTTTCCGGCGGTTTATCCTACAAAGCCAGAGCGAGAATCATGACCAAGGCTCGGGGGCTGATGCTTAGCGGTAAAATATCCCAAGCCGATACTGATGATTTAAGAAATATCGTTAAATCTCTAGGGGTCGGTGCCGACAAGCCAAAAACTGCTCCGACTGAGTCAGCCGCCGAAAGTCCGACTCAAAGAGCGACAAAATTTGCAACCGATAATTCTGAGAATCCAAAAGGAAATCAAAGCCGCCCCGGTCAAGCCATAGAAAATCCGCATATCAAGGCGGCCATCAGCCTGGATATTGCCAGGGAAGCGAAAGCCGAGGAAACAAGCGGCCAAGATCCTTTGAACAAGTACTATCGGCCGGGCAGTATTTTGGCAAAAAATGCCGCTGGTAAAACCGCTAACCGGTCACCAAAAAACACCTTAACTATACCACTGACTAGACAGAATATCCCGACATCACCTAAGCCTATTGGTCTTAACGATATAGACTTTGATTAGCCTAAAAAAATGGCTAAATATAGCCAAAATTTTTGTTAATTTTTTCTTGCCAAAATCATCGGAATTTGCTAAAATACAAATGACAACTTAGCGTCATTTTTTAATTTTAATAACCTAATTGAGATTTTATGAATATTTACTGGTTCGGTCAAAATTGTTTTAAAATCGAGGGTGAAAAAAGTATTTTAGTCACCGATCCGTTTGATAATTCTTTGGGCCTAAAAGTCCCGAGACTAGCGGCCGATGTCATTACTTTAAGCCAGCCGGATAACGAAACTAACAATGAAAAATCAATCAAGGGAGTCGGGGAAAACCCTCCTTTCCTAATTGCCAGTGCCGGCGAATATGAAGTAAAAAACATCTTTATCTACGGCATTGCCGCCGATTCGAAAGAGACCGAAAAGAAAAAAGGTGCTACTCAAAATTTAATCTACCGATTTGAAATTGACGGCGTCAGCCTGGCTCATTTAGGCAATTTGGATCATATTTTGGAAAACGGCCAAATGGAAACCCTGGAAGGCGTCGATATTTTAATAATTCCCGTCGGCGGCAACTCGACGATTAATGCCAAGCAGGCCACCGAAGTCATCAGCCAGCTGGAACCCAGAATTGTCATCCCGATGGCCTATGATTTGCCCGGCTTGAAGCTAAAAGGCAAGCTGGACGGGATTAGCTCATTTTGCAAAGAAATCGGAGTTTGTCCCAAAGAAAATCTGAATAAATTTAAAATTAGCAAAAAAGACCTGCCGCAGCAGGATTTGCAGGTAGTAATTTTACAGCCATAAATTCCCAAAGTCATGGCCAAAAATGACCAGCCTAAAAAAAAATTCCAACTTGATGAATTGCCGGAAAGCACCAAAAAAAATATTTTAGTAATTTCCGTCACACTTTTAACCATTACCATTTTTTCTCTTTGGTTGTTCTCCCTGAAATTCACTTTGTTCCAGGCTATTAAAAAACCGGCTAACCCCCAGCTGGAAAAAGTAAAAAATGAGCTTAGCGATTTGCTTAATTCAGCCCAGAAAAATTTAGAAACCACCCAGACGAAAATTGACGATAAATTAACCACTCCGCCCCAAACCGAGCCGCCGACCGCTCCGCCGCAATTATCGCCCCGGGAAATTGAACAGCTCAAACAAAAAATCCTAGAAACCCAAGCTAAAAATTAATTATTGGCAATAATTCAAATACCGCGTATGCCCAGACTCAAAAAAACCATCAAGCAGCCAAAAAAGGACGACCAAAATAATCCCGCTAAAAAAAATTCGGCCGAACCGATTGCCGGGGAAGTCGTTGAAGCTAACTCCGGCGTCGGCAAACTAATCAGGAGATCGATTGTTGACGAAATGCAGCAGTCTTACCTTGATTACGCCATGTCCGTGATTGTTTCCCGGGCTTTGCCGGATGTCCGCGACGGACTGAAACCGGTCCACCGCCGGATTTTGTACGCCATGTGGAGTATCGGCTTGCGACCCAGCGCCAAATTCCGAAAATCAGCTACCGTCGTCGGCGAAGTGCTGGGCAAATACCATCCTCATGGCGATACGGCCGTTTATGATTCTTTGGTTAGAATGGCTCAGGATTTTTCTTTGCGCTATCCCTTGATTAAAGGCCAGGGAAACTTCGGTTCCATGGACGGCGACCGGGCCGCGGCGATGCGGTACACGGAAACCAAGCTCGCCGGAATTTCCGAAGAACTGTTGACTGACATTGAAAAAGAAACTGTCAGCTTCGTGCCCAATTACGATGGCAGCCACAAAGAACCAACCGTTTTGCCGGCCAAATTGCCCAACCTTTTAATCAATGGCACCATGGGTATTGCCGTTGGCATGGCGACTAATATCGCCCCGCACAATTTGACCGAAGTCATTGACGCGACGGTTTACTTAATCGATAATCCCGACGCCACCGTTGACGATTTAATCAAATTCGTCAAAGGCCCGGATTTTCCGACCGGCGGCATTATTTTCGACGTCAACGAAATCAAGCAGATTTATGCCACCGGCAAGGGCGGCGTTGTCGTGAGAGCTAAAACCGATATCGTTGAAGGCAAGGGCGACACTTTTAAAATTTTAGTTACCGAAGTCCCTTACCAGATTAATAAAGCCACGCTTTTGGAAAGAATCGCCGAGCTAGTCAAGGACAAAAAAATCGAGGGAATCAAAGACCTGCGCGACGAATCTTCCAAAGAAGGCGTCCGGGTCGTGATTGAATTAAAAAAAGATGCTTATCCGAAAAAGATTTTAAACAGCCTTTTCAAGCTGACTGATTTGCAGACGACTTTCCATTTCAACATGCTGGCCTTAATTGACGGCATTCAGCCCCGGATTTTGACTTTAAAAATGATTTTGGAAGAATACCTCAAGCACCGCCAAACCGTCATCCGCAAACGAACCGAATACGATTTGGCCAAGGCTAAAGACCGAGCCCATATTTTAGAGGGTTTAAAAATGGCCTTAGCTAAAATTGACGAGATTATTAAAACCATCAAACAATCCAAAGACAAAGACATCGCCAAAATTAATTTAATCAAAAGATTCAAGCTTTCCGACCGCCAAGCCGTGGCGATTTTGGAGATGAAATTGCAGCAGCTGGCTAATTTGGAAAGATTGAAGATTGAGCAGGAATTAAAAGAAAAACTGGATTTAATCAAAGAATTGGAATCGATTCTGAAATCGACTAAAAAGATTTTGGAGATGATCAAAAAGGAGCTTTTGGATCTAAAGGCTAAACACGGCGATGAAAGAAAAACGCAAATTATCGCCCATGGCGCCAAAAGTTTCGCTACCGAAGATTTGATTCCTAACGAAGATACGATTGTTACCATTACCAAAGACGGCTATATCAAACGGCTCCCGCCGGATACTTTCAAAACCCAAAGCCGCGGCGGCAAAGGTATCGTCGGCTTAACGACCAAAGAAGAAGACGTGGTTGAACTTTTCTTCATTACCACGACTCATTCCGATATTTTATTTTTCACCACCAACGGCCGGGTTTTCCAACTCAAGGCTTATGACATTCCCAAGGGCTCGCGCCAGGCGAAAGGCCAGGCGATTGTTAATTTCTTACAGCTGGCGCCGGATGAAAAAGTTTCCGCCTCATTGCCTTTAAGCGAATTAAGGGATTATAAATTTTTGGTCATGGTGACTAACCGCGGCAATATCAAAAAAGTCGACCTTTCCGATTTTGACAATATCCGCCGTTCCGGCTTAATCGCCATCCGGCTGAAAAAAAATGACAAATTGGAGTGGGTAAAACCTTCCGGCGGCAAAGACGAAATCTTTTTGGTCACGGCCGGCGGCCAGGCCATCAGATTTCGGGAATCCCAAGTCCGGCCGATGGGCCGATCGGCGTCGGGCGTTCGCGGCATCAGGCTGAAAGGCTCCGACCGGGTGGTCAGTATGGATATTGTTGATCCGACCTTGAGCAAAGTCGGCCAGCTGCTGACGGTGATGGCGCACGGCTATGGTAAACGAAGCAGCTTATCCAGCTATAAAATCCAAGGCCGCGGCGGTTCGGGGATAAAAACCGCAAAAGTTACCAGCAAAACCGGCGACATTGTTACTTCAACGGTCGTAAATTCCAAAGCGGTTGAAGAAGATATGATTATAATTTCTTCTCATGGCCAGGTAATCCGACTGGCGATGAAATCCGTCAGCGTTTTAGGCCGAGCCACCCAGGGAGTCAGGCTGATGAAATTCAAGGAAGCCGGAGACAAAGTCGCCTCGGTTACCTTTATCTAGCCGCAATAGATCGAAACGTCTCGCGTCTAACCTATCTCGTTGCTTAAAACCAATTTATTAGGTAAAATAATTCTAGCACCAGCTACTAATTACTATCTATTAATTACTACTATGCCAGTACCAGCCAAACGAAGAAGCAAATCAAAAGGTCGGCGCAATCGCGCCCACCTGGCTTTAGCTAAAATCAAAACTATTAAGTGCTCGAAATGCGGCAAACCGACTTCACCCCATCGGGTCTGTCCTTTCTGTGGCAGCTACAAGGGAAAAGAAATCGTTAAGTTAAAAGTCAAGAAGAAAAAGAAAGAAAAAAAATAATTTAGCTGTTAGCTTTTAGAAAAGTGCCGCTAAAAGCTAAAAGCTACAAGCTAACTTATGTCTAACCGCCACTTAGCCAGAACAATTGCCTTACAGACTCTTTATCAATGGGATTTTAACGGCCAAAGTAAAGATAATCTGTCAGCTATTACCAAGCGCAACTTGAAAGATTTTGCGCCCCAGTTCGATGACAACGGCTTTATTGACAAGCTGGTTTCCGGCGTGATTAAAAATCAAAAAGAAATCGACGGTTTGATCACCAAATACGCTCCGGAGTGGCCGCTGGAACAAATTACCATGGTTGACCGGAATGTTTTGAGAATCGGCATTCAGGAAATGAAATTTGATCCGGAAATTCCCGAGAAAGTCGCGATTAACGAAGCGATTGAGCTGGCCAAAACTTTCGGCGGCGAATCATCAGGCAAATTCGTCAACGGCGTTTTGGGCACAATTTACAAAGAAATCCTTAAAGAAAACCCCGAAGGCAAAAAAATCAGCCCGCCGAAAATCGACAGCTAAAAATTAAATCTTAAATTACTAACTCAGCTTGCAGGAAGTAGGCAGTAGTCTAAATCAGCTCACCTCAGGCTACCGCTTAATTCCTACCAGCTACTCACTAATACAATGAAAGATTTTTCGCGACTGGAAAAAAACCTCAAAACCAAATTCAACAACCAGGATCTGCTGCGGCAGGCTTTGGTTCATCGTTCTTATATCAATGAAAATCCGACCTTCAACTTGTCCCATAACGAGAGGCTGGAATTTTTAGGTGACGCCGTTTTGGAATTGATAGTTACTGAATATCTTTATAAAACTTATCCGAACCCCGAAGGCGAACTGACCAACTGGCGGGCCAGCCTGGTCAACAGCCAAATGCTGGCTAAACTTGCCAAAAAAGTCAATTTGGAAGAATACCTCTACTTAAGCAAAGGCGAATCTAAAGACGCCAATAGCAAGGCCAGAAATTATATCTTAGCCAATGCTTTTGAAGCCGTAATCGGCGCTATTTATTTGGATCATGATTATCAGGGGGCCAAAGATTTCATTGATTTCTACCTGCTGCCGGAACTGCCTTTAATCCTTTCCGAACAGCTTTATTTGGATCCGAAAAGCCGATTTCAGGAAGTCGCCCAGGAAAAAATGGGAATTACGCCATCTTACCGGGTTTTAAAAGAAACCGGCCCGGATCACGATAAAGAATTTCAAGTCGGAGTTTATTTAAACGAAGAGCTAGTTACTACCGGTTCCGGCTCCAGCAAACAGGAAGCCCAGGTCAAGGCGGCGGAAAAAGCTTTAAAAAAGAAAGGCTGGTAAGAGTAAAAGCTTTTAGCTTGCAGGCAAATAAGCTTGCTCCCTAAAAGCTATGAGCTACCAGCTAATAACCAAACTATATGAAAATGGATGATTTATTTAAAATAGCAGTGGATCAAAAAGCCTCTGATCTTCATATTATTGTCGGTATGCCGCCGGTTTTAAGAATTGACGGCAAGCTCGGCCCGATTAAAGACTCGTCAAAAATTACCAACAAAATCGCCGAGGAAATGATTTATCCGCTGCTGTCGGAAAAACAAAAAGAGATTTTTTTGACTATCAGAGAGCTGGATTTATCGCACGAGCTTAAAACCGGCCATCGCTTCCGGGTCAATTTGCACTGGGAAAAAGATAATATCGGCTTAGTCGCCAGGGTAATTTCTTCAAAAATTCCCACCATGGAAGATATTGAAATGCCGGAAATTGCCTATAAGCTTTTGGAATCCAGCCAGGGATTAATTTTAGTCACCGGCCCGACCGGCTGTGGCAAATCAACAACTTTGGCCGCCATGATTAATTACATCAATAATACCCGCTCGGCTAATATCATCACCTTGGAAGACCCGATTGAATTTTTATTCCAGCCCAATAAAAGCATTATTAAACAGCGGCAGCTTCATACCGACATGCTGACTTTTCAAAACGCTTTGATTCACGTCTTGCGCCAAGACCCCAACGTGATTATGGTCGGCGAGATGCGCGACTTGGAAACGATCGCCGCCACGGTAACTTTGGCCGAAACCGGCCATTTGGTTTTAGGCACTTTGCATACCCATAACGCCGCCCAGACCATTGACCGGATTATCGATATTTTTCCGTCGCACCAGCAGCAGCAAATCCGGCTTCAGGTTTCCATGACCCTTAAAGCCATTATTTCCCAGCAGCTAATTCCCCAAGACAAAGCCGGCCGGGTCGCCGCTCGGGAAATTCTTTTAAACACCCCCGCTGTTTCCAATTTAATCCGCGAAAATAAAATCACCCAGATTAAAACCGTCATCCAAACCAGCGCCCAAGAGGGGATGATTACCATGGATCAGGATTTAATCAACCTCTTTAACGCCGGCAAAATTTCCAAAGAAACCGCCCAGGCTCAGATGTCAAATCCGGAAATGATTGATTAAAACAAATAAAATTTGAATAACAAAAAAATCGTCGGCTAGACGATTTTTTTGGTGAATTTTTGTTATTTGTCAGGCAGTTTGGATGGCAAAGGGTAAAACCACCCCGCGCTTTAAAAGAAAAAAGCGACTTGGGTGAAGCCGCTTTTGATCTGCTGCCGATATATCAGCTACATCTGCAACAGGGTAAGTAGGAAAATCGTGGTCATCGTGCCCGCGGAAAACACGCAAAACGGGCACGAAATTCGAATGACACGAAACATCGTGTCCATCAGCTTGACGGAAACCGCGACGCCAATGCTGACAAAAAAGAGCACCAACCATACCGGCGCCCCCGCGATTGAAAGGCCGGTAATAGTAAGATAACCGCCGAGCCCGATAATCGCGATCGGGACTTCCAGTGCCACCTGCCGATAGTGAATCCAATATGGAGTTGGAATCTGGATAACCGTTAACCCAGTTAAGACAATCGCCTTGTGCCGAGCTCTCAGGCACTTCGGCACAAAATCACGCCGGTAACTGGTTAGCACCAGAAAAGCAGCGTTTGCTGTCCCAAGTAGGTCCAGCACCGTGGCTATGGTCACCTCCATCCCAACACCGACAGCGACGAAAAAGATCACTGTAAAAAACGAAAGCAGGCCGAAAATCTCCAGCTTTTGAGTTTTGGTGATCCCCTGATCCGCCGGCTGAGCGTCATTGTCCCTGACCGGGGAAAGACGCAGTGTTATATAATCATTCATCTGTTTTTCCCTCCGCGTTTAACAGATTTTCCTCGTCTAGCAGGAACTCCCCACTAGAACCAAAAATTCTAACATAACCAGACATTTCTGTCAACTATTTCGGAAAAACAAAAAAAGAAACCTTTTTTGGATTTCTCATAATAACCAAGAATAAATCGTAAATTCTTAGAAAACAGGGTAAACGAACCTCACCACAATACTCACTTGGCCGGTCAAAGGATGAAACCTTTTGCCTATACCGGGCGTGGAGATGACAAATTTATAATATTTACTTGCTGCTTATAACTTACAACTGAAAACTTAATATGGGCGCAGCAGGATTCCCAGCCAAAGGCTGGTCCGCCTCTGGCGGAGGACCTGCCTGCCAACAGACAGACCTGCGACCATCTCCTTAAGAGGGAGTTATTCCTCACTGAGTTATTTTACATTCTATTAATTTAATATGGGCGCAGCAGGATTCGGACCTGCGACCATCTCCTTAAGAGGGAGTTGCTCTACCAACTGAGCTATGCGCCCATAATCTTAAAATCTTTTACTTAAATCATCTGTATAACCAACGTACAATTTATTATTTTTTTACTCTTTAAAATGTGAGTATAATCATATTTAAGAGGCAACTGCTCCCCACCCGCAACGCCTCGCAATCAAAAGCTAATCATCGGCTTGCGTGGTGGGCGGGTACCAACTGAGCCTGCCCTGCCGGCAGGCAGGCTATGCGCCCTAAAACTATTAGTGCACCCGAAAGGATTTGAACCTTTAACCTACTGGTCCGAAGCCAGTCGCTCTATCCAGTTGAGCTACGGGTGCAAACAAAAATGTGAGGTATCCAGTTGAGCCTGCCTGCCGGCAGGCAGGCTATGGGGACTCCAGGACGGCGGGCAGATATCCAATTGCCCCGATGTAAAATCGGGATCCCGGATTAACGTCGGGAAGCTACAGGTGCTAGTCTAATCAAGATTCTGATATAAAATCGGAACAAAATAGTAATAACTCCCATACAATAGCATAAAACTTCTAAAAAATCAACACTCCTTCAACCGACTAAATACCGGTTTCTACCAAGCTAAAGCCGCTAAAAATATTTGACCGGCGGGGAAAAATTACAGAAAAAAACATAAAAAGAAAAATCCCACGTGACAGGATTTTTCTTTTTATATCTAACTAATTTTAACTTTTTAAAGATTCTTTCAAGTTCTTGCCGGCCTTAAACTTCGGAACGGTAACCGACGGGATGTTAATTTTTTCCGATGGGTTTCTGGGATTAACGCCGATTCTGCCCTTGCGGGTCCGGGCCGAAAATGCCCCAAAACCGGTTAAGGTTACTTCCTGGCCTTCTTTCAACTTGTTAGTGGTTATATCAATCATTGAATCAATCACGTTTTCAACTTCTTTTTTGGCAACACCAACTTTTTCACTAATCGCTTCAATTAACTCTGCTTTGTTCATTTGTCACCCCCTTTCTTAACCCCCGAACAGGCGGTTAAGTGATTAAAATTTATGAGTTTATCTTACTATACTTTAACTTTTCTGTCCACCCTGATAATACTTCTGGCTTGCTTGGTTTTCTCGTCAATATCAACCAAAACGCCGTTAACTTCAACTTCGCCCTCTTCCGGTATTTCAAGCGATATGGCCAGCTGATCTAAAAAATTTTTGATAATCGGCTCTTTTTTATCGCCGATGACCGAGTCAGTCGCGCCGACCATGCCGACATCGGAAATATACGCCGTACCCCCCGGTAAAATTTTAAAGTCGGCTGTCGGGACGTGGGTGTGGGTGCCTAAAACGGCCGAGGCCCGGCCGGCCACATACCAACCGAAGGCCACTTTTTCCGAAGTCGCTTCCGCGTGAAAATCAATAATGACTGCGGCCAAATCTTTTTTGGCGTGTCTTTGCAAAATTTCATCAATCGCCCGGAACGGACAGTCAAAATTTTCTTTCATAAAGACCCGGCCAAGCAAATTAACGACTAGAACCTGGCGGGAACCGACTTCAATCACCCGATAACCGACGCCCGAAACCTTCGGCGGATAATTGGCCGGCCGCAATAGGAGCGGATCTTTGACGGAAAGCAATTCATTCGCCTCGGGCTTGGAAAAGACGTGGTTACCCGAAGTAAAAAAATCAACCCCGGCCGAAATTAATTCCTCTAAAATCTTTTTGGTCACGCCAATACCATGAGCGGCATTTTCCGCATTAGCAATCACTAAATCGGGCTGATATTCCTTTTTCAACTCCGGCAAAACGGCTTTTAAACCGCGTCGGCCGATTTTACCAATAATGTCGCCGAAGAATAGTATTTTCATAAGTTACCAATCTAATTAACGCGCATACTCAATTATCCTGGTTTCTCTAATCACCGTAACTTTAATTTCACCCGGGTATTTGAGCTCGACTTCAATTTTTTTCGCAATTTCTTTGGCTAATTTTAATGAAGCCATATCATCAAGTTCTTCCGGAATGACAAAGACCCGAATTTCCCGGCCAGCCTGCACCGCGTATGATTTATCCACGCCGGCGAAGCTAGTCGCGACTTTTTCCAATTCTTCCAGCCGCTGGAGATACTGTTCGTAAGTATCCTTTCTGGCTCCCGGCCGGGCGCCGGAAATGGCATCGGCGACTTTAACGATAATCGCTTCCAAAGTCTTGGGAGTATCTTCATGGTGGCCGCGGGCAATGTAAGCAATTTCTTCCGGCAAGCCGAATTTCTTTAAAATGTCATAACCGATTTCCGGATGGCTGCCCTGGACTTCGTGATCCACGGCTTTACCGATGTCGTGTAATAAGCCGCCTTTTTTGGCAATGGTAACGTCGGCGCCTAATTCCTGGGCCAAAATTGCCGAAAGGTTAGCGATTTCAATTGAATGCTGTAAAATATTTTGGCCATAGCTGGTTCGATATTTCAACCGGCCGATGATTTGAACTAACTTTGGATCTAAACCGGTAATGCCAAGCTCGTAAACCGTGTTTTCGCCGGCTTCCTGAATCTCAATGGCCAATTCTTTTTTAGCGGTATTAATTGCTTCTTCAATTTTGGCAGGATGAATCCGGCCGTCCAAAACTAATTTGGCCAAAGCCTTTTTCGCCACTTGACGCCGGATTGGTGAAAATCCGGATACGGTAATGGCTTGCGGCGTATCGTCAACGATGATTTCCACGCCGGTCAGCCTTTCAATCGTTCTGATGTTTCTGCCTTCGCGGCCGATAATCCGGCCTTTCATTTCGTCGGACGGCAAATCAATCGTCGTAGTGGTCGCTTCGGTCGCATGGGAAACCGCGCAGCGCTGAATGGCGACGGTTAAAAGCTCTTTGGCTTTTTTGTCTAATTCCTGAGATGCCTGATTGTTTAATTTTTTAATCCGCACCAGCAAATCTTCTTTCATTGAATTTTCGGTATTGTCCAGTAAAATTTGCTTGGCTTCTTCTTTGGTTAATTTGGCGATTTTTTCCAATTTCTCCAACTGATCGGCTTTGACCTGGGCAATTTCCGCTTTGATTTTTTCAATTCTTTCGGCTTTGTCTAAAAGCTCCTGCTTTTTATTCTCGAGTTCCAAAAGCTTCTGGTCGAAAAGGCCCTCCCGGTTTTCCAACCGCTTCTGCGATCGGATCAAATCCTGCTGCCGGGCTCTTTCTTCGGTTTTGGCTTCCTCGATAATTTTCAAGGCCTTGTCGTTTGCTTCGAGTAAGATTTCTTTCTGTTTGGCCTTGGCTTCGTTGATTAAATTTTCAACTTTAATTTCCAGGGTATCTTTTCTCCGCACCGCCCAGATTTTTCGCAGCTGATAACCAAAAGCAACCCCGCCGACGATACCGCAAAACAGCGCGATTACCCAATAAATAGTTTGCATAAAATTTCTATCTCCCTAAAGATAGAGAATTTAAGCGATTAACCCCGTTAAAAATTAGAGATTAATAAACTCTAATTTCTAAAAAATTATAGATTTCTAACGGGGTAAAATTGTCGGAGATGGATTAGCTAAAAAACTAATCCCAAGATAGAAGCCTGGCGTTAAAAATTTAATGCCAGTGAAATAATCCAAGCTAATTTTCCAACTTGAGGAAGTGATATGATTTTCGTCTAAGAGTTAGAAAATTGATATTTAGCCATATTCCGGCCGGATTTCCAGTCAATCTTATAATCCCCGTATCGCCTAATTCTCTATTACATTAATAAATAAGTCTGTTTAGACAGTATCATATTTTTTGATTTTTGGCAAGCCCCGCCGGAAACTAATCCTAGCCAAAAAATATTTTAATTTGTCATTTCACGCTGGTCAATTAATAGACTAATCTGATGCGGAATCAAGGGGTTTTTCTTCGCCGTCCGTGGCGGCGTATAGCCCTGGCTTAAGCCTTAAAAGGCACCGGCTGGCAGAGACCAACACTTGTGTTGCACCCGTTAAATCAGAAAACCGGACTAAAGTCCTGCCCGCACAAAGATTAGAAAGCCGGACTAAAGTCCGGCCTGCAAAGGTTAGGCCGCAAGCCGGACTTTAGTCCGGCGGTTCAGACCCGGCACGACAAGCAACAAATTATTATCTAAAAAAAAGAGGGGAGCATGGATTGTTGCTCCCCACCGAGTATTATCAGCTTAGTCCTCAATCAAGGCCAGCGCTTCTTTGCGACCAAAACAGCCTGACCTTTGACTAATCTCAGCGACTTCGGACAAACTGGGCATCTGCCGTTGACTTCGACAAACCGCTTGTAGATAATCTCACCACAAGCCGGACACAATGCTTCGTTTTCTGCCAATACAAGCGTCTCTGCCATAACACACGCTCCTTTCTCGGGTCAGCAACTACGCCAACCCAGTAGGTTCCATTCCACTGACCAACTCTCCCGAAACGACTGTCAATAACCCATCACAAAAGGTACACTTGCCATGAACTATGACATTGACTAGGGATACAGTCCGACGACAATGCGGACACTGCGCTTGATCTCCATTAGACTCCGCCATTATTTCGCCCTCCAGTTTGCATAAGCCTAACCTCACAAAGAACCAAAAAAGCTGACCTTACTAAGGAAAGATCTGCTTTTTTGGGACTAAAAAAACTCTTCGACGAAGAGCTGTTTTAACCTAATTATCTTCCCCGTATTTATCACGCCGAAGTTCCAATTTATTGGAACGTAGGCGGAGTTAGCACACCATAGTTCCGAGCGAAAGCGAGGAGCGAAGGCGGCTGGGCTGAATTTAGCACTTACTCCGACGATAAGTCGGAGAGTTGCTGGCTACCATTGGGTCAGTTCCCTTTTTATCACGCCGAAGTTCCAATTTATTGGAACGTAGGCGGATTTATCACGCCGAAGCTCGCTGAAAGCGAGTGTAGGCGGATTTATCACGCCGAAGCTCGCTGAAAGCGAGTGTAGGCGGATTTATCACGCCGAAGCTCGCTGAAAGCGAGTGTAGGCGGAGTTATCACGCCGAAGCTCCGAGCAAAAGCGAGGAGCGGAGGCGGATAGTCCACCTTCGCCCTTTCGGGCTGCGGCGGGACACGGTAGCACTCTTGATAAACCTCAATTTTCAAGGATAATAGTATCTTAGCAGATCTAAAAAAAGCGTCAAGGGAAAAAAGAGGGGGTAGCAGAATTGCGCTACCCCGTTGTCAACACTGGGATTGGCTACCCATCCCGGGGTCGCGTTGACTGACCCCCACGTTAAAAACGTGTCTGCTGTTTTCCTTTGGCAAGCCAAAGGTGGCGGAGGTATATTTTCTGGGGGAACAGCAGCAATTCCAGAGCGCGGCGAGTCAGATTCCGCCTCTTTCTGTCTAGATTTTCTAGCAGACCAGAAAACACCTTTATGGCTCATGTTGAAAAGCGTGGAGATGCCGACTCAAGGTCGGTCCACGCTCTTGATTATCAAATTACTATAAAGTAGCAGAGTAGTCAATACAAAAAATCAATTTAAAAAACTGGGGTTAACCAGTTCTTTAATTCGCCTTACCGCAGTAAAACCTATCTGATAATCTTATCAATAATCCCGTAAGCTTTGGCTTCTTCGGAATTCATAAAATAATCGCGATCAATATCATTTTCAATTTTTTTAACTGATTGTCCGGTATGTTTGGCTAAAATCTGGTTTAGCCGGTCTTTAATTTTCAAAATATGTTCGGCTCGGATTTTGACGTCGGTGGCTTGGCCTTCGGCGCCGCCCATGACTTGATGGAGCATAATTTCCGAATTGGGCAAAGCGACTCTTTTACCTTTCGCTCCAGCGGCTAAAATGACCGCGCCCATCGAAGCGGCCATCCCGACGCAAATTGTGATAACGTCTGATTTAACGTATTGCATCGTGTCATAAATGGCTAAACCGGCCGTTACCGAACCGCCCGGCGTATTGATATAAATTTTAATGTCTTTTTTATTGTCTTCACTGTCTAAAAAAAGCAACTGGGCGATAATCGTATTGGCCACGGCGTCGTCAATGGGCGAACCTAAAAAAATAATTCTTTCTTTAAGCAGGCGGGAATAAATGTCATAAGCCCGCTCGCCAAAGCTAGATTTTTCAATTACGGTTGGAATTAAATACATATTTTATGAATTAGGAATTAAGAATTAAAAATTAGGCTTGCTCTCCTGATTCATAATTCACAATTCCTTATTCGTTTTAAACAATTTGCCAGCCGCTCTGGGTTTCCTGCAATCGGCCTTTAAGCTTGAAACCAGCGGCTTTTTTATGGCCTCCGCCTCCTAATAGTTTAGCTAATTTAGAAACATCAATCAAATCATCGTTGGTCCGCCAGCTGCCCTTAATCGTTTCGGCGTCTAATTGCTGCAAAATCAAAACTGCTTTGACGCCGGTCAGATTATTCAAAAAATTAGCCACCCCTTCGGTAATCTCGCTGTCTTTGGCATTGCCGATTACATCTTTTTCCGTGATCACGGCCGTGGCGATATCAAAAGCTGGGTTATAGTGCAACTTGGTTAAAATTTCTCCCCAGGATTTTAAAGTATCAATCGTCTTATTTTTTAAAATTGAGTCGCTGACTTTGGCAATTGACGCCCCGGCCAAAAGCAAATCGGACGCGGTTTCCAAAGACTGGTAGCTGGTGTTGGGATTAGTGAAATTATAAGTATCGTAAATAATTCCGGCTAATAAGGCACTCGCCATCTGGCCGGTTAATTTCACGCCCAAATTTTTGAAGAGATGGTAAACAATTTCGGTCGTCGAAACTGCCACCGGATTAACCAAATTGAGATCGCCGAAATGATTATTAGTCGCATGGTGGTCAATATTGATTATCACCGGCTTGTTGGTCAGGCCGGGCAGAATTTTTTCCACGCCGGCATATTTTAAATCGCTTGAATCCAAAATAATGACGGCATCAAAATTATCTTTAATTACTTCATCGGGAGTAACGGTTAAAGGCTTAAAATTTAAAATCCAGGCTAAATTCAGCGGCGGCAAATCCTGACAATAACAAACCTGGGTTTTGCCTAAAAAATCCAGCCACTGGCTGATGGCGGCCATACTGCCCAAAGCATCAGCATCGGGCTGCTGGTGGCAAACAATTAAAAGGCGGTTGGCCTTTTTAATTTGTGAATAAATTTTCTGGCTAAGAGCGGCGATTTCCATATCCCGTTAAAAACTTGGGAATTAAAAAATTAGGGTGCTAATTTACCCCTAATTGGAAGCTGAACTAATCAATTTTAGGGCTATTTCTGGCGGGGCAAATAGCCAATCATTCTAGCTGGTTTTTCTAATCCGGTCAAGTATCTCTTCTATTTCAGCGGCCTTCTGCTCGGTGTTGTCAACGGCAAAATGAAGCCGAGGCAATGGCTTCATCGTCAGCCGCTTATTCAACAAAAACTGCAAATGACCGGCATTAGCCGAGAGTTTATTTAAAACTTTTTTAATATAAAGTGTCGGCATGACGGAAAGCCAAATTTTGGCATAGCGCAAATCCTTGGAAGTTTCAACTTTAATAATCGTTACCAAGCTGCCGGCGGGAAATTCAATTTCCTCAACCAACAGCTGGCCAAGTTCATGCCGGATTAATTCGCTGACTTGTGAAACGCGATGAGACATCAAAATTAGTTTAACTTTTTATCTTTAACTTCTTCCAAATAGATTTCTAGGTTGTCGCCCTCTTCCACCACCGGCTTGCCTTCAAAGCGAATACCGCATTCCCGGCCGGTCGGTGCTTCGTTAACATCGACTTTATTGACCTGAAGCTGGGCGATAAAACCGGTACCAATTTTCACCTTTTCGCGCATCACATCAACTTTGGCCTTTGGCAAAACCCGACCCTTAGTCACGCTGCCGCCAATAACCATGTAATTACTTTCCTTGCGGAAAATCGCTAAGACTTTTATCCGGCCCAATTCCGTCCGGATGATGTCCGGCGTCAGCATCGCTTCCAGCCGCGACTTGGCATCTTCCAAAAGTTTATAAATAATATCGTAAAGCTTGATTTCAACTTTTTTTTCTTTGGCTAAATTGTCAGCGGCCTGAGTTGATTTAATATGAAAGCCGTAAATTATCGCGTGACCGGCTTCCGCCCGCAAGACATCGCTGTCGCTGATGTTGCCCAAACCTTTGGCAATGATATTAACAACCGCTTCCGGATGGTCTAATTTTACCAGCGAAGCGATAATGGCTTCAATTGAGCCTAAAACATCGCCTTTCAAAATCACGTTTAAAGTCTTAACCTCTTTGGCTTCATCTTTTTTAGTTTCTTTCGGTTTGGAATAATCCGTGGCCTGCTGAGTTAATTGATACTTATTAAATCTTTTCTTTTTATCGATTTCTTCTTTCACTTGCAAAACATCGCCAACGCTGGGCGCGGCTTTGAGGCCGATAACTTTGACCGGCGTTGAGGGCAAGGCCGCGGCCAAACTTTCGCCTTTGAAATCCCGCATCGCTCTAATTTTGCCGTAAAAACTATCGCCAACTTCGACTAAATCACCGGCTTTTAAAGTTCCGTTCTGAATCAAGACCGTCGCCACCGGCCCTTCGCCGCGGTTAATATGCGATTCAACAATCGTACCCACGGCTGGTTTTTCCGGGTTAGCCATAATTTTTTCCCGCTCGGTTTCAGTAACTAACAAAATCATTTCTAACAAATCATCAATCCCGGTACCGGCTTTCGCCGAAATCGGCACGCAAATGGTTTTGCCGCCCCATTCTTCCGGCACCAAATTCAAGGTCGCCAAATCCTGCTTAACTTTCTCGGGATTGGCATCGGGTTTATCAATTTTATTAATGGCGACAATCATCGGCAAGCCGGCGGAATTAATAATCTTGATTGATTCTTTGGTTTGGGGCTGGATACTGTCGTCAGCGGCAATAACTAAAATGGCAATGTCGGCCACGCGCGCGCCCCGAGATCTCATGGTTGTAAAAGCTTCATGACCGGGAGTATCAATGAAAGTGATGATGCGGCCAGCCGCATCATCATCCCGACCCCGCTTTGGCGGGTGAGGGATCCCTCCCTTTGGTCGGGGTGACGCTTCAGCCTTCGGCTGAACCGTCACTTGATAAGCGCCGATATGCTGAGTGATGCCGCCGCTTTCACCGCCCATAACGTTAGTTTTTCTAATCGCATCCAGTAATTTGGTTTTGCCGTGATCGACGTGACCCATGACGACGACAACCGGCGGCCGGGGTTTTAATTTAGTTTTATCATCTTCGGCCAAAAGTCCGGCTAATTTTTCTGACGTGGTTTTTTCGTGATTTTCCTCCCGAGTTACGTCAGGAATTATTTCAAAACCCAAATATTGGCCGGTAATTGAAGCGGTATCAAAATCAATTTCTTCATTCATCGAAGATAAAACGCCATTTTTCATTAATTCCGCCATCACCTTGGATAAAGGCGTTTTCAAAACTTCAGCAAAATCCTTCACTTTAATCAAAGGCGGAATCGCCACTTGCTTTGGCCCTTGAGCTTTAATCTCGGCTTCTTGGACAATTTCTTCCGGCCCCTTGGTCAGCTCTTTATACTTAGCTAAAAGGATTGGCCAAGAGTTAATGACTCGCTGCGCTTGGCGGTCGTCAATTTTTATTGCCCGGCGGCCAATATCAAAACCGACTACCGGTAAAATTTCCAATAGCTCTTTGGTTGGAATTTTAAGTTTTCTCGCTAATTCAGTAACATTCATGAAAATAAATTAAAATTAGAAATTATAGATTATAAATTATCATGGAGGCCTGAGTGCCGGGCGATATAGAGGTTTTGTCCCGATATGAAATTTCTAAGGCCTGGGTGGGAATCGAACCCACGATAGAGGTTTTGCAGACCTCTGCCTTACCACTTGGCTACCAGGCCGAAAAAACACAGACCAAAAATATTGACAAAAGCACAGTAGAGAATCCTCGCAGGCGAGTGTGCCTCTGACACAAAACCCACGATAGAGGTTTTGTCCCGATTCATTAATCTATTTTAATTATCATCGGGATCCCGACTTCATTAATTTTATAAATTTATAACGTGCGTCGGGACAGACCTCTGCCTTACCACTTGGCTACCAGGCCGAAAAAACACAGACCAAAAATATTGACAAAAGCACAGTAGGGAATCCTCGCAGGCGAGTGTGCCTCTGACACAAAACCCACGATAGAGGTTTTGTCCCGATTCATTAATCTATTTTAATTATCATCGAGATCCCGACTTTCCCGACGCCAGGTCGGGAACTTGGCTACCCGCCGAAGCGTTAGCAAAGGCGGGGCTATTAGACTCTAGAGTTAATGATTTATTTAAACCTAAAAAACCATTATCAGACTGAATTAGTTTAGCAAAAAACCGCCTAAAAATCAACCTAGTCCCGTTTGAGGCGGGACTAGGTCTAAAAATTATATTATTTGCTAAAAATTTATTCAATTACTTCAAGTTTAGTATAAACGGCGCCGAATTTTATGGCCGCGGCTCGGGTTTTAAACCAAACATCAGCATGGTCAGGGTACCGGGCATTCATCCGGTCTTGAACCGTAAAAATCCGGTCACCAAAATATTCGGGGAGCCGAACTTTCGTCCCAAAAGGCAAAAAATTAGCCGCAATTACATCTTCCTGGTTGTGTTTACATAAATTAAAGCCATTGGCGGTTGAGCAGGGGTCACTGTCGCATTGATCAACCGTACTCGAATAAGCGGTAACAGTCAGTTTATAAACGGCTAAAACTTTAACTTCCTTAATCGGCTTAGCCAAATAAACCTTTTGATTATCGCTATTTTCGGCTTTAATTACCAAATTTTGACCCTGGACTAGCATATTGCTGGCCGGTTGACTGGCAACCGTCGCAGCCAAACTGTAGTGAGGAAAGACAAACTCAGAAATCAGGACAAAAAGGGTAATAACCTCGATTTTGCGGTATTTAATTGTCTTTACGATGGTCATAAAATTAGGCTAAAATTAACCCCTTTTTGCGCCAATAATGCAGGGATATGGGCTAAAAAGCACCGAAATACAGGCCTTTTAAGCCCCCGGGGTTCTTTACTCGTTCGCTCGGAAAAACAAACTTGTTCGTTTCTCACTCACTCACGTCGTAAAATAAAAACTTCCCATCTTTGGGAAAGTTTACTACCTTAGCACAGGTGAGGTTTTTTGTCAACCGTCCGCGTCAAGGTATAAAAAAACAAGGCCAGTGATTACCTGACCTTGGAACTTTCGCCAATCAGCCTCATTGGCAACCGACCTGCCCAAGCCGATCAATAAAGGCGACAAGACGAGCCTCTCCGTCACCGATCGGACAAGAAAACTCTAGCCAATAATCAGCTTTGGCATCGGCCACGCCTTTATTTCGAGTTTTACCCAAAACCTCCCAGGCAGCTTCTTCACTAGCCGCCGTTATTACGGCACATCCCTTGAAGGGATTGCTACTTCGACAACCACCAAAAATCAGGCTGAACAAATAAAGACTCATCTTCTACCTCCTTTTCGTTAGACAACTTGCCAATCAAGCCCTTGACCGGCTAAAAACGGCACAACCTGAGTTGTAGAGTCTTTATCACCGACTAAATAAGGAACCGTCCAGGCTTTCTTTTTCAGCCGGATAACTACCCTTGTTAAGCGGCAAACCATAGAACTCCGCGCCAAACTGGGAAGTGAAGGCTTCCAACCGACCCAGTTGACCAGCAGCCTCAAAGATCTGAGCCAAGATTGGTAGGGCCACCGGAGCGGAAAACACACCCGCTGGCGGATTTTTATTTTTCTTGTCACGCCGAGAATGCGGCGCGCTGTCCGAACCAAACCAGATTTTCCTAAAACCGGAAACTACTGCCTTGATTAGTGCCGCTTGGTCATTAGCCTCTTTAGCCATCGGCTTACAGAAACGATGGGCAAACATAACCCGGCCGCTTAAATTCAAAACCTGGTCTTTGGTCAAAACCAGATGGTGGGCCGTAATGGTGGCGCCGACATTCGCTGGCGCGGCCAAAACGTACTCCAGCATTGTTCGGCTGCTAAGATGTTCAACCACAATCCGCAGTTTGGGAAAGTTGGCAATGATGTCAGCCAAAATTGGAATGAAGTCCTGCTCCGCCGTTAGAATCGGCGAACCGGGCAATTCGCAGTGGATCGACAACGCCAGGTCAACTTCCTGCATCGCGGCCAAAACCGGATAGAGGGCTTGAAAATCAGAGACTCCGCCTTCCGAACCAGTGGTGACGCCATCAGGGTAAAGCTTGCCGGCAATAATGCCAGCCCGCTTGGCTTCTGTCATCATCTCGGGCAGTGTTTGGGGCGTAATCTTTACCGTCATTAAGGCTTGAAAGTCAGCCGACAATTTAGCCTGCAAACGGCGGTTCTCAATCGCCTGACGGTACGAAAGCGCATCGCTAACGGTACAGATACCAGATGCTGATAAGTTGGGCATAACCATTGCCCGGCCAAAGCACCCCGCGGTCCAAGGCAAGACCAGATTTAGCATTTCGCCTTCCCGCAAGTGGACATGCCAATCGTCCGGTTTTCTAATTTCAATTGCTTCATTCAAGGTTCAATCCTCCTCTGGGCTAAATTCCTAATCTCGGATTACTGCCTTAAAACTTATTATAAAAGGGCAAAATTGTCAATTACCAAAAAACCAGCCTAGGCGCTGGTTTTTTTTAAATAAAATTTACAATAATTACTACAGATCGCCAACCGCTATTTTGTGCAAATTTTCATTGGTAATTCCTAAACTTAAAAATCTCATTATTTGATAAGCCTGATCACCGTCTTTCATGTAATAACGCTTGCCATCAACCGGATTAATATACCAAGCCTGCCCCCGGGAATCAACCTGCAAAACAATTTTACCCTTTAAAGTATTGATTAAATCGGCATTGTAAGCAAACTTATTGGAACCAATAGGGCTATAGCCATTTAAGGCCTCCGTCTTGTCGTCGTATCCATCCGCGTCGCTATCTTTCATATTCACGTTACTGCCGATGGCCTCCTCAAGTTTATCGGATAACCCATCGCCGTCAGTATCAACATCATTGAAACGTTGTTCAAATCCAATGGGAATTTTTGAAAGATCGGCGTTAGTTATTCCTAACCCAAAAGCATTTAATGCGGTATAGGCTGACTGGCCATCTTTAAGAAAAAATTTCTTTCCGGTAGCAGGATCAACATACCAAGCTTCGCCATTATTTTCTACCTGCAATAAAATACGACCCTTAACCTGCTGGGTAAGCGGGGAGTCAACGGCGGTAACAAAGTTTTTTTCAAGCTGCACAACCTGCTTTTCTAAATCAGAAATGCGGTACTCGAGCTGCGCCACTCGCTCAATATATTTTTTTTCTGTCGCAGAAATATCAATCGTTTGTGGCGCAATTACCACTACGCCATTTGGCGGAGTAGTCAATGAATAGACGCGATCCTTAACTTCTCTTGAAGCGCCTTTGTCCAAAACAAGTTGATAGTAGTAGGTAGTACCGGGCTGCAAACCGATAAAACCGTAACTAGTCTCAAAAAATGATGATTTTTGCCCTGAAACAATCAAGGCTGAACAGTTGCCTAATATATTTGCCTGACTAGTGCTAAAGCATAAACTTGGATTACTGGTACTTCGACCCGTAACAATATACTTTACTGCTGCCGAGACGGCACTTAAGTTTGTGACGGTAGGGGTGGTGATATTTATAACTTCACTAACCGTTGTCGGCGTTGTAAATTGATAGACATCACTTTGATATTTTTGATTATTTAAAATTACAACCGCACGATAATAGTATCTGGTACCTAGCTGCAAACCGTTAAGTGTGGCATCAAAATCATACGTAGTATCGTCGACATCGCTAATTGACCCCCAAGCACTGTTTAAACCCAGCTCCGGAGTAGTACCATACTCAACTTTTGGCTGAGAGTTTTCCGACTCAACGCCAGAGACTCTGAAATGGACTGAAGCCTGGTCGGGTAATGCTTCACTGACGTCAACGTTAGTAATTGAAGGGGTTATATTATTGTTGATCGCGGCAACCGTAAAACTTATGGAACCGCTATTATTAGTCTCATCTATTTCTGGGATTGTATTATTAGGATCAAGAACGATTTTTACGACATGATTTCCGGGCGTCGCAGTCCAACTGACAGCAGGCGAAATTAATTTAGTTGAACCGCTAACATTTAAATAGTCCGTGTCCATAGGTACATTATCCAAATACCAAACCGCTGCCAGCTGATTAATGGAATCAGTATTTCCGTTAATTTCAAATTGCGAGATAAAATTTAATGTTTGATTACTTAGGGGATTTGACAAGTCATTTGAACCAATTAATTTGAAGCGTAAATCAAGCGTATTTGATGGCTGATTAGCCACCACGATATTTTTGGTAAAGGCGTTGTTGCTTTCATTAATTTCATTAATGGTATTATCAGGGTCAACAGTAAAAGATAAATTGTGAGATCCCAATGACCCCGGAGTCCAAACAAAAAAATCTGAATTACCGCCGGCACCGTTAGAAATAATTCCAGGGATATCAATTCTTTTTAAGAAAACATTGCTATCATAAATATCCACGTTCGTACCGCTGATACCGCTGCACTCGCCGGTCGCGGCATCCACTTCGAAAGCAAGCGAATTGGGCAAATATAAATTATCCGGCAACGATTCGTCCAGCCCATTATACCGATTCATGACTTCTCGTATTGTCAGATCGGGTTTATTACCGACTGATTCACAATATGCCTGGTCGCCAAAAGCCGGCAAGCTAAAAACAAATGACCCTAAAACTACAAAACAAGAGACAAGCCAAAATTTCTTACTCATAAAAATATGTTAATTCTTAAATAAAAACCGATTGACTTTAGTATACCAAAAAACCACCCTTAAAAACAGCCTACTTTTAATAGCCCACCTTACTGAATAAAAAATTAAAAAACGCCGATCCAATAAAACCCTTACTTTGTCATTCCGCACTGGTTTATTGACGACAGGCTGATGCGGAATCCAGGAGTTTTACTTCACACCGTCCGTGACGGCGTATAGCTCGGGCTTAAGCCTTAAACGGCACCGGCTGGCGGAGACCAACACTTGGGTTGGTGTTAAGACTAATACTACAAAATAAGTTTGGCTCGCCTCGCTCGAGTTGAAGCGGGCTCTCCGGGTTGCATAGTCTTGTCGGAGACCAACGCTTGCATTGTGCCCATTGAATCAAAAAGCAATAAATTATTATCTGAAGTAACCAATAAAAAAATTCCCTCTTTGTCATTGCGAGGTCGCTGTTTAATAGGTCAAAAGCGACCGAAGCAATCTTTAATAAAATGAAATTTTTTTGTTCCACTTAAAACATTTACTCTTGTTTTTCGCGTTATTTAAGGGCTAAAAAAGAGGTCTTCGGCTTAGCGTGGTGAAAAAAATCAAAAAACCATTGACAAATTGGCTAAAATCTGCTAATATAATTAGTCTCATAACTGCGAATTGCGCTGTAGCAATTAGCGGCTGAGACATCAAACAAACGGAAGGAGTTTAAGATGAAACGTATCCACGAGTACTACGCGATGATGTCGTTGCTGACGATTATACTTGCCGCCAGCACCGCTTGCGACGCTTGGGATATCTGGCGCCACGGCGTCGACATTAACAAATGGCTTCCCGGGCTGTTCCCGGTGGCCATGATCGCTATCATGTTTACGGTGCGAGCGGTGTACCGCCGAAGTGGGACGCCGGAAACCAGAGGTTAAACCGGAAGAAAGATTACTGGAGGAGACCACAATGCTCGACATCAAAACGGGCCGGGTAAAGTTCTTCCACGCCGACAAGGGCTGGGGATTTATTGTCCCAGACCAGGGAGGAAAAGATGTATTCTTCTGCGTCACCAATTTCTCTGGCATAAGCGAATTCTACGACGGAGAGCTTCGTCTTGAATTCGCGGACGACGCCACATTGGTTGGCGACTACCATGCGCCGAAACGGGGTGAATTGGTAGCTTACCAAGAATACAACGAGCCAAGAAAGGGTCTTATGGCTCTGCACTGGCTCTACCCCAAAACTCTGGCACAGGCGAAACAGATGCTTGCGGCTCGACCTGGGTCAGAGAGCAATTTTTTCGTTAGAGTCAAGAAGTTTGGCCCTGAAGAGGAAAAGACGGGGCGTCCGATCATTATCTGGGAAGGAACCGACGAAGAGTTTAGAAATAAACTTGACGCCGGATTCCCGGAGATGTTTGACGAAGTTTACTCCGTCGAAAAGCTCGAGATCAACGGCGAGTGGCGGAGGATGTCGCACCCATCAGGGTGGCATTCGAAGTATAAGCCCGCCGGAAACGACAACGGAAAGGAAAAAATCCCATGAGTACCCGTCCTCAGGCTAGTTTACTAGCCGCAATCGAACAGGAAGAGAGAGACTTCCGCGCCAAACGTGGCTTTGATCCGTGGCCTACGGAACTCAGCCAACCGGTTCAAGACGAAATTGGCCGGTGCGTCATGAAGGAAATTGTTGACCAGGGACTCAACGCAGTTAAGTCGTTCCTCGGGGCATCCTAACCAACCATGAGGAGAGAACCATGGACATCGCGGATGCGATGGCGGCCGCAAAGAGGCTGAGACCGGGCCAGCAGTTAAGACTGACTTTTCTGCCAGGAGAAGGGGAGCAAAATAAGTTTGGGGCAAAAACCCAAGCCGCTCTAGAGGCTCTCCTGGGAATGAACTTGAAGTACTTTTTCCTGGATGGGAGTAACCTCAAGATGTTACAGACCATGATCCTACGCGGCCGATTTGGAATTTTCGGTCGAGAAGTCATTATCGAGCTGTGCCCAGAGTTTTTAGGGCACCGCAAACAGTTCTTGAAACCTCTAGTCGATTCGTTGGAATCGCTAAAGGCTCTTTAACACCCCACCCACGAGAGACTGGTCGGTTTTGTTGGTTTCTCAGTCAATAAACCAAAAAGAGGATGCCTAAAAATGCCAAGGATACTTGAAGCAACAAGAAAGGCTATGACCTTTGAACAACTGATCGGACGTACGTTCAGTTATTCGTTCACCTTTCGTAGTGTGGAAGTGATTGGTGAAGATGAATCAAGCGCAAGACAACGGATTCACTTCATTGACTCTCAACCGATACTGGTCTGGGAAATCAACTGCCCAGATTGTGGTGGTGCACATCTGTTTTTCCATGACGGATCCAATGTTCATGTGGACAAATACTCGGCTGGGGAAATGCGGGAACGTACACAATTACTCGGCACGCTGGCCGATCTTCGCCAGGATCCAGAGTCGGCCTTGTACTCTGACGATGACATGGAAGCCATCATGGCGGCAATAACGATCTATGCTCGCTTAGGCCTACGCGACATGATTTTACGCCGGATTGTCGAAGGGGTCGATTTCACGCGACCGGTACTAGGTAAGGCTGGTGCTCCAGGTAGCGGTAATTCTGACCCTCACTACTGCTACTATGATTGGTTAAAGACAGACCTGAAAAATCTGTTCTTGAGACTGTCAGCTATAAGACTGAATCCTTCTATCAGCTTTATCGAAAGAGGGACATACTCCCCAAACACCGAAAAAGATAATCAGCGAGAGGGACTAGCCCTCATGATCCAATGGTAGAAGACTAACCTAATCTCGTCTCGCCAAGTCAGGACCCGGCGAATAATAAATCGGGTCCTTTTTTCTTTACCCCGTCAAAGACGGCCAGGCAAAAAACCGCCACTTAGGCGATTTTAGTTTGATAACCAATTAAACACCAATAGTTTATCTTGGAACGGGTAAGGGGAGTCGAGAGGCGATTTTCTAAATGCTACAATCAGCTTAAATTTTTAAACTATTCTAATCTTGGTAGGTTTGATTTATCGGCCGCAATCGAATTTTTTACATGCCCTGATGTAACTACGCAATCAGGCCGGCTGCCGTCAGAATTTATTTCAAATATATAATGAGTAACGTAATCATCGCCTGCCACATCCACGATTAAACTAAGCCTATTTCCATTTTCAACCATTTTTAATTGAGCTTCTTTGGCAGCCATTACTGCACAACAAAACTCTTGGCCTTCCGCCCAAATAGGTGTGCAGACAGCAGATCTATCGGGGGGGGCTACAGTGGAACTATCAAAAGAACTGACATAATGATGAAATGGATGTTCATCTGACATTGACGAAAATTCGGGTGGTAGGCCAGTTTGAAACTTTCCATCTTTTCCCAGTGTAATAAAAAAATTAGCCATTACTTCCAAAAGTTTATACCCTGGAGTTTTTCTCATTTTTTCACTAACACTTCCTTGACTAAACCCGATCTCCCCTTTGATTTCACTCCTGTCTACATCTTTAGATAGTATGGCAGGAAAATTTTCTCCTTTTATTCGGTTCATAATAATATGCTAGAAAAATAATTTTTGGATAGTATTATTTAATTGAAATAATTGTTACTTTGAGCACTTTATTGGATAACCTGCCTGCCGGCAGACGCTAGAACTGAGATTATAAATTTAAATAAGCCAATACCTATTTCAACTTTCTAATTACCCCATTTTTCAATTTTTAATCTTTATTTCTTCCTAAAGCTAATTCCAAATTAGCCTGCAACTCAGCCTGGCTGAAATCATGATTTCCGCCATGCCCTTCAAAAAAAGAGGGCGCAAATATATCGGCCGCAAAAGAATCCCTTTTACTTGGCAACGCAATAATGACTGCCTTTATTGCCTCACCATTACTGGTAACGCCTTTTAAATAAAAAGTATTTTGTTTAGCTTCGCTTGTCTATGATACTTGTTTTTCTTCTTCTGGAGACAAAAGATCAGAATGATGAGATCTTCCCCTTTCGTCTTCCACGGGAGTAGCTGATGTTATTTCTAGCCCCATATTACTGACCAAACTTTGTAAAAATTTAATATTTTCTGCCAGTGCTTCTGATTCCATTGTATTTCTAACTTCTATTTCTTCTGGTGTTAATTGTTCCATATTTTTAGTTAAAAATTATTATATATTCATTATACCCCGCCAAAGACGGCCAGGCAAAAAACCGCCGCTTAGGCGATTTTAGCTTGAAACACCTTACTGCCTTGCCCGCCTCTGGCGGGGATGACGTTAGAACTGAGACTATTGCTACTACAAATAGCCGTCCTGCCTTAATAAATTAACAATTTTTCTCGTAATCTCGGATAGGTTATAATTAGTGAAATCATCAACAAAATCATAATCAACAACTTCATCCAATCCTTTGATCTGCATTTCACCAGTCATTTTTCCCTGGTAAACTTTTACATTTATCGCATCGCCTCGGTTAGGCGACTGTCCAATAAAATTATTATAGAATTCTAGATTAGCCAATTTCAAACCAGGAAACTCTTCGGATATCTCTCTATTCAAACACTCTATTTCTGTTTCACCTTCTTCCAATGCACCTCCGGGAATAATCCAAACATTCTTGATTTTTACTAATAAGATTTTCTTATCTCTAATAAATATGGCCGCTGCAACAGTTTTAATATCTTGCATTAAAAATTCAATTATTTTTAATTTCTCTTCAAAAGATAAATTCATGTCCAAGATATTGTAAGGCAGCCTCAGCTCCTGCGCAATTTTTACATGATTATCAGGCCAAACCCTTTCAAATTTTTTTCTCAAGTCCTTTTCATGAATTATTCTTTTTTGGTTTTGAGTTGCTCTAAGTATAACTCTTGAAATGCAGGTTTCAGTCTCTAACAAACAAAAGAATATATTTATTTTATATTTATCTCTTAATTTAGCTAGGCCATTCAAATTCAATTCTTCTCTATTTGTTCCTAATTCTAAAATTATATCTCCGCCCATCTCCTCTAACTCTTGATGAAGTTCCTGATGAGCTTTCAGGGATCCATCCGGCTCTATATGACCAAACTCATCCTTATATCTTTGAATATAATTGAAAACATCGACATGCTTAAAATTAGAATGTCTAGCTAAAAACTCTTTAATAAAGGTTGACTTGCCACAACCTACTGGACCACACAAAACAATTAAATGATTCATATAAATTTATTATATCACAAAACCGCTCTTTAGGAGCGGCATAGTCTTGTTGGAGCTGGCCGCGGCTCGCCAAAGGCGAGTGCGCCTTTGGCGCACGCCCTCATATTAAATAGTTGTGGCGGAGAACCCACTTCGATTTTATTTTGAAAGCGGGTAGCGGGAATCGAACCCGCGTCATCAGCTTGGAAAGCTGAGGTAATAGCCACTATACGATACCCGCCTGATTCTAAATTCGAAATCCTAAATTCTAATATCTAAACAATGTTAAAATTCAAATAACTGAAATCTAAAACATTTTGGATTTATTTAAAATTTCGAGACCTCCTGCACTGTTAATGTCTATATCGGGGCGATCCCGCACCTTTATCGGGGTAGTCGGATTCGAACCGACGATCTCCTGCTCCCAAAGCAGGCGCGATAGCC
>Ga0172379_10001324_pt1 | contig 50349 bp, 27 predicted proteins | sample GrowelOW334metaG_FD_119756 | JGI IMG/M metagenome (GOLD analysis project Ga0172379, IMG submission 119756) | Groundwater microbial communities from an aquifer near a municipal landfill in Southern Ontario, Canada - Groundwater well OW334 metaG | ecosystem: Environmental > Aquatic > Deep... | reverse complement strand
TTCTTCCATCCCTGCTGTTGAAAATGCCCAGCCCCGGGGAGAGTTTCTGGTTCCCGATCACAAAGAGACCTATTTTGTTCAGGTCAAGGACAAAGAGTCGATGCAATATGCTATCAACATATACATCAAGCACAGAGCGCTAAAACCAGAACTGAAAGATGCGGCCTACTACCGTGATCAGTATGCGAATCAGTTGTTTAACGCCATGATGGGTGACCGTATCGCTGAAATGCTTCAGAAGGGGGTTCCTCCTTTTGTGAGCGGAAGTGTCAATTATGGAGGATTTGTAAGAGGATATGAGGCAATGGGCATCTCTGCCACGGCCAAACCTGATCAGGGGGATATAGCGCTTAAGGCGATCTACACTGAAGCTATGCGTCTCTTAAGATATGGTTTCACCCAGGGTGAGGTGGACCGTGCCAAAAGCAACATGCTGACCCGTATAGAAAACCAATATAAACAACGCGACAAGATACGTAACGATACTTACGTCAGTGATGCCCAGTCTAATTTTTTGACCAACGAACCGCTCACCTCCATCGATTTCGACTGGATGGCAGTTCAGCAGTTGCTTCCTACCATTACCGCCGAAGAGCTATCAGCCAAGGCCAAAAAATGGATAGTACCCGAAAATAGGGTCATCATTGTGATGGGTCCTGATAAAGAAGGCGCTAAGCTTCTGACTGAACCCGAAGCGCTGGCGATTCTCAAAGAGGTTGAAGCATCTGATATCAAACCTTACGAAGATACCAAGGTCAGTACCAGTCTCATTAACAAACCGCTGAAAGGTTCTTTGGTGGTTAAGACCACTCCGCTGCCCCAGTTCAAAGCCGTTGAATGGACGCTGGCCAACCATGCAAAAGTAGTCTACCGGATGGCTGATTACGAGAAGGATAACGTCGCTGTGCGTGGAATTAGCCCGGGTGGAAGCTCCCTGCTGCCGGTCGACCAGTTGTCCTCTGCCATGATGATGCCGCAATTTGTCGGGATGTTTGGCGTTGATACTTTCGATGCCACAACCCTGAAGAAAATGCTGACGGGTAAAAATGTTAATGTTAATGTGGGTTTTTCCGAACTGAATGAAACAATATCAGGATCTTCTGCCCCAAAGGACTTCGAAACGATGATGCAGTTGCTCTATTTGAAGTTTGAGAAGCCCCGTTTCGACAAGGAGGCATTCCAGGCGTTGAAAGGCAGGTATGCAGGTATGGTGGCAGGTCTTGCCAACAATCCGCAAAAAATAGTGAGCGACTCTCTTACGCTGATATTGACAAGCAACAGCAAACGTACCAAACTGATCGTTCCTGCCATGATTGACGAACTTTCTATCGAACAGATGGAAAAGATCTACCGGGACAGGATTTCCGATGCAGGCGACTTCACCTTCTTTATCGTAGGTAATCTCGACGAGGCCTCTGTAAAACCATTGGTCGAAAAATACATTGGCTCATTGACAGATTTGCCCAGAACAGAAAAGTGGAAAGATAACAATGTGAATGGACCAAAGGGTAAGACAATGAGGGAGGTCGCTATTCCGATGCAGGTAAACAAGGCTACAGTTGTTGTAAATTACAACAAACAGGCTGCATATGATGCCAAATCCAACCTTATCCTCGACATCATCAAAGGAGTGCTGACACTTCGTTATACCGAGGAGATCCGCGAAAAAGAGGGTGGTACTTATGGTGTAAGTGTAATGGGAAGCAGTCAGCATTATCCCAAGGCCGAGAAGGGTTTGCAGATGATGTTTGATGCCGAACCGGAACGGTCTGCCCACCTGAAATCGATCGTCTACAGTGAAATCGATAAGATCATCGCAAACGGACCAACAGCAGAGGATCTGGACAAAGTCGTGAAGAATCTCCTGAAGAACCGCGAGCAGAACAAACTGCACAACGCCTATTGGATGGGTACTTTGTCAGATTATTATCAGCACAACATCAATACTGATGCACCCGAGAACTTCGAAAAAATTCTTGGCAGCGTAACCAGGGAGGATGTTAAAAAGTATGCAGCCGGGTACTTTAAAAGTGCCGATCTGGTTGACCTGATCTTTTTACCACCCAAAAAATAGTTCCACCACCGTGGTTTAAATGAAAAATACCTGGTTTCGACCGGGTATTTTTTTGTCTGTTATTAATCAACAATACTATATTTCACCAATAAGATTATAAAGTAATCATTTTTCACGGTTTGTAACTGTTTTTCACCTATATTTGCGTAATCATTTTTCACCAGAGTAAATGGAAAATAACTCAATTTCACGTAAAATAACCATTTTTCACGAACGAATGACTCCGGAAGAGGGGTGCCTTGTTGGTTATGGAGCGATTGTAGCACACTATGGCCTAAAGGTCACAATCCCAAATAAGCTGGCACTGATCAGCCACAAGAAAAGGCAATACGAAACCAAACAATGGCGGGTCTATACTCCCAGGCACCAACCGGATGAAACACTCTTTAAGCAATTGGTTTTTGCCTTAAAATATGAGGGCATCAATCTTCTGGTGTTAAAAAAGCTGTTTGATGTACTCAAGACGAAGGAAATCGGAGAACTTGTCCAGAATGAACCACTTAGTCAGTATGGTCGCAGAATCTGGTTTATCTATGAATGGCTGTTCAAAACACAATTAGATATTCCTGATTTGGATCGGGGTAATTTTGTTCCGCTCATTGATGAAGAGATCCAGTTTGCCGTTGAAGGTAAACGATCATCCCGTCATCGGATCCTCAATAATCTACCTGGAACTCCTGAGTTTTGCCCTCTGATCTACAAAACATCTAAACTCGAGAAATTCATCTCCACCGAATCGCAGGAGCAAAGAATTGCTTACATTGACAGCATCCACAAAGATGTGATGCAGAGGGCAGCATCCTTTCTGCTGTTGAAAGACTCAAAGGCATCTTTTACCATTGAGGGAGAAAATCCGGGGACAAACCGTGCACTGCGGTGGGGAAAGGCAATAGGTGAAGCTGGCAAAAACGCATTAACCAGGGAAGAACTCTTAAGACTTCAGCAGATCATCATTGAAAGCAAGCGATTTACTAAAATGGGGTTCCGGAAGGAAGGTGGATATGTTGGCGATTGTGACAGAGTAACAGGGGATCCTATACCGGAACATATTTCAGCCAGATGGCAGGATCTGGAACTACTCATAAATGGATTAATTGAGACCTATCAGTTTCTCGAAAAAGAAAAATTTGATCCGGTCTTAACGGCAGCCGTCATTGCTTTTGGGTTCGTCTTCATTCATCCGTTTTATGACGGGAACGGACGACTCCATCGTTATTTGATCCATCATATTTTGTCGAAAATGAAATTTACCCAACAAGGAATCGTTTTCCCCATCTCGGCTTCGATCCTGGATCATATTGACGATTACAGAATTGTCCTGGAAGATTACTCTCATCCTGTCATGGAATTGATTGATTGGGATGTTACGCCTGACCACAATGTAGCGGTTCTAAATGATACCCTCGATTACTACCGCTATTTTGATGCGACCAGGCAAGCGGAGTTTCTGTTTGACTGTGTGATTGATACTATCAATCGAATTATCCCTGAGGAAGTCAACTACATTTATAAATACGACGAGTTCAAACGATTTATTGACGACCAATTTGAAATGCCGGATAAGTTAGTGTCAATGTTGGTTAGGTTTCTTGAACAAAATGGAGGAACCCTTTCTAAGAGAGCCCGGGCCAAAGAACTTCCTGAATTAAAGGATGATGAAGTTGAAAAAATTGAAAGCGCTTTTCAGAAATTTTTTGAAATTTGATGGAATAAAGATTTCACAAAGCAAAAGAGGGCGTTTACTTCGGTGCATTAACCCCCTCTCTGAGGTAAGGTTCGTCCTTGCAATTTCTTTGTGTCTTAGCAAATTAGGGTTAACTTCTATCCTTCTATTACCCTGTGCTTTATGACAGGAGCCCCTCAGAGGACATTAATTAAACTTTAATAATCTTTCCATTTTGAACTGCTTTCCCGCAAGTCAATCTGTAATAATAAATACCATCTGCCAATCCTTTCAGATCAACATTCTTGTTGTTCAATCCTTTGGACTGAAGGCCAAAGTCATAAATTTTTACTTTAATCCCTGAAATATCATAGATTTTCAGGTTAGTTTCACCTGTATCCGGCAAAGAATATTCGAAAGTTACACGCTCGATGAAAGGATTTGGAAATGTTTTTACGTTGAGCTTTTTGTTACTTTCAGTCTTCAAATCAACCCTGCCGGTTATCAACGTTGGTTCAAATAAATTGACAGGCACAACAGCCACCGTGTAACTCCCGTCTTGTGAATAAGCAGTTATCCGAATCAGGTATATCCCACGTTCGTATTGCGTTGTTGTGACAAGGCTCCAATCATAAGGGGCAGACACATCGCTGATTGATGCGACAACGCCATCCCCTCTCCACAAGGCAAAATCGACCCTGGATATTCCGGCTCCGTTTGCGGTTGCAATATCCGGATCATAAGCCACAGCGCTGATATTTATCACATCGCCAGCGGTAAAGTCGGTTACGTGGGCGGGGCTTCCTTTGGCAGGTATTACGGACGTGACTATAGGCGGTTTGGTTGGGGAGTTTGTCGCTACACTAAGCGTTACGTTGGTTCCTGTGCCCAAATTAGATTGCAGTCCGTAAGGGCCGTTAAAGGTTATGTTTCCGGTTATATTCGCAATCGATATCCCACTACCACGCACGATGGTTGGTTGATTATCCGGCTCGTTTATTATGCAATTGTCAAATTCCATTCCGCCCACAATTGTAGTTGTTTCACTGGAATAGGGCAGAACTCCAATCGCGGGATTACAGTTCTGAAACAGGCAATCGGTGAATTTTGATGAATAGGAATTTGCTGATTTTCCCCTACAGTTTAAAGCGCTAAACCAGGAAGTTGGACTTTCAATAATACAATCTTCAACAGATACTGTTCCGGGTGGTATTCCGTTATTTTTCCCCGTTAAAGCAATGGCGCCCCTGCCGCCACTGGTAATAAAACAGTGTTTAAGTTGAATATCCACCGCTGGAGAGGTGTTATCCAAAGCAGAAAATGCAAACAGGACACCTCCACCAGTGTTGTTTTCCACATAACAATTGATCATCTGGCCTGTCTCGTTCATCCAATTGTAATCCGGTTCCCAATCAACGCCGGCATTCGGCCCGCTAGGGAACCCCGATGTATTTATCAAAACACAGTTTTCAAGTTTACAATTAATAACGTGGACGGGACTTATCCCTTGTCTGTAATTGTTGTCGCAAATCACGTCTTTAACCAGAAGATTATTCGCGTAATAGGCCATTATTCCGTCCCCTCCGCTATCTTTAAGGGTCAATCCCTTAATTGTTATGTCGTTACTACTAACCTGAATACAGTTACGCCATTGGGCCTGGACATAAAGCGCAGGGTTCATGTAATCAGCTTTTTGCATCCTGAATGTAGCGCCATAACCAATTAAAGTAACGTTATTGGCTGCTACAAATGCGTTATTAGGTCCCGTTTTGCCTCCCATTCTAAAAAGGCAATCATTGCTTCCATGAAATTCCCCTTTTTTAGCGGTAACAACAACTCCTTTTTCAAAGATTATCGTTTGATTTGATTTGCAAAAAATGGGCTTAACAATCCAGTCTGTTCCCATATTGGGAACGATAACAGTATCCGCCCCGGAATTTATTGCGCCCTGCAAAGCCGCCGTTGCATCGATGGCGTTAAATCCGGCTCCATACTTTGAAGCAACTAACTTGGAAGCGCTTATTGGAGTTTGGCAAATCAGCAGGGACAAAACAATAATGGAAAAAAATATATGGTATCCTCTTAATGAATTATTTAGCATAGCATTTATCCTTTATTTGTCTTTTTGCAGCATATTATCAAAACACAGAATTATTCTATCTCGAATCCCACAAAGAAATTTCAGTCTTAGCAACTACTGCTCTTCCAAATATGTCATTAATAGATGCCCTGATACGATAAATACCCGGCTGTTCGGCTTTGAAGTCGGTTTCGGTTCCCTCAATCCGCATGTATCCCTGATCCGGAGTGTAAATTTCCCAACTTACCGATGGTCCGCCACTTTCCTGAAATTTTCCTGAGCCAAGCGTTGGAATTGCCTTGAGCTTAACCGTTCCAGGCACGTGAGACGGAACTGAGTCTACCTGGATAATAAGTTGCGGCATTGGACCCAGGTCCGGACGCTTTGGAGTTCTTGGTGACGTTAGTAACTCGTCACTTTGTTTTGGGTGCACAATACGGATTTTACCGTCTTCCTGGCAGTAAATCATCTCATCATAGCCTTTAGGATTGAAGCGAGGATCATCAATAGCGATGTCAAATTCCACAGAGTTACGGATAAGTCTTTCTACTTCAGTTGCCGCGTTGGAAAGAACCTGCCTGTATGTGATCCCCTTATCATTTTTCTTCTCCAGGTGCAGCCACTTGATGTCCTGAAGAGGATATGTTGCAAAAGTATAACCATAGGGTATGAGCACGCAAACTTGGGCCTTGTTTAACAGTGCATTCATATCCCTGTCGGGATTCCTCAAGTAAGCCTGCCGGACGATAGATGCGTGCATTCTTTGGAATGAAAATGGCAGTCCCGAGTTGTCTCTTATCCCCCGCCAACCCATCCAATACCAGAAATAGGTCGCTCCTCTATCGTAGAAATAGGATATGCTGGAGGCTTTGCTCTCAAAATTATTGGGAGCATATATGGCAATTCCCCAGCGTTTTTTAAGAGTACGGGCAGCGCCTCTGAGTATGGCAGTGCGTATGGCGCAACCGTTTTCCAGGGTATTGGGTATCTGGGTTCCGAATGCCTTATTGTAGCTTCCTGCTAATGCAGGCGGGTATGCATCTTCATCCACTATTCCTGCGGGCCCTTTTTCCAAAGCCAGTTGATACCATGCCGTCGGCCATCTGGCTTCCCAGGATGGATAGTTCTTTTCTGTAATCGTCAGATCTCCGCGGCCAAACTGTTTGTCAATTATTTCATTGATAACCGAGTTGGCGTAATTTCTGTGTTTAGAGGCATCCCAGATTGTCTCGACAGTTCGTTCTTCGAGCCTCCTGGCGGCTTCTGCAGGTGTAATTTTACTTGCGAGTGTTTTGTCCTTATTAAGAAGCAGCATTTGTTGAATGCCGGGTTCATCTAACAAATAAGCGCGTCCCCAATAGTTTGAGCGGTAGATATACGCAGGCCAGTCTTCAAAGGACCAGGAGGAATTTCCTGAATACATCGGGCTTCGCCACACCCAGTCCGGGTGGAAGCGTGCCAGATGTATATTGAAACCGGCTTCCAGACAGGCTTTATTGTCATCTTCGTCGTTTGCCTGATATTTGCGGGGAATTTTTGAAGAATAGTCGTAAGGTTGACCGGTGCTGTCCCTGTCACCGAATAAGGGACCAATAAACAGATCAGGATTGAGCCTGATTTGATAGGGGTTAACAGGTGGGTTTACTTTCTGCCCGGGTCTGACACTCTCCAGCCCGAACTTCCACCCCAACAGTATAATCTCTTTGGGGAACTTGGTTCCAGGACTGATTTTCAGAACATCCTTGTTATCAGATGTCCTGGGGAGTGAATAGTCCCAGATGGAATTCCGGGGCAGTACTGCTTCACCGCTACTCTCGTGGACATATTCAACCGGCCCCCGGAGTTTTTGTTCATCCCAGATATATCGTACAATGGTCGGATAACCTTCTTTTGGCCATGAGCCCATAAGGGCCCACATTTGACATTCTTCCCCATTGAGCCTTGCCCAGCGGAGTCCATACCATTGATAGGTCTTACCGTCTTTCCATTTTACCGTTGGTCCTTTCTGAATCCACGCTTTAACGACCGTCAGCTTATTGGTTCTCTCGAATTCAGGCCTTGTCCCGGGGTCTGCCAACAGCTTGTACCGGGCAACAGCTCCGGGAGTTCCCAATGGTTCACAATAAGCAGACATTGAATATATTAAAGTAAATACGAGAAACCAGATTACATATATTAAAAGGGGATATTGAAAATTCTTACTATTAATTTTTTTCATACGTTTAAAATTTGATTTTCAATTGTGATATGAAACGAACCCTGATAATCATCGGTGTACCAGAATTCCTGGCATGTATGTTTTCATCTGTGAATAATTGGTATTTGGCAATTATCAGGTTTTAATAATCTTTCCATTTTGAACCGCTTTCCCGGAAGTCAATCTGTAAAAATAAATGCCATCTGCCAATCCTCTCAGATCAACATTCTTGTTGTTCAATCCTTTGGACTGAAGGCCAAAGTCATATATTTTTACTTCAACTCCTGAAATATCATAGATTTTCAGGTCAGTTTCACCAGTATCCGGCAAAGAATATTCGAAAGTTACACGCTCGATGAGAGGATTTGGAAATGTTTTTACGTTGAGTTTTTTGTTACTTTCAGACTTTAAATCAACCCTGCCGGTTATCAACGTTGGTTCAAATATATTAACAGGCACAACAGCTACCGTGTAACTCCCGTCCTGTGAATAAGCAGTTATCCGGATCAGGTATATCCCCCGTTTGTATTGCGCTGTTGTGGCAAGATCCCATTCATAAGGAGCAGACGCGTCGCTGATTGATGCGACAACGCCGTCCCCTCTCCACAAGGCAAAATCGACCTTTGATATTCCGGAACCATTTGCGGTTGCAATATCCGGATCATAAGACACCGCGCTGATATTTATCACATCGCCCGCTGTAAAGTCGGTTACATGGGCGGGGCTTCCTTTGTCAGGTATTACGGACGTGACTATAGGCGGCTTGGTTGGGGAGTTTGTCGCGATGTTAAGCGTCACATTTGCCCCTGTCGTGCCAAGGTCTACTTGCGGCCCATAAGGACCGTTAAAGGTCATGTTTCCGGTTATCTTCGCAACCGTGAACGTACCATGAGTAAAATCATGCGTGATCGTTTTTTGATTATCCGGTTCGTTCATGGTGCAGTTGACAAAATTCAGGCCTCCGATAGCCCATGGCCATTCTGGTTTACCACTTGCGCCGTAGGCCGAAAAACTAATTACAGGATTACTGTTCTGCAATTGGCAATCGCTAAAATTAACTGCATAGGAATTCACTCCTTTCCCACTACAGAATATGGCGCCACCAAAAGTCCCGGTAATTGTATTTTCAATAATACAGTCTTCGATGGATACTGCACCTCTTACGCCATCCTTTGTTGCGTCAAACGTAATGGCACCTCTCCTCTCTGGTTTTTGCGATCCCGATATAAAGCAGTGCCTAAGTTTAATATCTACCGGAGTGGAGGTATCATCCAGGGATTTTAAAGACAATGTAACTCCGCTGCCGGAGTTGTTTGCCAAATAACAATTGATCATTTGGCCGTTTGCCCAGTTATTCGCTTTATTCGGTTCAAAATCCACTCCGGCCCAGGGTCCATGCGCATATCCCCATGTATTTAGCATTACGCAGTTTTCAATTGTTAGATTAGTAACCCAGATTGGACTAATACCGTTTCTGTAATTATTATCACAGATCACATCTTTAATCAGAACATTGTTTGAATTATACATGACGGCAACCCCATCTCCACCACTATCCCTGAGAATTAGACCCAGTATTTTTATATTTGTTCCGGTCGAAATGCCAATACAGTGGCGCCATTGGTTATCGCCGCCTTCACCAGCAAGGTAATCCGCCTTTTGCATCCTGAATGTCGCCCCATACCCAATAAGGGAAACATTGGAAACATTTCCAATTGAAAAAAGATAACCCCAGCTTGGATACCCTTTTTGGGCAGTTACGACAACTCCTTTTTCAAAGATTATCGTTTGATTTGATTTGCAAAAAATGGGCTTAACAATCCAGTCTGTTCCCATATTGGGGACGATAACAGTGTCAGCCCCTGAATTGATTGCCCCCTGCAAGGCCACCGTTGCATCGGTTGCATTAAATCCGGCTCCGTACTTTGAAGCATCTAACTTGGAAGCGCTTATTGGAGTTTGACAAGTCAGCAGGAAGATAACCATCATGGAGATAGAAAAATAGTATTTCCTTAAAAAATTATTTATCATAGCATTTATCTTTTATGTTTAATAAAAAATATTGCGCTTTATTTATTGTCACAGATTGCAGGTGGCACATCCAAGAAAGCAATGAATTAAGTCTCAATGAACTTGCCCCGCTGCAAGCAGCGGGGCAGCCTCAAAAATTATATTATTAGGGCAAAACGACATAGGGGAATTACCCCGAAAAGCCTTACAAATGCTATATTCAGGCAGGTCACCAGCCTGTATTTTGTGTTAGTTTCTTGTTTATAAACAATTCCCGCTGAGGGATTGGATAAAAATACATCCTGTCATCCCAAATCCGCTGTTCAACAAGCTTACTCGTATATGTAATATTATTGGAAGCGCCCTTTGCAATGTCGGTCCCATAAATAGCTGTGGTGGTATTTCCAATTTTCCATCGCCGGATGTCCCAGAAACGATGGTCCTCAAAAGCCAGTTCAACCCTTCGTTCGTTTCTTAGTTTTGTCCTGAAACCGGCCTGGCTAAGCCCAGTTGTAAAGACAGGCATTGTAGCTCTGGTACGGATCAGATTTACTGCTGTCCGCGCTGTCATTGTAAGAATACCAGTTCCTGTAGCATCGGGACCATAAGCTTCATTCATAGCCTCAGCATAGTTTAAAAGCACCTCGCCATATCGAAACATGACCCCGTTATGTTTGGCTGTTGTTATTGGCTTCCCTTGTTCAAGATTAACAGCTTCTACGACATTCTTTCTAAGGTAATACCCAGTTTTTGTGGCATTGACCTTTGGAGGTCCATTTTTCCCGCCAACCCAAATTTCAACAGGTGAACTTTTCCAGGTCGATCCGTTATAAATGATCGTCGCAGATAACCTGGGGTCCCGGTTAGCATAAGGGTTTGCAGGATCATAACCTGAACCCGGATCGCTGATCGCTAACCCCGTGGTTTTCATTTCGTAGGCATCTACTAAATTCTGCGTAGGACAGGTACCGGTATTTCCTCCTTCGTAGCCAATGGGAAAATTGGCCCTTTCAAAAGAATTGGCATCTGCATACCTTTTTTCGAGAATCAGTTCAGTAGAATTGAGATTATTCACAATTGTATTGTAAGCCTGCAACGAATAACCTCCGCCATCAATGATTGCTTTAGCAGCATTGGCGGCATTAATCCATTTCTGGATATTGTTTGAAGGATTATTTAATGGGCTTGCAGCATATAGCAAGACCCTTGTTTTAAGGGCAAGGGCCGCATAACGATTGGCGCGCCCGGTTTCAGCCCCAGGAACAGTTTTAAAAGATGCAGGTAATTGGGCGCTTACCGCATCACATTCAGAAACAATGAAATTAACAACATTATCAAATGAAGTCCTTTCAACATTATTTGCCTCTTCTTCCGAAAGAACTTTGGTAATGAGCGGTACATCACGGTACCTTTTAATTAATTCGAAATAGAAAAACGCGCGCAAAAACCTAGCCTCGGAAGTGTAATATGAATACCTAATCATATCAGGCCCGTAACTCGACCCATATTTCTCCTCGTCAAAAGTCAGGCCTGTTGCATTGTCAATAAAAAAGTTTGCAGACCTGATCCCGGAGTACATGGATGTCCAAACATCGTCCGCCGTATTTGTTGCACTCCATGAGCCATTGTTGAGTTTTAAAACTGATGAGGTTGACAACACGTGGAGCGCTTCATCGGAAGCAGAAGCCCTCATGGCGCCATCAACCGGAAGAAAATATTCAGGAAGATAACTATAGACATTTGCTAACAAGGACTTAACCCGATTACTCACAGTAAATACCTCCCCTTTTTCGTAATTATCTATTTCGTTATAATCCAGAAAATTACATCCTGAAGGCAAAACCAGAAGCAATGATAGCATCAAAGGAACAAAGAATCCTGTTATTTTTTTTCTGGTCTTTTCTCCTGTTTCTTTTACGCAGGAAGAAGCCGTTTTGGAATTGAACTGTATAATTTTCATATTCTTGTTTTTATTTTCAATAATATGTTTCAACATAAATTTTTAAAGCCCTAGCTTTATCCCTAAATGATAGGAAGCCAATGTTGGATAATTAATGCCAATGTTTTCGGGATCAACAACATCAATATGGTCGATTGAAAAGAGGTCCATCCCCCTGAGGTAAATCCGCACATTGCCTACTTTAAACCTTGAAATAAGGCTCTTTGGCAATTCGTAATAAAGCTCAAGCGACCTTAATTTCATATATGACCCGTCCATGATCCATATACTGTTTGGACGGTAATTATTCAGGCTTTGATTGGTAGAGATCCGCGGAAGAGTAGCTGTCGCAACAGTTTGAGGAGTCCACCGGTTATCCGAGAAAGTTGTAATATTGGCGTTCCCATAGGTCGGCCAGAAAACATGACGGGTATTGGCATAAACGGAATAGTTCCCAATCCCCTGGAACACGGCATCAAATCCAATGCCCTTATATACTATCCCTACTGATCCGGAATAATATATTTCAGGGAACAAGGTGCTGTGACCCAAAGGAATTTCGTCAAATTCATCAATGATATCATCATTGTTCTGGTCTTTGTATTTTACATCCCCGGGGCCTACTTCGCCAAACTGTTGTACAGGACTGGCAGCAATATCGGATGCATCCCGGAAAAAACCAACGGCTTCCAAACCAAATGCCTGGCCGACACTTTCCCCGGTTCGTTTCAAATAATCATAGGGCTTATATTCTTCAGACATTTCTTTAATCTTGCTTTTCCCATACGAAAACCGTCCGGTAAAGTAATATCCAAAATCACCATTGTTATCACGAAAACCCAGTTCGGCATCGATGCCTTTATTGGTAACAATACCTCCCATCTTATATGCTGTAGCGAGACCAACAATATTTGAAATTGTGCCTATTGACGTTGTCAAAATATCCTTTCGGATGTCATAATAAGCATCCAGGCTTATATCTAACTTTTTAAATAGCTTAGCATCCAGACCCAAGCTGGATTTATACGATTTTTCGAAAGATAAATTTCCCGGAGCCAATTTCCCTTCACTCCAACCACCTAAAGCAGTATTGTTAGCGCCAAAGTAATAGCCAGTAGCGTTTGGGTTCAGGGAGATATCCATATCTTGCGGAACCTGATCGTTCCCGGCAATTCCATAAGATGCCCTTATCTTTAAGTTGTTAATCACACGATCATTAAACCAGTCTTCTTTTGACAAATTCCATGCAAGGGAGGCAGCGGGAAAAAAACCAAACCGATAGCTTTTGGTCAATAAATTGGTGCCCGTATAGGCCACTGACAGATCAGCAAAATATTTCCCGCTGTTGGAATAATGAATATTGGTTGCCATTAGCTGATGTAAATAAGTATTATACCTGCCCAGCAATACCAACTCTTCCTGCTGATAGAATAATGCCGAACTAATCGTATTGTTGCCCCACACTTTTTTGTAGTCCAACTTACCCAAAATGGTTGAACCCTTCCTGAGATTATTAATCCCAGTACTAAAAGCCAGGTTGGTCTTTTGTCCGTATTTGGTTTCAACAGTATCAATTACCGTCCCCGTTGACGGATCTCTTGCCAAACCTATTTGCGAATAGGCAAAATTCTGTGTTTTGCTATCCCTTCTGTTAATAAAATTATCATTGGAATAAGCGGCTTCCAGGGTTAATCCTTTCAACAGAAAATCTAATTTTTGTTCCACCCTGATATCAGCCATCACCCCACGGGTGCGATACACCGAATACCCTTTTGCAGCAATCAGTGCAACCGGGTTATTGCCATAGGTTGAGGTTCCGCCCCACGCACCATTATAAGTCCTTACAGGAAAGGCCGATGATGGAATAGCGTATATTGCATTCACGATATTGGATGCCGACTCAGTAGGCTGATTGTTATCTATTAAGGTTCCACCAATTCTTACCTTTAATTTGGTGGTGGCTGTCATATTGATCTCAAGATTTGTACGCAGATTGAGCCTGTTATATTTGATCTGAGTAGAGTATCCATCATTTAAACCAACAGGCTTCAGTAAACCATCATCATTCAGATAATCTAAAAGTGTATAATACTTTAGAGACTTGTTAGAGCCGCTAAAGGAAATATTAAAATTATCCCTGCGCCCAAAATTTCTGAAAGCCTCATCAGACCAATTCACATTGGGATAGAAGTATGGTGAGATCCCTGACTTGTAATTATCCAAATCACTCTGCGAATATTGAGCTGGCAGGCCATCATTGGTTAATGCTTCATTATAAGCCTTGGCATAACCGAACGCATCATAAAAGACCGGCTTTCTGAAAGGCTTTGTAATTCCGGTTTCGTACCCAATTTTTATCTGGGGCTTTTGGGTTTGCCCGTTATTCATTTTAGTGGTAACCAACAAAACGCCATTTGCCCCTCTAAGGCCATATAAAGCCAGACTGGGTGCGTCTTTCAATAAAACAACACTCTCAATTTCAGACAAGGCGAAATAAGAGAGCGGGCGTTCGAACCCATCAACCAAAATCAATAAATTATTAGATCTGGTCGTTCCTGAAGCTCTCATTAGCAGGGTAGGATCATCCGATCCGGGAATGCCCCCGTTTTGTAATACCGAAAGACCTGCTATCTTTCCGTAAAGGGCATTGGCTGAAAGGACTGCTGAACTTCTGGATAATTCATTTGATTTTACGGTTCCGAAAGCCATAGTCATTTCTTCCTTAGGGTGGAGGATACCATATCCCAATGAAATAAGTTCATCATTAGCAGTCAGGGAAATAGCCATTGTTTCATTTTCTACCTTAACCGTTTTTTGGTAAAGGTCGGCAACAGTAATTTTGAGGTACTGGCCTGGTTGTCCATTGATCATGAAATTACCATCCTGATCGCTACTGGAAACTTCATCGGGATTATTCACGACTGAGATAATTGCATTTGTCACAGGATTGCCATTCACATCCGTAATCTTTCCTTTAAGTACCTTATTCTGAGCCAATCCATCAAAAATAGCGAGAAAGACTAAAAGCCAAAGGAAAATGAACCTGATTATATTCTTGTTATTCATATTTTGAGTCTTTAGAATTATAAGTAATTAATTAAATCTTATATTTCCCATCCGGGATTTTGGATTAACCCGTAATTTTTCTGAATCTCCAGATAAGGGAACGCACTCAAATACCATTTTGGATTCCAGTTAATGCTCCAATTCCGTACATCTAAAGGGAATAATTCATAAGTAAGTACATTGCCCGCTTTGTATATCCTCATGCCATGAAGCTGTTTTTTAAAAACGTCTTCCCTTTTCCATCGGACAATATCAAACCATCTCACTTCTTCCATGGCAAATTCTAAAGCCCTTTCGTTTAATACAGCCTCGCGGAAATTTTCTTTGGAAAGGCCTGATGGCAAATTGCCTAGTCCCACCCTGTTGCGGACTATATTGACACACCGGTATGCTTCCGCAGTTGGCCCGTTATTAACTTCATTTTCCGCTTCGGCATAAGAAAGATATATTTCAGGCAACCTTAACAACGGGAATTGCTCTATTGCCCCTCCAAGGGTGACATTGTCGTGGTCGAGGATAAACTTCCGGGGACCATAACCAGTGTAGGTTGGTGAGTCGTCAACAGTTACCCTTTCTTTACCTCCGATCCAAAGTTCTGCTTTACGGCCCTGGTAGGCGTCGCCGTTGACCAAAACACTTTCGTATAACCTGGGATCCCTGTTAACGTAGGGGTTTTTCGGATCGTAACCGGACGTAGGGTCAGTGATTGGTTTGCCATTGGCCATAGGAAACATATCAACGTATTCCTGGGTATAATTAACAACACCATTGTACCATACGATTCCATAGGTATCGCTCGTGTTGGCAAGGTAAGATCGCCTTGTACTGATTAATGTTTCGCCGTACCCCCTGGTAAAATAGGCATTCTGAAAATCTTTCCGATAATTTCCGGTACTCTTATTTATTACATAGCCCCCTTCGGATTCGACTCTTGTAATTAATTCTTTGGCCGCGTCCCTGGCTTTTATCCAGAGATTGGCATCATAACTTCCGTTCCACATCAATTTTCGTGTTGCAGCTTCTCCTTCCTTATAGGGGGTGGCACTGTTAAAAAGCGGGCTGGCCCCAAATAATAGCGTCCTGGCCTTTATTCCCATTGCACCGGCTTTTGTAAAACGTCCTTCCCAATTGATGATATCATCAATTACCCAGGGTAAATCAGGAATAGCCTTGTCGCACAATGCCACGATAGAATCCATGGTTGCACGCGCGGTCAGCCTGGGAAACTCGCCAATTGTTGTAACCGGTAAATCTTTGTTTATCCACATGATGCCGCCATAATGCCTGTACAAATTACAATAGAGTGTAGCCATTATGGCCCTTGCCTCAGCTTTTAATTGCCTTTTGTATGTTTCACTGGCGCTGGGAACTTTGTCGATGTTGGCAATGAATATATTGCATATTCTTATACCTCCCCAGGCTCCCGAGTAATAATTAAATTTACCGGCGCCTACGCCTGTGTTTTCATCTACTGCGGTAATAGTTCCATTATAATATGCAGGAAGCCCTTTAGCTGCAGAGCAAATATCTGTCAGATTTTCGAGATAATAATATTGGCTGACATTATACTTTATCGGCCATGGAAGTGTCCCATAAGCGCCAAATAAAAAACGCTCCGCATATTTGATATCATTAAAAACAGTATCCTTATTTATAGTGGTCATATCTGGGGGATTTGAAAGGAAATCTCCCCCCAATTCAATCTTCGCACAGGATGAGAAGAAACAAACAATTCCTGAAAAGAAAAAACAAATTATTATATTTTTCATAACAATGTAGATTACAGATTAGACTTATTTAAACGTAATATTCAGGCCAAAATTGATCATCTGCATTAACGGATATAATTGTCTATCGCCTGTTTGCGATTCAGGGTCGGTTATTTTAAGCTTCGAAAAAGTCAACAGGTTATAACCGTTCACATAAACGCGTATTTTAGAAATACTAAACCGGTTGATATTCGATAAACTATAGCCTATTTCGGCATTCTTTAACCGCACGTACGAAGCGTCCCTCATCCAGATATCAGAGGTCGTAGCGTAATTATATCCTAATCCGTTTAAGCTAAACCTGGGAAGTGTGGCTGTTTCGGCAGTTTCGGGCGTCCACCTCCCATCAACCAGCCACTGCGCAGTATTTCGGAAAAGAGAAGAAAAAGGAATTTGCAATGATCCACCTAACAGTCTTGATGTTCGTGTTGCACCACTAAACATCACAAAAAAATCGAAATTTTTATAGTTCATCCCAAGTTTCGTACCTCCGGTAATTTCAGGATTTATCGGGTAACCAATTGCCTTTTGGTCATTGGCATTTACAACACCGTCGTTATTTAAATCCTTATATCTTATATCGCCGGCATGTGGGGTGTACCAATGCGTGGGGAAATCGGATACATTTGTAATATCATTTTCTGACCAGAAGCCATCAAAGATATAACCAAAAGTCTGGCTTACAGATCTTCCTGTCGTTGCCAGATAAGGTTCTGCCTGCGGCAGTTCATCGTTAAAGAGTATTTTATTTTTGGCTTTTGATAAATTAACACTGATGAAGTAGCCAAATTCCTTTTTGTTTTTTCTCCATTCCACCTCAACTTCATATCCTCTGTTTGATACTTTGCCAAGATTTACCGGGGGTAATTTGACCGGAATAAATGCAGGGGTAGTATTTCGGGTGATAAGGATATCGGATCTATACTCGTAAAATTGATCGAAGCTAATTCCCAGGTTACCCTTAAAAAATTTAAGATCAACACCGATATTCTGTTTCCTGGACTTTTCCCAGGTTACCAGCGGGTTTCCTATAGTGCTTTCACCAGCAGTTATTTGATTTTGAGGAACTGAAGTCCCAAAGTTATACCCACCCGCGCTACCATTGTAAGTATCGGGGAGAAAGAGGAACCGGCTGCCGCCAATCTTATCGTTGCCCACAAACCCATAAGATCCACGAAGTTTCAGATGGCTGATCACGGGTATTTTTTTCATAAAGTTCTCATCCGACACAATCCAGCCACCAGACACGGCCGGGAAAAATCCAAAACGCCTCCCTTTGACAAAGTTCTCGGAGCCGTTGTACCCGGCATTGAAGTCGATAAAATATTTAGACCTGTAATTATAAGTTAGCCGTCCGACAAACCCAAGGTAGCCACTTGGAATATCCGGATATACCGAAGGATAGTATGCCTTGCTTTGATTGTACATTATAAGACCGGCCAGATTATGGTTCCCGAAACTTCGGTTGTAGTCAAAGGCTGTTTCCATATACCAGTTCATACCAGAAGTGTTGCTCTCGCTGTATCCCAGAATACGGTCATCGCCCTGTTTCCTGTAAACAACTGTATTACGGGTTTCTGCAGGGGCATCCGGTACATAAACATACAGTGGATCGGCATACCACCTTGCTACATTTATTGTCCTGTTTTTTGTTTGTGCCATGGCATAATTGTATGCTACCTTAGTCCTGAACCCCAATCCTTTGGTAATAAAATCCAACTTCTGCACCAGTCCAATATCAAAATTTAAGTTGTTTTTAAGGGTCGTTCTTGTACCGGAGCCGTAATCAGGATTAAATCCCTGTTTCATTTGATCAGGGATGTGGGAGCCGGTAATGATCTGTCTCCCATCGATTATGCCTGGTGAGGAGTATGGTTGGGACCAATACATTGCTCTAAACCAAGCATCGTCCGCCTGCGAACTATATGGCTGATTTTGCCTGCCGGCGATGTTATTGGTTGTCAATGAAATGCTCGTTGTTTTCGTTAAATTTATATCAAGGTTGGCACGTAAATTGTATTGTTTGTACCAGAATGTCGCATCCCACGGGTATAATTTTTTCCATAAACCATCCTCATTCCTGTAGCCCACTGAAACAAAGTACCTTACTTTTTCGTTCCCTCCACTGATATTGATATTTGCCTGTAAATTAAAGGAGGAAGGTTTCAGCATATAATCCATCCAATCAGTGTTTGGGTACAGGATTGGATCCGAATTCGTCCTGAATGCCTCTATTGCTTCGGGGCTGAACCTAACTGAACCATTCGGGTTATCATTGAGTTGTGACTCGTTGTATGTTGTAGCATAGGTATAACTATCAATAAATTTTATTAAATTTGTAGGCTTTTGTATCCCGTAATTAGAGGTAAAGTTGATTTGGGGAGCACCCGATTTCCCCCTCTTTGTTGTGACCAAAACAACCCCATTAGCGCCTCTAACCCCATATACTGCGGTTGACGAAGCGTCTTTCAAAATAGATATTGATTCAATTTCGTTAGGGTCTAACCTGTTAAACTCACGTTCCACACCATCAACCAGGATCAAAGGTGTGGAACTAGCCTGGGTAAGTGAAGCAATCCCTCTTATAAATAATACTGGATCATCGTCTCCCGGTTTACCGCCAAGCTGAACGGCAGCAAATCCGGTCACACGGCCTGCTAAACTGCTTGCAACATTTGATGCCGGGGATTGAATTATATCCGCAGATGAAACACTTGATATGGCGCCGGAAATGGCTATTTTTTTCTGAACGCCATAGCCAATTGCCACAACCTCCTCCAAACCAACCGTCTCTTCCTCAAGGGTAATGGCAAAGTATGTTTTATTACCAATCGGAATTTCCTGTGCTTTGAAGCCAACAAAAGAAAACGAAAGCACCTTTGAATCAAATGGTACATTAAGTATAAACTCGCCATTGGAGTTGGATACAACTCCGACCGTGGCGCCCTTTACAAATATTGTCGTGCCTGGAATAGGTTCTCCTTTAATATCTGTCACCTTTCCATTGAGCTGCTTCTTCTGGGGTTGCTCAATTTTTATTTCCATCTTCAATTGCTCAAGCTGCTTTAGGTTATCCTTTTTATAGAGGAAAACCTGATGGTCGTCTATCTTGTAAGCAATGTCAGTTCCGGCAAATAGCTGCTCAAGAATTTCCTCTATCTTTTCGCCTTCCACAGAGACCGATTTGACGATTTGATCATTCACTACCTCTTCATTATAGAAAAAAATGAATTCGCTCGATTTTTCAATTGAGCTAAAGATATCGGCCAAAGATGAATTCCGCATATGAAGGTCGATTTTCGTCTTTTGCGAGTAAGTACTGGCCGATAAGGTTATTGTGCCGGCAAAAACAAAAAATGTCAATAATTTTATAGCCAGCCAATTAACTCTTATCCTCTTTCTGAAATGGAAAGAGAGATCATCAAGATTTTTTTTCATACTTTTGAAATGTGTTAATTAAACATGTTGCCTTGCGGCAGATTTTGTTTAACCGGTTGATGTTGCGTGCATCGGCCGGTTTTTTATCGCGCTTTATACCTATTCGGTTACAACATCAGCGTATTTTCCACCCATGTTACTTATTTATTCTATTCGTCGTTCCCTTTTGGACGTCAATTACACCAGGAATACCGTTTCCATTAGGATCGAAATGGTACTGGATACTTTCACTTGCGCCATTACACTGGCTCAGGTGGCAAGAGTACAATCAAAATATGGCACAATCTTTTTTTCATACTGATTAATTTAGTCTAAATGTTAGTAATTCCAAGAAGAGTCTATGTTTGATAACTTATACACACATACCCATATAATTGCTGCGTCAAATATATAAACATTTTTAATCTATTCACAAACATTTATAAATGTTTTTTAACATTTTTTTTGAAATAACATTTGATTGTTATAATGCTTATTACAAGGCGGGACATAAACTCTAAAGATCTACTATTTAAGGTATTGGCAACATGAGAATTGTGAATAAAGAATACATGCAGTGGTTTAGTCTGCTTCTTTACTTTCCCTTATGATAAGAGGGTGTCCAAAAAGGCATCCTCTTTTTTATTGAAAAGATTACTGGTTTCCTGATAGAATTCAAAGAAACTTTGTAGTTCGCTGATAATTACTGAACGTGATGTGCCAGGGAAATTTTCATTTTGGCAACTTCTGTGGCAACCGACCCCGCGAAAGTTTTGGCGCCTCAACAATATCCTGCCAGGCCGTTTGCAAAGCTTTTAAATTATCGTGCATCGTCTGTGAAATGCCTTGCGGATAATAATCATACATGTGGGTCCTTTCAGGATTATCCTTGTCTTTGGCCCAAAATCCGAGATCGCCGATACAGTCAACTCTCCAGCCTACATTGGCTTGAGAAAGACCGAATTTATTCGTATTCTCGTCTGTCAGAAGCATTACCAGCAGGGTCTTTTTGAAATTATCGGTATATGACCTCACCAATGCTTCCCTTGTTTGTTGAGAAAGATTTGTCAATTCTATCAATATTTACCGTATTGCTGAAGGGTATCCCACATGGCCCAGAAATTCTCCGGGGGTACATCTTCCTGAATGTTGTGTATCGGGGAAAAAACAAAGCCTCCGCCGGGAGCCAGTATATCGATAATCTGTTTAACTTCATCGGCAACTTGTTGAGGGGTACCATTGTTGAGTGTCGATTGAGTATCGACACCACCTCCCCAGAAAGTGAGTACATCACCAAAATCGCGTTTCAACCCTTTCAAATCCATTCCTGTTGCTGTAAATTGCACCGGGTTCAAAATATCCAATCCGGCATCAATCAAATCGGGAAGTATTTCCCGGATAGCGCCACAACTGTGCATAAAGGTTTTTACATGTGGCAACCGCTTTTTTACATGGGTAAAAATGGTTTTGAAATGTGGAATGACCATCTGCCGCAAAATATCCGGGTCGAGAATGGTTGTTGCCTGCGACCCCAGATCGTCACACTCCGAAATGACCTGAATTTTTTGCCCGTTCCCAGTTTCAATGGCCCAATCAATAATCGCATCCCAATATATGAGTTTATCTTCAACAATGCGATGAAACAGTTCTTCAACTCCTTCCTGGTCAATCATGGTATCCATAAACCAGTTTTCGTATCCCCTGATGCGGAGGCTGTTTTCTGTTAGCCCGGCTGTATTGCGGTCTGCAATTCCGCAGAAATCCCCAACCTTTCCGACTTGTTCATTTAAATTGTTCCGAAGGACTTTTTTGTAGCTGTCCCAATCGGTTTGAGGCAGCAAATGCAAAGATCCGGATAACGAACCGGCCTTTTCAATCGGGGAATCAAACAGGTTAAAATAAATATCATGCCCTTGTTCAAATTTCCATTTGCAACCGTAAAAATCGGTTACTTCAATTGTATTTCCCGATAAGCGTCTGACATTTTGGTAATCGGGAATTCGTTTGGCGCCCAACCGGCGGGTATCTGCCTTCAGGAAAATCAGGTTTTCCTCACTAGGAGTAATTATCTGTTGGATCGGGTCGATTTCGTCGTCACCGATTTCTGTGGAGAGCCCGCGAAATTTCATCGCCCGCAAATAGGCATTCCTGGTAATCGCTGTTACTGTAGTTCCAGCCAAATCGTATGGAATCCGATCAGGTTCTTTGTGACTGAGGGTGGCTTGAATTCTTTCTCTACTATTCATTTCAAATCAGATTAAATATTTATTGTTTTAATTCTTGGCACTAATAAATGGACAATAACCAAGGCTATCAGGTATCCCGATCCGGCAACGGCAAAAGGAATGGCGTATCCATCAACGCCTATATTCTGAAGGATTTTGCCAACCCCGAAAGCAACAATAGCACCTCCTACAGCGCCTGAAAAGCCACCAAAACCTGCCACCGACCCAACTGCCTTTTTCGGGAAAATGTCTGTCATCAGGCTAAACACATTGGCCGACCATCCGCAATGGCCTCCCGCAGCAAGGGCAATCAGTCCGACTGCCAGCCACATATTATCGGTATGTGGCACTATGGCCACCGGAACGGCAAACAACGCGCAAGCCAACAGGCTAAATTTTCGCCCCTGATTAAGGCTGAAACCCATCTTCATGAATTTGGAGGACAGCCAACCCAGAGAAATACCCAGTCCCCATGATACCAGATAAATGGTAAAAAATGGCAAGCCAATTTCTTTCAGATTGAGTCCAAATTTTTCGTTCAGGAATTTAGCGCCCCAGAACAGGTAAAACCACCAGATCGGGTCGGCCACGAATTTGGCGACTGCAATGGCCCAGGTTCCACGGTGAGGCAGGATCTCTTTCCACCCCACTTTTTCGGCATTTTCGTTTTCATCGCTGTCTGAATTAATGAATTGAAGTTCTTCTGCCGAAACATTCGGGCTTTGTTCTGGTTTCCTGAAATATTTCAGCCAAAGCAGTACCCAAATTAAGCTGATCGGGAAAGTCCACAAAAAACCAACCCGCCAGTTGTCGAAATTAAGTACAAGCGTTGGAATAATCAGAGGCGAAAGGATTGTTCCCATGTTGGCGCCTCCATTGAAAATCCCGACAGCCAGAGCCCTGTCTTTTTTGGGGAACCATTCGGCAACCGCTTTGATGGCAGACGGGAAATTCCCGGATTGGCCAACAGCCAGGCTGAAACGTGCCACAGCAAAACCGATCCAACTGCGGGCAAGTGAATGGCCCAGAGTTGCCAGGCTCCATATTCCGATGGAAACCAGGTAGCCTTTCCGGGTGCCGACAATGTCGATCAACCGGCCCATCAGGATAAAACAGAGGGCATAGGCAATCATAAACACACTGTTGATGATCCCGTATTGTTCTTCAGACCAGCCAATGCTCTTCTGAAGTTCGGGAGCCAGGATTCCCAAAGCCGAACGATCGATATAAAGGATAGTCGTTGCAGCAAAAAGCAGGCTAAGAATAATCCAGCGAAAATTAGTTGGCAGTTTAAGTTTTTCAGTCATTCTTTTTATCTTTATTCATACCTGGGTTTAACCTTAAATATTGATACATAATGTCCACTTATCTATCAGTTTTGGACGATTTACTTGAAATCAGCATCTTCAGAAATACTTCCACCCCTGTATCCCAGTATGGCGCTATCACTAACTTTTGAAATAGCAGTGTACGAGAGCTTATTATTTTCTTTAAAAGGTATGTTGTCTTTTCTGTTATAGGCAGATATCAGGGACCATCGAGGTTCGGAACTGTTATTTCGATCGGAACGGTGAAGAAGACTGCTATGGAAAAAAAGTGTGTCTCCTGGTTTCATTTCCACGTATATCAGTTCCATAACTTTTAATATTTCATCTACCCTTTCCTGGTTTGCCCCTTGCTGCTCTCCTGTAAAACCATGTTCTATACGTCCTAATTTGTGCGAGCCTTTTATTACCTGAAGGCAACCATTTTCCTTATTGGCAGGAGTCAGCGAAGTTAGTACGCTAAGCATGTTGGGGAAGAGAAACCCATCTCGGTACCAGCAAATAACCATCCGGGTCATAATCCTCTTTATCTTGTTGAGTTAATTTCTTGAAATTCATTGTTTACATTTAAGCGTTTTGTTTAATGAGGAATCTGTTGATATAAAACAGAGAAGATGTCATACTTTATCAGGTACAACAAATGGTTCGCGATACTGGCGTGTCAGCATTACATCAGCTTCGGGGTCATTTTTGAACTTCATCTTCATAGGATCAAATACAAGTGTCCTTCCAAGCCTGTACGATATATTACCCAGATGCATGACTGCACAGGAATAGAACCCTTCGCGAATATCTCCCTGAGCCAGTTTCTGATCATTGGCACGGATCGCTTTGATAAAATCTGCATAATGGTCGCCAAGGCCACTGCCGCTTTCGCCGGGCGTGCGCTCTTTTCCGTAAAACGCCTGCCACTCGTTAACATTCTTGGTCATATAACCTTTAGAACCGTAAAACAGGTTTCCGACAGTATTGTCAGCACTAATCATGTAATTACTGCCGGCGCCCGGACTTTCGCTGTTCACCCCTTCCCTGTTGGTAATCCAGTGACGCACTTCAAACTGGAGGATCTTCTTTTTGTCGCCACCACCGGTTGGATTGGGAAACTCAAAAACGGCTATCAGGTCATTTGGGGTTTGCTGGTCGTCGTCGAACATGAAGTGGCCCCCGACAGCATTAATTTTAATCGGCAGGGTAACACCCAGCCCCCAGCGGGCAATATCCATCTCGTGAATCCCCTGGTTACCCATATCTCCATTACCATAATCCCAATTCCAATGCCAGTTGTAATGGAAGCGGTTTTTAGAGAATGATCGTTTGGGCGCGGGCCCTAACCAGAGATCGTAATCAACTCCGGCAGGAACCGAACCTTCCGGAGTTTTCCCAATCGTGTCGCGCCATTTGTAGCACAGACCTTTTGCCATATATACTTCGCCCAGCTTTCCGGCATGTAAAAAATCCGCCATGCTTTTTGCGCAAGGGTTGCTTCTTTGTTCAGCTCCATCCTGAACAATAAGTTTGTACTTTTCAGCAGCCTCGACTAATTTTTGACCTTCATAAAAATTGTAACAACATGGCTTTTCCACCGAGACATGTTTTCCGGCCTGCAATGCCCATATCGCAGCAAGTGTATGCCAGTGGTTTGGGGTCACAATAGAAACTGCATCTATGTCTTTGTCTTCGTAAAGTTTTCTTAAATCAGCATAAACCTTCGGATCGGGCAATCCTTTGTTGGCAAATAACTTTTTAACGGTACTTCCAAAAAGATTGCTGTCCACATCACAAAGTGCTGCGACCCTAACATCTTTTATCCCCGTATAATTAAGGATATGGTTCTGTCCCATTCCATGTATGCCAATAACAGCAACATTGACACGGTCGTTGGCCCCCTTCCATCCCGAACCTGTCAGGATTGTTGGCATTGCACCGATTCCCAAGGTTCCGGTTGCAACGGTTTTAGTGAATTCACGTCTGTTCATAATTTCAAAATTTAAGATGACACACAGCCTAATTAATGTTTTTAATCAAAATTTTCGATTTTAAATGTCCACGCATATTGACAAGGTAACTTGTCTATTGTCAATTGCGGAACTTTTATGTGCAAATTGTTATTATTAACCGACCACTTTAGATTTTTTCCTATCCCAAGAATTGAAATATTTGCTGTCTTTGATGGAACAACCCCATTAAGTATCAATTCTTCTCCTGGCCAAATTGGACATATCGCATAAAGTGAATTTCCTTTTTTTGTATAAAATACTTCGGGCAGATCTGCAGAGAATTTCGCATTTAATCCATGTATTTTACTTTTATAATCGCTATAAAACCTGGATGCCGGAACCGGTTGCGGTGTTAATCCCCGACGTGACCATAGCAGGCGAACTTCACCTGCCATCATATCATACCGGTTTTGGTTGCGGTAATATTCAACGCTCACCTTGTAAGATTTATTCTTGTCTAAATGAATTGAAACCGAGTCGGAATTCTTCAACCAATCAAAACCAGTCCCCGTCCTGTCTATCAACAAACTGTCGTTAAGAAAAAAGCGCGACTGGCCTATTGCCGAAAGTTTAAATTTGTATTCATCTGTTTTATCAGGAACAAGCGACCCATCCCAAATAACGTCATATAACCTTTTAGGAATCATTGGAACCGGAGCCTTCAACTTCCAGTTAAAATTGATAGTAGAATCTAATCTGGATACATTGACTTTTCTTATTTGTTCGGTTTTCTGCCACTTTGTAGTGCCATAAATTGCCTCACCGTTTACTTTCAGCCAATCTCCCATTTGGAGGATACGCTCCTGGTATATTTCAGGAATGGTTCCATCAGCTTTTGGACCTACGCCCAGAATAATATTGCCACCTCTTGCCACACATTGAACGATCATTCCTATAAGTTCTTCAGGAGTGTCATAATCCGTAATTTTCAAATTTCTATTGTAGCCATAAGAAGGGCCAAAGCTTCTGTCTTCCTGCCATGCATGGCTAATCTTGCCGGCTCCCCCTCCAAATTCGGTATTGTAAATCATGCCATTTTTGCCTTTACTATCCATTCCCCACCGATCATTAAATGCGACATAATCTTTTACCGGAGAATCATTTAACAGCCATGAAACCAGTTTTTCTGATTTGAAAATTTTATCGGTAGCAGCCCAGGCCCCATCAGTGAAAACGAACCAGGGTTTATATCTTGTAATCAATTCCTTAAATTGAGGATGAAAAACTTCATCGACATATTTTCCCCTTGTTTCCGGATTGACCCACAAAGGGTGCCACCATTCGTAAACAGACATGTAGAGTCCCATCTTCAGATCCCTTTTTTTACAGGCATCAAATAAGTTACCTATAATGTCCCTTTTAGGTCCACGGTCAATGCTGTTCCATTTATCCCTGTTTATTGTCCGGGCGTCATAGGAGGTTGGGAAAAGACAAAAGCCATCATGGTATTTTGCCACAACAATAAAATATTTCGCCCCTGATTTTGAGAATAAATCGGCCCAGTCATCCGGGTTCCATAATTCGGCCTTCCATTGGTCGGCAAAATCTTCGTAAAGAAAGTCCTTGCCATACACCCTCTCATGAAATTCCTTTGAGCGATCCCAGCCGCCATACCATTCGGCATAACCATAACCTGGATCATAAGCTGGGACAGAATATGGTCCCCAAAATACATACAATGCGATTTTTGCCTCGTTAAACCAGGCAGGAACAGGAGCTGAATTCAACGATTCCCAGTTAGTCTCATAACGCTTACCAGACTGAGCGTTGAGCGTATAGTTTACTGCTATCAAAATTCCGAAGAGAATATAAAATACATTTTTCATTTGTGTCGAAATTGTTCTATTTCATTCAAAACCAATTTATAGATGCATTCATGTAGTTACAGGTGTACAATTAATATTTTTTGGCAAAATCGTCGGCAAAAACACTGATTCCGTTATTGGTTAATTGAACGCCGGAACTGATAATTACCCTATACCTGAAAGTTAAAGATTGTCCGGCTGGAATGGTATAATTCAAAGAATCCTTTCCTTGAGTGAAATCCTTCACCCCAAGTGGGTTGGCCGCAAATAACCCATAACCGCGTGCATGCCACCAGGTAGGAAAATTGAGGTTTTTCGGATGATCACAAACAACCAGGGAGATTTTCTCATTTCCAATGCTTCCGTAAAGGTCTATCCATTTTGCCCTTGTGCCCCAAACGGCCCCGCCGGCAACTCCTTCGCTACTTATAAAGTTTCCCGTTACTCCTTCGTTCGACAAGGCTTTCACTGTGGTAAGGTTTCCTTTAGCATCTGTGAGGGCAATATCATCATTTGAGGGAAGCTCAAGTTGACGGGCTACACGAATACCCAGCATACCTTCTTTCGTATCATTAAAAACGATGCTTCCACCTGTTGCTGTAAGGGTTGTAATGCGGTCAATTATCCGTATTGAATCTTTTGCAACAAAATGGAATTCAGTCCTTTCAGCCAGAAGTTCTTTCCCTGCCGGATCGGTCCAGCTTGCAATAGCAGACATTGCGCCTTCTCCAATTCCTCCGGTCATTTTCTCTACTGTCAGATGTTTTATGACCCCTCCGTTCTCATTTTTTGTTCCAAATCCCTGAGAACCGTTTCCCCAGAAATCAGTGCCATTCACATTGCCATAGTTTAACCAAATCCCAACCTGGTGCGGATGGTCATTCCGTTCACCTTCTCTCGTTTTTAGCGGAAAGCCACGGGTAATTTCAGTTCCCGCAGAAGTAAAAACAGGATACAATATGGGTTTAAGAACCTTGTCATACCAGCAATAAGAAGTAAATAGCTTTCCATCAACCATGACATCAACTCTTTGATCAGCTTCATGCGCAGCAAACGTTACTTCTGGTACCATGTCGCCCTGATGTTGTTTGTTGGACCGTAAACCGCAGCTTGAAAAAATCAGTACTGCCAGCAATACGATCGAAATTGATTGCGTTCTCATAATTTTTATTTATTAGTTGGTAAAATTCAGCATGCTTTTTAATATTGAAAAGTAACGGTTCTTTGCAAATTCTTTTTCCAAAGTGTTACAGGTAACCGTATCCTGATAAAAATAAGCCACGACCCACTGATTTGCCAGTTGCTTGTATTGACCTGATTCTTTTATTTTTTTGATTAAAGCATTGGCCGATTCTGTTTCGCCCCGTTGCCGAAGAATCAAGAGGGCAAGCAGGTTATTCAACGATTGTCTGGATTCGCTGAAATGAGCATTTGTATATTTCAGAATTAAATTTCGTATTTCCACCGCTTCTTTAGCCCAGCCTGATTTATCTTTACAAATCGCTGCAAGATAATCCTGCATCCGGGTATCCGGATTGTAAGGCGCTCCTACACCAAGATTATCTGGCCATGATTTCGATTTGTCAAGGTTCACCAAAGCTTCTTTATATTTCTTTTTATTCATTAAATCGATGGCTAATAGCAGGCCAGCCTGCTCGTAAACTGTCTTTCCCTCCACTGAACCTTCAAAAGGAATAATATGGGTATTTTCGAGCGTTTTGATGCAGGCGCTATATTGGGCGTTGTTTAACTGCACAATGGCATGTTGCAAAGCCATGTTGTAATTTCCCTTAAATTTTATCGCCTCGTTGGTTGAAAGGGTTAAAGCCGTTTTATAATCCGAAGTATTCAAATAGTGTTCAATCAGTTTGTTTGCTGCACGCCAGTCATCCGGGGCCAGTCGATGAGCTGTCTGGAGATCACTGAGAAACTGATTTTCATCGGTTTGTTTTTCCAGATATGCCCGCGACTGATAGAAAATGGCATAATCCGGTTCCTGCCCACAAGTCCTGAATAGTTGCCTGGCATCATCTTCCCTTTGAATTGCCCAGTAATTTAAGCCAAGGTAGTACTTGAATTTCCAATGATTGTTTTTCGCTACTGCCCAGTTCAAAGCGGAAACGGTTTCTGTACGGTACGGGAAAACAAAGGCTGGTGATGCTTTGGCTATTTCATCCAACATCGAGGGATCATCCTTCAGAAACGCCTTCCACAAGGAAACCAACGGCTGAACCGGTGCATTCTCTAGTACTGCCAGTGCATCTTCCTTTAGGCCTAAATCATAATAATCAATGGTCAATTCCAGGTAAGTTTGGTATGGGAATTCATTCCGGATACCATCTTTGAATTTGGATAGATTTTCCACAGAAGGATGCAAACGAAACCGTTCAAAACCAGCAAAATGGCTTAACGGATCCAAAGCGATAATGTTGTCAATCATACGGTCTGCCAGATCAGGTTTTCCTTGCAGCCTGTAATTAATCGCCAAAACTTTAAAAGCATTAAGGTTGAAACGGTTATAGTCTAACGACTGGTTTGCATATTGTTCAGCCAAATGGAGGTCGTGAAGCTGCAATTCGATGCCTGCCATTTGGGAATAGGCTACCGAACGGAATTCCATTGAACGGGCTGCCCATCCAAACGTTTCGAGCGCATTAACAAGATCTCCCTGTGCCCGGTACGTTATTCCGGCGTAATAATTGGCCGCCGGATGATAGGCATCTAACTGTAAAGCCTGGTTGGCAAAGTACAATGCCGAATCGAACTGATTGCTCCGATAATACAATTCGGTCAAAGCTGCCATCGCATCAATGTACAACGGATCTTTTGCCAGGCACTTCTTAAAACTTATGCGTGCCGGGTTGTAATTGCGGTTTTCTTTAAATTCCGTTCCGTCCTGAAATAAGCTGGCCGCACTTGAAGGATCAGCAGGTATTGTTGTGGCAAATGGCCGCTTGATTAATTTTTTGTTTACCGAACCATGCGAAAGGTCCATCCCTTCCGCAATCACCTCATAAGGCTCATTTTCTTCCAGGGCAACAGTAGTTTTATAAACATCCATTGGACTGAACTTTTTGTCTTCAGTAAATATGATTTTTTCGTTTGATTTTACGATCAGTTTGGCTTGAACAAATGCCAGCGCATTGACTCCAATTTCGAGTTTACCATGTACATGTTTGACATTTAAAACACCCATTGGCGAAACTTCCTGCAACCCGCCAATTTCTTTTACCGGAAACCATATTTCTTTCCATTGGTCGGTAACACCGGGATTAAAAGGCATCTCTTTAATCGGGCTTCGGAACGAAGATTGACCATATTGATTAAACGTACGGCCGGCCTGAAATTCCATATATTGCCCGTGTATATCGGTCAGAAGGCCCGTCCATATCTCGCCTTCGCCAGATAAGGCCCAAAGCCAGAGTTTACGGCCAGGCATATCGTTGTACAAAGCCCAATGGCCGAACCCAAATTCGGATTTATGGTAGTACCCGCCCATAAAATCATTGTACTCGCCAACAACATGTACCGAGGTATGTGAACCGTACGCGTTATTCGGGTAGATTGACTTGAGGTGTCCGTTCTGAACTGGCCAGGACTTGACTTCTCCACTGTGTTCCAGCGCCTGGTTTCCGGGGTAGAAAAACTCCAGATCGTCAGAAACAACAGCCGCCCCAGTCATAAAGCAATAATAAGATTGTGATAAGGGAGTCGGATTATTCCACAAAGGAATGGTTTCAAAATAAGCTTTGTCTTTGGGAAGCCTGACCTCAACCCGCCATTGCGTGCGCGAAGGCAAATCGATATTTCCAACAATACAGCTAACACTTCCGTCGGCATTTTCCCGGATCAGATAATCAACCGGGCTTGCAGTTGCCGGTGAATGGCCAATTATTCCCAGATTAAATTCAATCCCGCCTGAAGTCCAGGGACCACGCATGGAAATGTTCCGGAACTTCATCACATCATTGTGGTAAATGAATTCTTTGCCGGTGGACTTTTCAACAGCGCCCCAGACTTTACCGCCTACTTCAGGCAAAATATAGACTTCGATGTAATCGTTTTCAAGTTTGATGACTTTCCATTTCTGCTTTTGCGGGATTAAAGAATATCCATCGAAAGAATGATAAGGGTATATCTTGAAATTTCTTCCAGATGCAGATAAGATAGGATTTGGATTAGGGTCGCTATACGGATAGGTTAGCAATTCCATGCTTTCTTCAGTAATGGTGGCCTTTTGTGCAAAGAGCAGTTGAACTGAAAAGAAAATGGCAAATATTAGTGGTGCACGTTTCATGATAGATATCAACTTAGTTGGTTAAAATTTAGGCTGTAATTTATTAGATATTATACTGAACGCTATCCCGGTTTTTATTGGCGTTCTGTGTCTATGCTACTATAAAGGGCAATACATTTACAGATGATCAGGGTATATAAAGAAACAAATGTGATTTACGTTCACTTTCTCCCATATAGATTGTTCCATCAAGGCCCGTGGTCATGGCATCAAATTGCTGGCCCCGCCAATAATAGTAAGGGCTACGGTCAACGATTAAAAGACCAAGTATGTCAAAACCACCTGCATGGGGATCGTATGAGTAAAATTGACAAGGCTTTGTCGTTGAAAGTTCTCCAGCCATTAAATAAACTTTGCCATCCTTCCCAACAGTCAAACACCTCAATCGCCTTGATTCGCGGACTTTTCCAAGATTTATCAGTTTCATTTTTTGTGGATCAAAAGAGAACAGATAGCCATCAGTCGTTCCACCGTAAATCAACCCGTTAGGGTCTTTTGCAAAATACTCCACTGCTGTGTAGTCCTGATAAAATTGCATATAGTAATAATCGCCTGGCACCTCAATATTGGTAGAAACAAGTTTCCCAATTTCGGGGTCATAGTATTTTAACATTCCTTTGTTTCCGGACATAAATACCCTGCCTGAACCGTCACAAACCAGGACCCGTGGAAGTGTCCTCCACTGTCGTTCAGGTCCATGATAAACTTTTTGATGATCAATTTCTCCCAGATCGGTAAATTTCTTCTGAGAAATATTGTAAATAAAAAAATGGCCATCAGGATAGGTCAGACCATAAATCTCGTCACCTTTCGGGTTGATTGTGAGGGCATAAATAGAATTATTTGCCACAGGGATGCCCAAATCTTCCGCTTCACAATCCATGTCAGGCAACATCACATTTTCTTTGCTTACAGCCGGATGATAACCATATAAATGACCGCCGGGATAACCGCTAAAATGTCGTTTAATGTCCTTCCATAAGGTAACATCCAACTTATCGTCACCTTCGCCCCATTTGGATAATGGAACATCGTCAAATACATTTTGACCGGTACCAATGTAAATGTTCCCGTCTTTATCTTCTACCAGGGAGTGGTGGATACCGGTCTGTCCGGGAATCTTTCCGAGGTGCTTCACCTTATTGATCGAAGGGTCGAATAAAAAGAAATAGGCTTCTTCGCCACTTGTACCCCCATATATGATTCCATCTCTTGCCGTTAAAAGCGAGGTTATGGCACTGCTATTAACAGGAACCTCATTTACAGAAGGATACCCAAGATCTCTCAGGTCAACCCGTTGTTGATTTTTAATGACTGGTACTGCCCAATCCTGGGAATAAACGTTATTCACCATTATAAAAGCAGTGAGAGTAAAAAAGTAGGTGACAGACAATTTCGATTTCATTACGATCATAAGATTTTCTCCTTTATTATTTTAATAGAACCTGTAAACTTACTGATGAAGTGGCTTGTAAATAATCAATTGTAACGCTGTAGGAATATTACCAATAATAAAAGTGGAATTCTTTTTGTCTTTAACCTCTGCCTGTCCGCAAAGGTACACAGTTCCATCGTGGCCAACCGAAGCAGCTTCACAACCGAAAACTTTCCGCCCGTCGGCTGTTTGCATAACACCTAGATCAACTCGCTGATCAGTTTTAATATCGTACATGATCAGATGATGCCCTTCATCACTGCCAAAGGTTTCCGCATAATTCTGTATGGAGAAACCACGGGCTGAAGGGGCAAAATAAATCTTCCTGTTTCGGCTGTCAACAGTAAAAGAAAGCGGGGAATAGGGTATGTCCTTCCGGTTGCCTTCAAGGAATTTACCATCACACATTTTTACAAGAGGGGTAATTTTACCCTCAGCTCCATCATGCGTATCAAACCGGAATAAAATCGAACCGCTGCCACATGTTATTCCGTAGGCCACCTTTTGAATTGGGTCCCATTCAACATCCCTCCAGTCATATGTCCTGTCGATCATCGGATTTTTTAATTGGGTGGGGTAAATGGTTGGATCATAAGGTGTACGAAGCGAAGTTTCGTACACCTTATCTTTTTTGGCATCGTACATGGCTACATGTGCAGTTGGATAGCTCATATATACATTACCTTTGTCATCACAGAAAATACTCCGGCAAATATCCCAATTACTCACACGTCCAAAGTTTTTCGTGATCCGGTTTTTAATATCAAACCGGTAAAAATATCCGGTAAAGCCTATACCAAAAAGATATCCACGCTTCTTATCAATCGCTAACGGATAGCAGCCAATTCCCTGGTCAACCAAACCCAAGTCTTCCAGCTTCCTGGTTCTGGGATCATATTTCATCCAATGCCCACCTCTCCAGCTTGTGTAATCAATCGTATTCGGGCCGCCTCCGTTACACATGGGGACAAAATAGATATTGCCTTCATCATCTTCAACAGGCTTGTTATGTATTTTTCCGGTTGTCCTGATCCCTTTGCCTCTTTCGCCGAAGAATTCAGCCATATCGAATAACATCTCATGAGTATCTGCTACCGGATCATACACATAAAAATGGGCGCTTGCCCCTTCAGTAATTAAGCCGGAATAAACTTTCCCATCCTTCGCGGCATACAATCCATCCCACATCACGGGATCCTTGCCAGGATATTCCCTTGTTTCCACAAGACAAATTTCGGCTTCCTGGGCAAAGACATTAAAAATACCGAAACTAAAAAACACCAGGACTAACATTCCCAAACGGTGTGATTGAAGAGTAATTTTTATCATTTTAATTAAATATTCTATTGAATTGCTTTAAAACTTTCCCAATTGAATCATTCCCGAGAGTAATGATGTGCAAATATTTATTTGAGCCGGTAATTGAAGAGGCACTCAAAATATTAAGTTTATTCCCCATTTCATTGACAGGATTAATCCAAATCTGAGGTTTGGGTGAAATAAGCCGTGTTAGATCCGGAATATCAAAATCATGTAAGGCACCAGGAACCCAAAAATATCCCCAAACATTATAATAGTGGTTAGTAATCAGTAATTTATAGGAGGGTAACGTGCCGATGGTCACCACACCATTAATACGTGAATCATAAACTGATGCAAGCAGTGCCCATAGACCTCCCAGCCCTTCACCAACAACTATTATTTTTCTGCCTTTAAAATCGTCGCGCGAATGGAGAAGATCAATTCCCCTTATCACATCAAACGTTCTCATGCCCAGCGTAGTGCGCCCAAAGCTGGCGCTTTCGATGGCCAGAACGTCATGCTTCCATAAAGATGGTGTATAACCAGTAAATTGGTCAAGACCCAATGGCGGGGTTGGACTTGTTTCACCAATTCCGCGAACATCAATTGCGAGTACGGTATATCCATTTTTTGCGAGAATAAATGGCAGGATGGAATCGTCAATTTTATCTGGCTTCCCCTTATCGGAAGCATAAATATAAACAGGGCTACCAGGTTTTACATTTTTTGGTTTTATGAGCAGGGTGGGAATTACTATGCCCTTCTCACTCTCATAAGTTAGCTTTTCGATTGTGATATCTTCATAGAGTATTGTGCCAAATGAATGTGCCACTGGTACAGAGGCATTTTCTGGTATTGCTAATCCGATACGTTTGGCAATACGTTCTTTTAGCTTTGTTAGGTCCATTTCTGGTTTGTAAATCTTGTCAGCACGTTTCTCATTTATATTTTGCCCGGTTTCACTTCCAAGTGAAATGATCGTATTCCCGCTATCTGTGCACCTGAGCGTCTCTATTTTTTCAGGTTCAATCATAGCCTCTGCTTTACCTTCCACTTCTTTATCTAACCATTTATTCAACCATTCATATACTGATTCACGATTTGGCCGTTTCATCGAATGAATCCCTGGCACCACATCCATATTGCCACATTGTTTGCCTGCTCCAAGACCTTCATAAAAAAGCTGCATATCTTCAATCCTTTGCCTGTGATATGGCTCTTCACCAGACTCACTACCAACTATTATTCTAAGAGGCCGGGGTGGAATTAGACTAAGAATTTCCCTGTCTGCTAATCTCTGTCCCAAAAGGTATGTATACTCCATACTTCCGCCAGGATGAGAAGCTGCACAGACTTTAATCCGTTCATCGACAGCAGTAAGTAACAGAGCCATCTGGCCGCCGCCAGATTGACCAACAGAGGCAAGCTTGTTTTTATCAACTTCAGGTCGCGATACCAGATAATCCACAGCCCTGACAGCATCCCAGGTACGCAATCCTGAAAGAGTCCAATCTACCAGAAAGGCAGGCCGGCCAACATAATGGTGCTGGCTGACCGACATAGGAACAAGAGGATTTTTAGTTCCTGCATCGAAATACTCCGAGCGTTCGCCCTGACCCATAGGATCAAAAATCAGCACAACATAACCCTTTGATGCCAGTCCCAAACATGTCATCTGATATTCATCATAAGCCTTGGCATCGTTAGAGTGACCGCATGTGAGAACCACTCCTGGTAAAGGGAATTTGCGATCTTTGGGGATATATAAATTTGCGGTAACATAGTATCTGGGCTGACTTTCAAATATTATCTTTTCGATTGTATAATTCTCCCGGTCTAGTTTACCGACAGTTCTCGCATTCAATGGCGTTCTTTCCGGAAATTCACCCAAAAATTTGTATAACCCTTCCCTGATATTCTTTTGTCTTGCGCTCCACTCAGCAGGATTTTTCAACCCGTCCAGTTCTAACTTTCTCTTTTCCTCAAGACTGTCAATGTGAGTCCGAACAAAGTCAGTAAATACCCGACGACCCATAAGCTGCTCGTTTGTAGTCTCAAATATTTTCAGAGACACTGGCTTTACTAACTTATCGACCTTTCCATCAAAATCCTTAATTTCAATATCTTCAAAATTTTCCGAATCATTAAGAACGATTGGTCTTCTATTGGCTTGGCCGGATTTCGTATCCGAAAACGATGTACCTCTCTTATTTCCTTTATTTGACATCGCCTCTAATAAACTGTTCTCAAAAGGCAATCCAACGAGCAACGAACCCAGTAGAATGAAGCATACTGCAAAAAATGTTATAGAAGTTTTTTTCATAACTATCGTTTTACTATTATTTTAATTTCATCACAACCATATTATAAACAGATAGCTGAGGGACAGTATATACCACGTGCTTCCCGTTTTCCTTAAAGGAAAGTATTTTATCGTCTCTTCCATCCGGAGTCATTACTGCTACTTTTGCGATTTTCTTCCCTTCAGGAGCTTGCACATCAACTTTTATGTTTTGGACCAACGCGTTTTTGGAATCGAAGTTAACGAGATGCAAAATCAACGCACTCTTATCTTCTTTTTCTGTTAATTCCATGGTCACTGAAAGTGGAGCTTCTATACTAAGTGACAAGCTATTGCCAGATGCCCATTGTACCGATTCGATGAGCTCTTCCCAATTTAGAGGGAGCTTCCAATACTGACCACTCATCGCTGCTGCTTCCGGTTTCGGGATAGATGGCTTAACCCTGGGAATATACACAACCCTTCCTTTGCCAACCTGATTTTTTTGTAGGGGCACATTTAATTTATCCTTCTCAGACCTTTGGGGAACTTCAACTTTGAACAGGTCGTTCAATCCAAATTTCGGTTTTCTCTGGCGCCATTCAGTAAACAAGGAGGTACGTTCCGTTGCGACCAGTCCCCCACCCTGATTAACAAAACTCCTGATCAAATCCAGCTTTTCATTGTTTAAACACTCCTGGTCGGCAAGTACCAATACTTTGTATCTGGAAATATCTTTTAAATTATCATCAAAAATGATATCAAATGGAATCTTCTTCTGGATTAAAGCTTGTTCGAAAAGAAAGGTGCCCTGATAAGGCTGATCGTTGTTAAAAGCCATTGTAGCGTAGGAACGCAGAACAGCCACATCTGCAACATTGCGAATATGGTGGTAATAATCAAAGTTCTTAAGGAAGAATTTGATGTAATTTCTTTGGCCTTCCGGCAACTCATCGCCTGCCTGAAAGTCACCCACCATTCCCATGCCTTGCCTGTTATAAGCCATTGCTTCAGCCATGTCGAGCTTACTTTTACCGCTATAAGTAAAAACCCGGTTGTTTAAAGTCTGTGCTATTTTAAAAGTGCGGATTTTGGAAATCAGTATCCCCTCATTGGTAAGATTCGTCTCTTCTCCTTCTGTCCAGAAAAAGTCGGTATGTGAAAGAAGTTTTGGAAAATCGATGCCCTGATCCCACATGGTATTCTTCCCGGTTAGCCCATGTGGATTATTTTCTACGGCAACTTCCGGATTGAGCCCTCTAATATATTTTTCCATCTCTCCATAGTAATCGGCAAGTTGCTGGCACCTGAAATCCGTCCATTCCTGAAGCAGGGGATCGTCAATTGTACTGAGAGGCCGGTTGTATGCAGGTGGTTCAACGTACCTCACGTCACTGAATCCAAACCTTTTCTTCAGAGTTTCAGGAGAATATTTGTTTTTTAAATACGTCCTGAAATTCTCAATGGCCATAGGGTGAAAGAATATCGCAGGCTCGGCTTGTATGCTGGTGTTATCAAAGTGGATCAAATCAACTTTTAAGTCCTCAATGGCAATTCGTATTACCCGCTTAATGTATTCCATATAACCGGGATGCATAAAGTAAACCCGTTTGCGAAAGGTTTGATTGCCATAAACCACCGGTTGTCCCATATAGTCGGGAACAAACCAGTCTTTAGCTTCAGGTTTTTCCAGAAGAAAGGTTTCATATCCAATGGTAGATCCCACATAGACACCCACTTTAATTCCATATTTATGACATAACGAGGCAAGCTTTTTTGAATCCTCCATTTGTTCTTTTTCCGCTTCAATACCAAAGGCTTTATAGAAGTGGATAATGGCCATTGTTACGCCCAGGTCTTTAAGCTTTTTGACTGCCTCCTCAGTGTGTTCTCTATAATATTCATCTTCCTGGCCTACCAAATTACCTCCTGCCCGACGTCTGAAAATAGGCATATCGTCCCAATTTCCAACCATAACAATCGGATAATCCGATATCCATGCCGGACGGGGAAGAGTTTTTTTGTAGTTTGTGATTACATTTTTCTCGTCAATGTTTTGTTTACAACTCGACGTTAGTAAAATAAAAAAAACCATGCCGATACAGAGTGAAAAACGGGAAAAAAATAATTGGAAAAAAAAATGCTTTTCAACATTTCTACTATTAATTACAATATCATTTTTGATGTGATCTGCTAATATGTTCATAGATTTGGATGGATTAAGTAGTCATAGTTTATTTTTGAAATTTTAACCTTTATAAATTTTAAACGGAAATTGTTTTTATTATAGGCTTTGTGGTAAAAGATAAACTCTTGCAGTTTTTTTAAACACGACCACTTTGATCTTTTTATTTTTTACCTGAATAATCTGAGAGCCATTATAAAGATCCAGTAAGCGTTTGGGTTGGAAATCTGCCGGTAGGGTTAACTCAATATTTTGATCTTCCTCACTATCATTTAAGACAATGAGTCCTTTTTCATATACCCTAAATGCAAGCCCATTTGTCTCTTTAAAAGGCTCCAAACCTTTACCCATATGAGCCTGGTATAGAGCCTCTGCACCAGTACCGTTTAATGAAGCCCACCAGATAAAATCAACCAGCCTTGCAGCAGAAAATGCCCAGAAGGCATCATCCTTAGCCTCTTTGCGTGATCGATTTATGGTGGATAAAGCGGTTATTCTTCTCCCAGTGCTCAGATACCATGCATTATCTTGAGCTCTCTTTTTCACATCCGCCCATGTATTGCGCCTCCCTTCCCATGCCCAGCTATAGATAAAAGACTCCCACATGCAGCAATCACCATTTTTTTGGAATGGAGTACCGATTCCGGAATTGAGAAGGACAATTTTGTCTTCTCCGTAACTTTTAACCAAAGCACTGATATTCTGTAGCAAACGATCCCAGGCATAGTTTTGGGTAGTGTCCGGAAAGAGATGCTCATGTGTATATGGAGGAAATTCCGGATTTGAAGCTTTAAATTTTGTAGCAAAACATGGTTTCCGTAAACCAACATTATCGATGAAGACTCCGTCAGCACCCCAATCCATCATCTTTTTTACATAGGCTAAGGATAGTTTCCAATAGCTTGGACTGTTGGCACAAGTAAGAAAACGGAATGCTCTGTCAGAGCCATCCATCGATATATGAACCCATTTTCCGGTCTCATCTTTTAAAAGGATTTCAGGATGCTGGAATAAGAAAACATCCTGGTCGGCATAAAAGGAATGTATGTCAGTAAAATGTAGGTAAGGTATGACTTTGAAGCCTTGTTTATGAGCTGCTTCATAAGCCTTTTTGCTATGAGGTATGTGGGAGACCAACGATACCCCTTTGATCAGCGAACCATCAAACGAACCAATAGTTTCAACAGGATAATGTCCTGTCATCTCCATGGGACCATTTCCTGAACGTATCCTGACAATACGAGTCATCAAGGTATCTTTTAAGACGAACCTATAGTCCCTCCATACACCACCGCCATTGGTGAACATGTCTGCCTTTTGCAACCATTCCGGAGCCGGTTCAAGCTTTTCATTTGGTGGCAAGATAATTAATCCGTACTTGTCTGCAATCTTTTTGTCAGGTAGCTGGGCATCAACAGTAAAAAAGAGGCAAAACAAAAGATATAACATAAAAAATAGCCTACTTAAACTTTGAGGGGAAAATTTTTTTTCCATCATCGTAGATTTTAAAATTGGTATTAAAGGAATGAAATAATTACAACACCTAATAAGACTCTTATAATTTAACAACCACTAAATCATATACTTCCAAACGCGGAACTTTAAAAACGACTCGCCCATCTTTGGCAGTAAAAGAAAGAGATTCACTTCCCTCTCTATCCGGAGTAAGTAAAAGTAACTCTTTCACTTGTTTCAATTTTGGAATCCTCAGGCTAACGTTTATATCTTTTACTAATTTTTCTCTCCTGATATTATAATTTATGATGTGCAGCATCATTTTGTCCCCTTTTTCGGAAGCCGTCAGCTCAACAGTAACAAAAGGCGGCGCAGTTACATTGATAGATAAATCATCTCCCGAAGCCCATTTTACTGCCTGAATCAATTCATCATTGTTTTTAGGGAGTTTCCAATATTTACTGGTCATCGCATCGCCTGATGGTTTCTGAATGGATGGGATAATTTCAGGGATATACATTACCCGGCCGCTTCCGACCTGGCTTTTAACGGATGAAGTCATTTTTGTTTTGGTTTCGGCATATTCAAAATAAATCAACTCTTCCAGTTCCGGCGCCTTAACATTTAAAAGATCGTTTAGCCCAAAATCTCGTTTCCGTTGTCCCCACTCCGTTTTCAGGGAGGTCTGTTCCGTGGCGACCAGCCCTCCCCCATTCGAAACAAATTTCCTTATCAAATCCAGTTTATCATCACTTAGATTCTCCTGATCGGCTAATACCAGTGCCTTGTATTTGGAAAGGTCTTCCAAATTATCATCAAAGATGATATCAAAAGGTATCTTTGCCTGAATCAACGACTGTTCAAAAAGAAAAGTGCTTACATAAGGACGGTCGTTGTTATTGGCCATTGTCGAAAATGAATGCAGCACAGCCACGTCGGCAATCGTTTTAATATCACGATAGTATTCAAATTTGTCATGAAAAAACCGGATGTATTTTCTTTGTTCTTCAGGTAATTGATATCCGGCCAATCCTCCGCCAACCATCCCTATACATTGTCTGTTATAGGCCATTGCTTCAGCTATTTGCAGCGTAGTTTCACCGGTGTAGGTAAAAATCATATTATTTAATAATCCGGCCATTTTGTAGGACCTTATTTTCGAAATAAGCAGATCATTGGTAAAACTGGCATTATTGCCTTCTTCTGTCCATACCGCATTTGTATTCAATAATAATCTTGGGTAATCCACGCCCTGGTTCCAGACCGTATTGGTTCCGGACATTCCCGAATGAGGATTGTTTTCAACAGCAACTTCCGGGTTTAGGCTTTGGATATAAAGTCCCATTTCGTTATAGTATTTTGCCAATTGCCTGCACCTGAAATCAGTCCATTCCTGGACCACCGGATCTTTAATCTCACCTCCGGAGCCTTTGTATAAAGGAGGTTCAACATACGTTACATTACTGAACCCCAATCTTTCTTCAAGTTGTTCAGGAGTATATTTTTCGCGTAAAAAAGTCCTGAAATCCTCAATGGCCATCGGATGAAAAAATATCGGAGGTTGTGCCTGCATGCTTGTATTGTCGAAATGAATCAGATCGGCTTTTAGGTCTTGTACTGCAATACGGATTACCTCTTTCATATATTTAATGTATCCGGGGTGCATAAAATACACCCTTTTGCGAAACGTTTGAGTTGCATCGTACCGCACCGGCTGGCCAAAATAATCAGGGACAAACCATTCTTTTGCTTCCGGTTTTTCAACCAACATGGTTTCGTACCCTATCGTGCTTCCTATATAAACGCCTACCCTGAGGCCATATTTCCTGCATAAGGCCGCTAACCTTTTAGAATCTTCCAATTGTTGCTTTTCGGCTTCAAGGCCAAATCCTTTATAAAAATGGATGATTGCCATAGTAACGCCAAGTTCTTTAAGCTTTTGGACAGCCTCTTCCGAATGCTCTTTAATGTAATCTTCATCTTTCCATACAGGACTGCCGCCAACTCTGCGCCTGAACAATGCCAAACCATCCCAATTGCCAACGAAAACAATAGGCTCCTTACCCATCCACGATGGCGTGGAGATAAATTTTGCCGGAATTTCAGATTTTTGTTTATCGATTTGTCCGGTACAACTGCCCGCTAAGAAAATTGTCAGAAAAATCAATAAGTACAATAATTGTCCTGAAAAAATCCTGATCGTCCGCTCTGTTTTTTTTAATTCCATTTTCATGTCCGCCACTTTTTTAATTTTTCATTTAAACCTGGTAAAATAATGCTGTTCAGGTTGGATAAATGAACTTCAACTGCTACCTGGGATTTTTAATATTTAAACCTCCTTTGAAAATTTGAGCGCCAGGAATGAAAATGAATAATTTACCTCTCCTGTCGCTTTCGCCAATGAATACCGAGCCATCGTCGCTGACGGCCATTGCATCGAACTGGTAGGCCCGTTTCTCATAATAAGGGCTACGGTCTACCGACAGATAGCTCCAGTTTTTGAATCCTTCCAACCCATTGGTGTTATAAGAGAATAGTTTGCATGGCTGGCCCAATTCGCCACAGACCATGTACAGGTTATTGTCCCTACCCAGCGCCATACCTCTTACACGCCTGGCTAAACGTGGCTTGCCCAGATCGATAAGCGTATTGTTTGCTAAATCTAACTTGAAGATAAAACCATCACTTGTTGACCAGTATATCATGTTATCCTCTCCTTCCACCAATTGTTCCACCACAGGATATCCAATGTAATTCCACGATTCCCAGTATTCGCCCGGAATACGCAAATCCGTTTTCTCAAACTTTTCAGTGTCAGGGTTGAACAATACAATAAGCCCGTCATTGCCTGCAGTCAGTACCTTGCCATCCTTCAGGCAAAGCAGTGCGCGGGGCACACTTCTCCAGGAATGCTCGGGCCCCGAATAAACCAAAGTATCGAGCATTTCGCCATAGTCAACCGTTTTATTTGTCTTTAAATCAAACTTGAAGAAATGGGCTTCAGGGTAGGTGATCCCGTAAAGGGAATTGCGGGTTTTATCGATGGTGAGGGCATAGATTGAATTTTTTGCCTGTACCATGCCAAGGTCTTCCACAACAGCATTATCGTTGGGAAGAAAAACTTTCTCATCGTTTTTTGTGCTGTATTTCAGGATGCGCCCACCGTTAAAACCTGAATGGTAATTTAAAATATCTTTCCATAACTGGGTTTCGATTTGCCGGTGCCCTCCGGGAAAATCGCGTGTCAAGGGAATCTCATCCAATAAATTGAGGCCGGTCCCGATGTAGATATTCCCGTCTTTGTCTGACACCATCGTGTGATAAACACCCGAAGTATTGGGGATTTTTCCTAATGGCCTCACTTTGTTTATGTATTTGTCGAATAAAAAGAGGTAAGATTGTTTTCCGCTAGTTGCGCCATATACATATTTGCTTTTCATCTGATCAATAATTTGATTTTTAGCTTGATTTACATTGATTTACTATTTCATCCGGTTTGAACCTAAAAATACTTCCACATCGTTATCTTTTCTGATTGCATTTACGGCACCACTCAAGTCGTTCCCCAACAAGGTTATGTGTTCGCTCTTTGCTCCCCTGATGTGTAAAAATGTTTCGATGCCCTTAGGTACCACACAGGATTGAATGAACATATTTCTCACATCTTTACAGGCTATAAGAGGTTCATTGCCTGACACCCTGGCTTTTATTTTATAGATTTCCACCCCGGTGATATCGTCACAAATAATGGCAGGCCTGACTTCTGGCTCAATGAAATCCAGTTCTACATCATTCAAAGTCAGGTTCTCAGCATGGCGGCAGTAAAATCCATAAGCCGGGAGTATGCCGAACATATCAAATTCAGGGTAGCCCGCAGGAATTTCCGGTATTTCACGGTTCACAAGTTCCGGTGTACCTCCACCCTTGAATTTGAGACGAATGTTCTCCAGGGTAATATTTTTAACGGGATGACCTGGTAGGCCAGTAATAGAGCAACCGATTTTCCCCACATTAGTTGCCTGCACATTACTAATGATCACGTTAGACAACTTACCCATACCCGGTTTTGCCGACTTTTCATTGAAGGGGCGGGCGCGATTGCCTAATCGGATAAAAATTGCAGTACCAACATTGTCCATGGTAACATTTGATATGGAAATCTGATCCAAAATTTCACCATCCACCATTTCCAGGGCGATACCGGCGAAATCAGTGTCATAAATAGCGCAGTTACTTAAATTAATATTCTGAAACCCACCATTCGATTCTGTCCCCAGTTTGAATGCATTACAAAGGGAACTTAATACACAATTTGTTATCGTGACATTCTTACATGGACGGTCAAGTGTGCTTTTCAACACAATGGCATCATCGCCACTATTAATATCGCAATTTGAAATCCTGACCCGGTTGCATCCATCGACATCAATACCATCGTAATTATTAACATTCAATCGGCTATTTACAGTAATCCCATCAATATTTACATCTTCGCACGCTAAATAGTGCTGTACCCACATGGGTGAGTTTATGAATGTTACCCCTTTAACCAATACGTTTTTACAATTAATAATACGGATCATATAAGGTCTGGACTTATACCATTTTTCCAAATCTCTTTTCCTTAAATCTTCAGAAGGACTAAAAGAAGTACCGCTACCATCCAGAGTACCCTGACCAATAATGGCAATATGCTCCAATCCCTCGCCGTAAATTAGACTCTTATCAGTAAAATTATCAGTATAAGATCGAACCTTTGGAACTGTTATCGGGTAATCACCTAAATTTTTACTCCCAACCAGTACAACGCCGCTTTCCAGTCTCAATGTGATATGGCTTTTGAGAAAAAGCGTTCCTGAAAGGTATTTGCCAGCCGGGAAAAAGACTGTTCCTCCACCTCCTTTGGCACAATCATCGATGGCCGATTGAATAGCTTTTGTATTGAGTGTCGAACCATCTCCTTTTGCTCCAAAATCAGCAATATTATAAATCATAGGATTGGCTGAAGACACGATTGACATCACAAGCAGAACAAGAAAAACACCGATTTTTTTGTTCAGATAACCATTTTTTATCATCATTCCCTTTTCCATCATTTTTTTATTTTTCATTTAAGCCTGGTAAAATAATGCTGTCTAATGCAAAACCTGAAATCTGGTGAGATGGCGCTTGTTCATCAATTACAAGCCTGTAATGATCCCTGCATTTCAGCGATTCAAGTTTTTCATTCAGGTTTTTCTCAAACGAATTCAGATCGTTTTCATAATCGCGTTTAGGGTCATGTTGTTTTTCGCCGAAACAGCAACTGTCATACCGGTTAAATATTTGAGTTAGCTTGCGCCCTTTGCCAAAGGAATTGAGTATATAAATGTCGGGATACCCGGCTATGTCCCGGTAAAGCTCCGGTAAAAACTGTTCAATGTCGCCCACCGAAGCTCCAAACCTGTAATATATTGGCATTGAACCGGCTACACAAAAACTAAGTTTAATACGCGTATCAACCGCTGCAATAAGATTTGTGGTCCAGCCTCCACCTGAAAGTCCGACCATATTTACATTTTTATAGTTGTTCCGTTTCAGAAGGTAATTCAGGCTAACAATGGTTGGTTCAAGAAACAATCTTAACCCGGAGGTTGGTTTCGGGTTTTTAATACCGAGGTTGGTATTAAAAATTTTGCAATGGTCCAGATCACAATTGCTTTCTGAAACATGGGGCATGTAAACCGAAAGGACATCAAAGCCATCGGACAACAATCCGGTGACTGTAGCCTCAATTCCCTGAGAAGGTTTCTCAGTGAGGTCTTTTAACAAACAACTATGCCCCGGACAAAATAACACCAGGCGGTTATTCCTTTTTACAGGGACAAACAAATAGGCAAGGTCGCTAATTGAATCAACTCCTTCTACCGGAATTTCAATTTTATCGACCCTGGAAACAATTGGGTTTGCAGATAAAGGAGATTGACAATTGGGGGAAACAAGTACATTGGAGCGGTCGGGTATTTGACCGGTATCCCATATTGCCCGAATTATCTCAGATCTTTTTCTTGCCACATCATCCGGGCTTATTATCCTGTATTCCCGATCATCAACGTGCACATAATCACAATTCGACTTTAGCTTTTGAACAGCCTCATCCGAATATTTTTTACTTTGTTTATCAATTTGCCCCGCGCAAATGTCTGGCAGGAAGATGGTCAGAAAAATCAATAAGTACAGTAATTGTCCTGAAAAAATCCTGATCGTCCGCTCAAACTTTTTTAATCCCATTTCTCGTCTTTCATTTTGAAAAGTATTATTTTTTAGTTTTTTGGTGACATCCTGTTTTTTTGTAGTTATTGTTTGAAATAAAAGGTTAATATACATTATACCTTACCGGCATTCGCGTTCCATGGTTCTATCTGGCGCAGGCTTTTCGATGCAAGGGCACGGTAACAATCGGGCAGATCGAAGGTTTTCAACACTCCAGGCAATAACGATGCCAATGGCCAGTTATATTCCTCATGTTCAGCTATATCACTATAACAGGTAAGCGCATTCTTCAGGGTGATTTGTGACACAGTATCTGATAACAGTGCAGCAAACGTCGCTGGAATTGCCCCCCAGCCCTTTCCAACCAGGTGAATTTCCGTGTGACCGTATGACTTTAGCAAACTGATGACACGAAGCACATCATAGGTTTTTTGCCCTACATAGGGATAATCAAGCATGATGCTGTGCTCCGCATAGAAATAGTCGCTACCATAAGGCTTCAGAAAGTCGTTATTGCAGGTATTGGGCTGAGATTCACCGATGCCCCGTACATCGAACGCAAAAACAGCAGAATTTGGCTCGTTGTGGATTAGCTCTGCCAGCAATGGTTCCTGACGTAATTCATCGTCTGCCGACTGATGCGAAATATACAGCAGCGCCCGCTTTAAACCTGTTGGTGGACGGGAAACAAGTTCGTTATCATCCAACCGATAAACCGGGATCGTGATTTTAGCCTCAGTTTCTACCAAATAAATGCCTGCAAATTTCTTTGGATAAAGACGGTTTGGCATAGGGCGTAAAATGCGAAAGTCAGGGACCCCTGTGTATTTTGGGAGTTTTAAAACATCAATAACAGCCCGTTTTAACGCATCGCCATTAAGGTTGCCGCGTTTATTTTTAAGTGAACCTGAGAGCTGACTGGTGAAGGAGAAAACATTACGCGAGCCGGATTCACCAACCTGACCACGCGGTGTGCACCAAAGAGTTTCTTCCTTTTCCAAAACTAAAGAAGGTTCTGCATTCGTATCCGAAATTTTCGTTACCTTGTTGAAACAGCCATACATTGCCTCACGATTTAACTGCGAATAACCATGGTAATCGGGGCCAACAAAAGTCTGGAAGTTTTGTTCTGCCCCAAGCAACCGATAGAGATGCTTTAACCTGGCAATGGATTCCTCCAATCCCCTGGCATCAAAGAAATCCTTCTCCTGGCCCAGCAGGATTACCGGTTTAGGCGCCATTGCCGCTATAAAGTCCGAGTGGTCGAGCCCCAGAACAAGTGCATGCGGCGGGTACTGCTCATTGTCGGCAGGGAGTTCGTTTTCCAGGTTGTGAAGGAAAGTCGTCACAAAACAACTGGGAGCAGCCATAGTGAGACGAGGTTCAACTCCGCACAACCATGTGGCTTGTGTACCTCCGCCAGAGTTTCCCGTTACCCCAAGATACTTCGGGTCTACTTCAGGTCTTGTAAGCAGGTAGTCCAGTGCACGAATCCCATCCCATGCGAACCAAGTACTTAAAGACTCACCTGTGAGAACCATCTGGTTACCTGTATAGAGATGCTCCATTACACTAATTCCATGACGCGGTTTAAATTCACTGTTGAGATATTGGAGCCTTTCGCCCTGACCCATAGGATCAAAGAGCAATACTACGTAACCCTTTTTTGCAAGACCCTGGGCAAAAGATTGATACGCAGAACAAGCTTTACCATTATCGTAATGGCCGCAGGTGCCAACAATGCCAGGCAGTGGAATTTTTCGTCCTTTGGGGACATAGAGGTTTGCTGTAACCGGAAAACCCGGCCGGCTCTCGAAAATTACTTTTTCAATGTTGTAGGTATCACGCTCAAGTATCCCGGTAACACGGGCATTCAAGGGTGTCTTTTCCGGCCATGGGCCAAAACACCGTTGAATCTTTGTCCGCACCTCACGTACATAATTTTCTGCATCGCTTCTGGTACGCAGGGCGGAACGTTGGTTATCGGCAGTTCGTTCAACCTGTCGCACACGTTCAACAAAATACTCGTGGACCATGCGGGGAAAACGGTTCAACGGTACGAGGAGGGAAGTATTGCCAGGTTCTAAAGCTAAGGAAGGCAGCGATACCCTTTTGTTGCCATAGGTTGGAAGAATACCGGCACCAGCAAATCCAATCCCCGTAAGGCTGGTCAGTTTTAAAAACTCTCTTCGGTTGTTTTTCATTGTTATGGATATTTTAAATATCAACCTTTATTAATCTTTAGGAAAAATGTCTCCGGGTTCTGAGTTTTCATACTATTTTATTTCTTCAGCAGGGAAATTGATGCCCTGAAAACAATGTTTTAGATTAACTGTGCTTACTTTATTTTTCTGATCAACTCTTTTTTTCCCCAACCCAGTGGCTTTTCTATGTCATATCCTTCAACGCGATCCAGTAAGACAAAAGATTCAGGAGATGAAGAACCCGTATAGGATGCTTTTCCTATCCTCAGGTTTTTAACATCCACGGCAATGACCGGGATGCGCGGATCAGCTTCATTACTGCCAAACATCAGGTTGTTTATTGCTATGTTTTTTACGTGCCGTATAAAGAATGAAGAAGAAGGCAGGTTGCCCCAGACGGTTGGCTGCGGATATCCCTTTTCATCTTCCTTTACTTCCAAATGATTGGCAATGTAGTCGCCGTTTTGTACTCCTCCAATATTGAAAAATTGTACATTGTCAATGGTTACATTTTCGATATAATGGCCGGGAATCGCAGTAATTGAATTGGAGAAATTATCAGTATTGTATGCTACCACATTGCTGATTGCAATGTTTCGCATCCTGCCGACCGGTGGCTCCGGCGCATTTACAGTATGTTTCCTTGCACGGTTTGCAAGACGGATATAGAGCGGGCATTGGGTTCCTTCAATCGTGATATTACTGATCGTTATCCCTTCCATTGTGCCGCCGTCAACAATTTCAAGCGAAATACCCGTAATTCCTTTTCGGGAAGTCTTGAATACCGGATCTGACGTACTCCTACTTGGCTTTACCACACAATTACTGATGCTGATATTTCTGAAACCACCTGTTGACTCAGTGCCTGCCTTGATGGCGTTGCAAAAACTGGATACCACACAATTGGAAATTACCACATCTTCGGTAACTGCCGGCCCGGTACTTTTCAATGTAATGCCATCATCATCGGTATCGAAGATCGAATTCGAAATTGTAACCCGTCGGCAACCGTCAATATCCACAGCATCGTTGTTCCTGTTCGAGTGGTTAAAGACTTCCACCCGATCTACAACGACATCTTCGCAATTGAGGTAATGCTGGTTCCACATACCCGAGTTAAGCATTTTAATTCCTTCCACACGGACCCGCTTACAGGAGATAAACAAGATATTGCGGGGGCGTCCGTCCACATCGCCGCCTGGCAATCCCTTTACAGGCTGGTGCCGGGCCCCATTCCCGTCTATTGTGCCCAAACCGGTTATGGCAATGTTTGAAGCGCCTTCGGCATAGATGAGGGCATACCATCCTCCCCTGTCCACATAAGAGCGGTATTCAGGTTGAGGTAGCCTTGGAAAATCCTCGTGTTTTGGA
>Ga0172379_10001323_pt1 | contig 50361 bp, 55 predicted proteins | sample GrowelOW334metaG_FD_119756 | JGI IMG/M metagenome (GOLD analysis project Ga0172379, IMG submission 119756) | Groundwater microbial communities from an aquifer near a municipal landfill in Southern Ontario, Canada - Groundwater well OW334 metaG | ecosystem: Environmental > Aquatic > Deep... | reverse complement strand
TCCCTGAATATGGCGGCGGCCTCTGCCAGGTCTCCTCGACCGCATTTCGAGGCGCAGTACAGGCGGGACTGGAAATAACCGAAAGACAGAATCATGCCTATCCGGTAAAATATTATAATCCTCAGGGCACGGATGCCACTATATACCCTCCGCACCCCGACCTCCGGTTCAAGAACAACACTCCGGCCTATATCCTGATCCAAACCAAGATCAAGGGAAATAAGTTATACTTTGAATTCTATGGTTCCGACGATGGAAGAAAAGTTGAAATGATCGGCCCGAAAACATATGACAAGAAAACTGACGGTTCGATGAAAGCGGTTTGGACCCAAAACGTAACCGATAAAGACGGCAATGTGATCATAGACAAAAAATTCTACAGCATATACAAATCCCCCGCCCTGTATCCACACAAGAATCCGCTGGAGTAAAATAGTATAAGTATCGAGTATTCAGTATTTTGAAATCAAAACTTTATAATCAATATTCAATGTCTAAACAAGATAGCATCTCTAAGAAAATAATCCTTGCGTCAGGTTCTGCCAGCAGGATCAAACTCCTGAAAACTGCCGGGATAGAATTTACAAGTGAAAAAAGCGGATACGAAGAAGACATGGATGCGGATCTTCCAGCAAGCGAACTGTGCCAGAAGCTTGCGCTCGGAAAAGCAATGGATGTCGCAAAAAGACACGAAGGCGAAAATGCGATCGTTATCGGCGCAGACTCATTCGGGATCATTGACGGCAAATTTATAGGAAAACCCAATGACTCGGAGGAAGCGAAAAAAGTTCTGAGGCTCATCAGCGGCAGAAAACATGAGCTCATAACAGGTTTTGCCATATTCGACTGTGCAAACGGCAAATTCTCAATAGGTGTCGATATTGCGGAAGTTTGGATAAAAGTTCTTTCCGAAACAGAGATGGACAAATATATAAGAACAGGAGAGCCGCTGGACAAAGCACCCTCCTACACGATCGAGGGCATAGGTGCATTGTTCATCGAAAGGATTAACGGCAATAGTTCAACGGTTATCGGCCTTCCGATCCAAAAAATATATAAAATGCTGCTGGATTTCGGAGTTGACCTTCTGGACTACCACCGGCCCTCCCCCTCTTGATTTTTTTTAAATTTCGGTATATTATACTGTAGTTAGCAAAAAGAGCGCTCGTAGCTCAATAAACAGGAGCACTTGGCCCCTCTGCCGACTATACAGGCCCTTGTAGTGAAATGGATATCACGCTTGGCTTCGGACCAAGAATTTCGGGTTCGAGTCCTGACGAGGGCACAAACGCTATGCTAAGTTGAAAGTTAAAAATGAAAAATTAAAAGTCTTGGAGTTTTGCTTTGCAAAACACAATTATTTTACATTTTGATTTTTAAATTTTTAATTTGAGCGCTAAAAGCGCGATTGGGTTCGTAGCTCAATTGGTTGATCCGCCGGCTGGCGGACTCTTAAGCAATTGGTCGCATGATAATGTTCGATCAAAATTAAATAGTTCGGGTTCGTAGCTCAATTGGTAGAGCAGTTGCCTCTTAAGCAATTGGTCGTGGGTTCGATTCCCACCGAACCCACAAATCAAATTTTTAATTTTAAATGAATTTTTAACGACGCGATTTTTAATCGTTTAATATTTAAAAATTGGTCATTATTTTAAAATTTGAAATTAGAAATTAGAAATTCCTCCGCCATAGGCGGAGGCCATGGTGGCTATGGTGTAGTGGTAACACAGCAGGTTGTGGCCCTGCTATCCTGGGTTCAAATCCCAGTAGTCACCCCATTGTTTATTTCTTGAACACTGAAGGACCGTATCAAACGGTCTTTTTAGTTTAAATAAAAGCTTTTTGCCATTCAATTGGCAGTTCTGAAATAGAAAATTCACGAGTTGTCTTTTTTCTTCGGGTTCAGAACTTTCAAAAATTTCATATGCTCTATTTGCCAAATTTAGGACCTTATTTGCCGTTAGATAATAGCTTTCATTGGCTTGCTGGTATTTCCGCATGTCAAACAATAATTCCTGTTGCTTTTCGTTATACTCTTTCAGTTTTTTGTCATACATGTCCATAGTAATACGCCCATCCAGTCTGTCTTCATACATAACACCCATTCGTTTATCTATCTTATCATAGTCTGATCTGAGATTTTCCAAAGCCTTGTTATGAAATTCATTTTTTGATTTTTCCACAACTTTCAACGATTCAGTAACATCTTCTATGACATTTTGCGGAAGGGCCATATTCTTCAAAACTTCAGCAATCGGCTCTAAAAGCTTTTCCTCTCTGACCCAAACCCTTTTGCAAACCTCTTTGTAATTCGTGCAACTGTAATAAACATATTTTTTCTTATGTATTTCCGGACTAACCGCACAACCGCATTTACTGCATTTCACAAGCCCTTTCAAAACAAAAGGCTTTGACGCATTTTTTCTTGGTTGCTTGTTATAGCTTGCTTTCACTTCTTGGCACTTCTTAAATAGATCATAACTGATGATAGGTTCGTATTTATGGGGGTAAATCTGCCCTTTACGGAGCATTTGACCATGATAGAAGGGATTATTAAGTATTGCTTCAATTTGACGAGCCTTAAGCCGTGTATCTGCCTTATCCTTGCTTATCAAGCCCATCTCCCCTACCATTCTGGCAATTGTTTTCATTGAAGAGTATCCGGATGAGTATAGCTCAAATATCTTTGAAATAATATGAGCCCTCGCTGGATCAGTTACAATTGTTCTATTTCCTTTTCCGTCATCCACATTCAAATAACCAATCGGGGCTTTTCCGGTATATTCGCCTTTTCTTATTTTCATTTCAAAAGTCCGCTTCACGTTGTCGCTGATCTGACCAACATAACTCTTTGCGATAAAAACAGCCAAATCCCATCTTTGAATTTCAGAGCTATTTGAGTCCTTATGTATTACAAGATTTTCCCTGATAAAGTGAATGTCCAGTTTTCCATTTTTTCTAAACTCATCCAACAAAACAGATTCCCTGAAGCTTCTTTGAAGTCTATCAACTGTTTCAACGATCAGAGACAATTTTTCCTTTGATTTTTTTATTTCATCAATAACCAGATCAAATTTCTTCCTTTGGTCCTTGGTTGACGATTCTTCAAATTGATATTCACTTTTTATATCAAACCCTTTTCTAGTTGCATATTCTCTGGCACGAGCAAGTTGAGCAGGTATTGACTGCCCCTCGATCATCTGTTCTTCCGTTGAAACTCTGGCCAAAATTATTGCTTTCATAAATTTATTTATATAGCTTATCATACTCATCCGTAAATTCCTGTTTTAACTTTTCGTTATATAAAGGAAGTCCAATCAAAATATAATCCTTGCTTTCCTTTTTCAAAATTCCTTTAGGGTACTTCTTCGTAATCGCTTTTAGAAAATCGTCTTTCCATTTATCTTTTTCAAGTAGGTTATCGCCTTTCGGCTCAATAAAAACTTGATAGTATTGTTTTTTCGCGTTTCCCAAAAAAAGAAGAAAGTCGGGTTGAAAACCCTGTCCCGTTTTGAAGTCAAAAATTTTGTACTGTTCTTCGTTTCTCAAAAGATACACTTCTTTATATTTCTTTTGTAAGTTCCCAATAGTATCTTTCACAAACTCAATCAAACTCTTTTCCTCACTCGTGCCATAGAACTGGTCCAATGCATACCAATCTTCGTATTTCAATTCTTCTTCTATCCGTTGGCTATCCACATCTTTCATAACGCTCTTTTCTTTTACCTCATCAAAAAGATCACTGAATTTGAACGCGATAAAACCCGACCCATTAAACGGATTGATATTTTTTTGTAGTTCAATCAAAAAGCGGTCAAAAAATGCGGATAGTATCGCGAGCTTTTCTTTGTTCGTTATGTCCTCAAATTCTTTGTCTTTCGTAACAATTCGTATTTCAAAACCACCGATAAATCCAGTTCTAAATTGCTCAACGCTTTCAATTTCAATTTCTTCTTTCAAAAATTCAAATCGAAATAAAGAATTGTCTGCTTTTGCCTTATCGTTCAACGCCTTATAAAAAATGTGTCTTTCAAAATCTTTTATTTTAGCCATAACGGTTTTCAATCCCGTTTCCTCAATACTCAATCTTTCCTTATCGGTGTCTTCACTTTCAAAATCCAATTCTTGCTCTTTTACTCCCAAGTTATGCAAGTCAAAAGTAAAAGGAAACTTCGCCTCTTTCAAACTTTTCTTTCTTCTTTCTGGATTCGCTATCTGCTCGTTTTTCCAAACCTTTATGTCTTTATAGAACCCGCTCTTCATAAATGCGTCTTTCAATCTGAAAGTTTTTCGTATTTTTCCGTCATCAATAAAACCCCGTTCTTTAAGCTCTCGTTTCAATTCAGTGATATATCGATGGTCCGATTCTGAATGATAAAAGAGTTCTTCCAAAACCCGCAATTCGTGTTTCAAATCCTCATCAAACCTTCTTTTATTCTTTTGCGTATCTTTGTATGGAAACGGACAATATCGTACGCCCCGCCCAATAAGCTGTATTTCCGAAATAGTGGTACTTCCCGCCTTTCTGTCGCCTTTGCCCGTCTTTGATTCATCACGCCCCCTATACAAGCGTACAATGTCATACAGATTAAGTACGTCCCAACCTTCCGTAAGCCGATTAACAGTAAAAATAGCCTGTATATGATTATATTTATCTTCCAAGCTGTTTAAAAGCTTCTCTTGATCCGCGTCTGTCTTTTCCGCGGTCTTCGCGGTATTCGTCTTCGAGTTCGTAATAATACAATTCCGCTCGGCAAAATGATATTTTATTAACTGAATAATTTCCGCCTTTTTCACGCTCTCTTTTTTAATAAACTTAATCACATCCAACACGCGGGATTTTCCCTGTTCATACACTTCTTCGCCCTCATTAAACTTGCTCTCAATGTCTTTCAAAAAATCAAAATCACTCACCTTCAAGTTTTGGACTATTTTCAAAAATTCCGCAAAATCCTCTTTTGATTCTTCAATCGTTTTACTTCTGAAAAGTATCACGGGCTTAAAATTTGAAATGCCGTTTTTCAATGCTATTGCGTGCCTGTACCAGTTAAAAATAAGGACTTGTAAAATCCGGTCTTTCTTTTTAAGCGTTGAGGAAAGCAAGTTTATTTCTTTCGTATACCCCGCAGAAAGAAATTGTTTCAAATCAAATTTAAAAACCGTTTTCGGGGCGTATTTATCAATCACTTTTTGATTTTCGGGAATAGTCGCGGTGAATTCCAAAAGCACGTTTTTGTTTCCTTCGCCCTTGCCATTCTTGTTCAACAAAAGCTCAATAACCGTATGTTCCCAACCTTTCTTTTCAATTTCCAGCGGATTCGTGCTTTCCCTCAATTCCGTTTTCAAATCAATTTCAAGCTGTCCGATTTTCTTCGTATCGGCGTTCAAGTGATGTCCTTCGTCCGCCAACATCACAATATCTTTCTTTTTCAAGTCGCCAAGAAAAACCTGATTTTCTCTTTCAATGTGAATGTCATTATACAATTTTTGGATTGTCGTAAATTTTATCTCTATACTATCGATGTTGTTTGAAAACGTATTCACCTTCTTTATTTCAACCGTCTTTCCGTCCACAATAATTTTTTCTTTGAAAACATACTTGCTGTGTGCAGTATCAATAAAATTGTTTTCCGTTTTATCAACGATATTGTTTTGATTCACAAAGAATATAAACTTTCTATACCCCTGTTTATAGTAGTACAAAATCGCTCCCGCCATTAAGAGGGTCTTTCCCGTACCTGTCGCCATATTAAACATCAAATGAGTAGGATACTCCTTATGGTCTTTTTCGCAGAGCAAAAGATTTTCAAACGCTTCTCTTTGCCAGTCAAAAAATTCATATCTCAAATTATCCGAAACGTATTTCGGTATCGCGATAATCTCGGGGGCGTATTTTTTTATCGCGTTCTTCTCAGTATTAAGCTTGTCGTAAAGATATTCCATATCGTTTATTTGCTGTAAAATTCCTTTGTAAGCTTTTGATCATCTTTGCTGATCCCAAATCGTTTGTCGCCCATCTCGCTTTCTTGCACGTACATTTGATTCAAATCAAGCATAGTCAAGAACATTCGCTTTTGCTCATCAAGTGTAATTTTTTTAAAATTTTCTTCTTTCAAAACCTTCTCTTTAAACTCTTTTATTTTCACATTGTAATTGAAAAAATACTTTTCGTATAGCATATCAAACATTTTTTCAAGGGCTTTATGATCCTTCGCCTCGTTTATTTCTTCTTTCGCTTGTTCGTTCCATTTTGCTAGTTCGCAATAAATAAAGCTTCCGCCACCTTTCCATTTCACTAATTTTGAAATACCCGCTTGTTCGCCCTTAACAACCTCTTTCAATCTTGCCTCGGGCAAATCGTGAATATAATCCATTTGTTCAATACCAATCCAATGACGATTCATTTTGTGTGCCACCGATAAAGTCGTTCCTGTTCCCGCGTGATAATCCAAAACATAATCTCCCTCGTCGGTAGTCATTTCAATCAATCTTTTTATTAAAGCTTCAGGTTTTTGTCCGCCCGTAAACTCTTTTTTAAGTTCGGTATGTTGTGATTGATTTTCTTTATAAGCTCGCGGGTCTGCATATACTTGTTTTATGTCATTCCAAACCGTTGAAAGCGGTATCCCTTTGCTTTCATCAAGATATTGTTTTTCCCACTGGGCTTTTCCATTATTGTCGTATCCACGCATACGACGTCGATAGCGACGTCCGTCGCCATCAGTGTACTTAAACCAATCTTCAATATATTTTTCCGAATAAGGGATATAGATTTTGTTTTGTTTTCTTCTTTGATAGTTCTTTGTGTAGTGAAGTATATAATCGTGGATATTTACAGGTTTTGCCCCCGAAGCCCTCCCACCCGAAGGCGACCCATATGACCATATTAACTCTTCCACAAAATTACTCTCATCAAAAACAGCGTCGCAAAGAACTTTTAAATAATGCGATTGATTTATATCAATATGGATAAAAATGTTCCCGTCGTCTGTGAGTAAATCTTTTGCAACTTCCAACCTATTTTTCATAAAGGTCAACCAAGTGGAACGTGTAAATTTGTCATTATAAACAAAGGTATCTTTCCCCGTATTGAAAGGCGGGTCAATATAAATAAGCTTTACTTTGCCAGCAAATTCAACTTTTAAACTATGCAAAGCAAGAAGGTTATTACCCTTTATCACAAAGTTTTCTTTTATCGTTCCGTTTTCATCTCGCTCAATATCTTTTACTGCCACACCGTCCTTTCCACTGTCTTTCGTATGCCGTTTCCAGTTTACCAATGCCTTTTTATCGAACAAGCGGTCAATTTCATCGCGAGCAAGCACTTGATTGAAAAATACCTCGCTTCGTTTCGCGGTCTTTTCTTCGTACTTTTTGCTTTTCTCGGACCATTCAAAATACTCATCCATTCCTTCTTCCGTACTTTGCCCGCCTTCCAGTACACAATCTTTATACGGAAAACCAAGCACAACCTCGCCTCGGTCTTTCAAAAATTCCGGACCATCGGAAAGTCCAATTTGATTCGCGAATTGCGTATATGAATTGTTTATTTTGTTTTCGTCTAAGAAAAACTTGAAATCATTAATATTGAAAACATATACATCTTTGATTTTCGTAAAAAACTTTTCTTTTGTTTCTTTGTGGCCCGCCAAAAGAGCGATAAGATTCGGGTCAATCTTATCCGCGGAGTCCTTCACTTTTGTGTAGCTCAATTCCTTCGTTTCCGTATCAAGAAATGTTTTCTCTTGCTTCAAAATTTTTTCAACTGCTTGTTTAAAAGTGCCCATGATTATTTTTTAGTTTTAACTTTATCTAAAAATATATTAAACTCTTTTTTCTCAATCCTAAATTCCTTGCCTATTTTATAGGCTATGATTTTTCCAGCCTTTATATAACGATAAATGGTCATTATATTTACATTTAAAAGAACCGCTGTTTCTCCTGCGGTTATAAATTCTCTATTCTTCATATCTTTGCATTATGCCTATTATCATAAAACAAATGCACAGCTTTTACACCTACCATTATACTTTACAATTGTTTACAAGGCAAATTTCTAAACTTTAGAGGTTTTATTATGCTTATATGATGTAAATTCTTTAAGCCCTCTTTGAATATCCGCTATAAATCCATAGGACCGCTGATTGAATTCAGGTTTTCTGAACTTCTTCAGATCTTGGCTCATTCTCGGCCATATTGCTTTTGGTAAAATTGTTCTTAATCCTCTGATTCCCTCTTCATCTTTGCATAGAAGATTTAATCCGGTTAAATATATAGCTTGCTTCTTCTTGATCTTGGGATAAGTCAACAATATTTTTTGTAATATTTTCTGCGGATTATTGCCGATATCGAATAAAAACAAATTATTGTCAAAATATTTATTCCAATAAAGATTTAATATCTTCCTGCATAATTCTTTTTTGAAAATGTCTCTGAATAACGGATTTATCGGATAGTTTACCTCTTTCAAAATGCTATTCATCTTGCGTTTTTTGGCTAATCTTATTTCAAACCTCAATACTTCAAGATATTTATATTCCTTTTTTATTAAGTCAAACAATGATTGTTGTTTCAAGGGTTGCTCTTTATCTATCGCCCTGTTCTTAGGCTTACTCATATCTATTATCTTGTCATACATCGCAAAAGCGTTTGAATTTGCATAAAACTGCAACGAATGGCCATTGTTTCTAAAGCTGACTTTTTCCAGATCATACCTTCCATTGAGATTTATTTTCGATAATTCCTTAATGGCTAAAGTTGATGTATTGCCTTTGCTTAATGGAATGTTTTTTGAAGGATGAAATGCGGAAACTTTGGCATTTTCGATGAAACTCGTATAAACCTTTACGCCCATGTCTTCAATTCTCGCTTTTAGTTTATTTACCACTTCATTAAAATCGCTTTCTTCCATTTCGTCCAAATTGTTATCAAATAACAATTTCGGAGCTGAAAATTCTATCTTTAAATCAAAACTTGCTCCTCTTTTTATGATCGTCAATCTCGGTTTGTATATTCCCCTTTCCCTATCTTTCGCTGTCGGATTATTCATATATTTGAAAAAGAATTTCAGATTATCAAGCATTCTTTCAGTTGAAGGACTGAATTTATTGTTATCAGTTATGAGATAACCATTTCTCGGTATTGTTAAAATTATTGTATCAAGCATTTAAGTTTTCATTACATCTTTTATGTTGCTATTTATCAAGCAATTTTTCCACTCTTTCTATTATCGCTTTTTCAATGGCCTTGCTCATTTCCTTATTGATCGGATGATAAATATTGATATTTTTATCGCCAACTTTCTTAGTCGGATAGGTTATCCGGTATCCATTGCCGTCTAATCGCTTATAAACCCCGATTGAGCCTAAATATAGGCAGTTATCAATGACTACGCTGGCAAAAGCCATTAAGCCGTTATTTGGCTTAATCGGCAATATTTGTATTTCCGTTATTGTCATATTCTTCATTACTTTGATAAATTTCCGGATTATTTCTTTTGTCTATTTTCAAAAGCAGATCAAAAAATCCGACAAGGTTTTGTTTTGCCTCAAAGTCCATGTTTTTTAACCGGTTTTGATTTTCTGATCGATCCATTTGTAACAAATAAAAATAGCCTATTACTAGGCTACCTTTATTATATAATATTGTATAAGGCTTTTTCTGTATTACGGAAATTTTCTGTATTACAGTTCTTTTCTTCTCTTCTTTTCCATAGATATTATCTTTCCAATATATTCATAATCCAAATCTGTCTTAAATTTATTGCTCACTAGCTCTTTTATTCTCTTTCTTGGCAAGCTTTTGTTGCTATAAATAAATTGATTTCTCTTTTGAGTTAATTGTTTTTTGGCTTTTATTTTACCAATCTTAATATTTTTATCCTTATATTTATTCTGTAAATACTCGATTTCCCGCTTCCAAATCGTTTTATTTTTTATAAAATCTACTATATCTCTTTGACTGGCATAAGGACTTATTCTTATAGAAATCGGATATGCCATATCATCACTTTTCTGGAATAATTCACCAAATGGCTCTATTTTTTCCTCTATTACATCTTCTACCCTAAACAGACCGCAAGCACTCAATTCATAAATAGGATATAGCTTATTATAATAAATATATTGCAATATTACATCAGAAAAATCAAAATAGTGTAGTTTATACTTTTTGCATATTTTTTCGATGATATCATTTCTTAGATTATTATAGCTATTAAAATTATTTTCAAGAATTAAGTTATGAGGTGGCATTGAATAATGCCCATCAGGATCTGGCCCGAAACCCTTATCAGGAATTTTATATTTATTTCTCAATTCCTTTATCGTTTCAACAAAATATTCATTCTTAGTAATTTCTAAAAAATAGTTCCACATTTTTTGCACCCCCTTGCTTCTCATGTATAAGTCAAGGTCTTTTTCGTTTCGTTTTATCCAATCATCTTGTTTCTTATCTTTTTTGCTCATAAATTAATACTTTCATTACATTTTTATTAATCACTTTATTGTACTTATCGTACCAAATATGGCTGAAATTGCAATATTATTAAATGAAAAGTTCGTGCGATCCTTTTATATTTGCTATGCTAGCCCTAATTTTTTCAGTGTTTCATTTGCTATATTCGCCTCGGCAAGTGCAATATTGATAAGATCCTTTGTTTCTTCTGAAATACCACTATAATTATAACCCTTATTTATATTATTTTGTAATAATTTAAGCTCGCTAAATTTTTTATCAGAAATTTTTGCCACATACGGAAATCCATTGAACTTATCTTTTATTTTTATTAATAATTCTTCCTTACTAAACGATTCTATGTTAGTTATATCAATATAAGAACAACCATTCAAATAACAAGAGTTTTTTTCTTCCCACTCTTCCTTGCGAACAGTTAATGTATAGTATTTTTTACATGTAATTTCCTTCGAGGTTAATACAAAAAAAATATAAATATCGAGTATTGAACTCGATGATAATTTATATTTTGGTTTTACTACAATGGTAGTTTTTTCTTTGGATTTTCTATCCAAAAATACGTTTCTTGTCTTAATTTTGCTTAAAAGCAATTTTTCTGGCAAATCCATAAAAATTATTTGGTTTTTAGATCCAGACTCATACTCATATTCTCGTTTCCGCCCAATGTTGCATTTAATGCTTTCATGGGTTTTGTTTTATACGCAATTTCGGTTAAGGTCCTTGCTCCAAACCCCTTTACACTTTCCAGCACTTCATCAATAATTTGCGTTTCTGCTCCTAATAATTTATCAAAAATTACACTTTCCGTTTCTTCATTAAGCGAATAATGAATATACTCCTCACCGCTAGCAGTATAGTCGGATTTTGCTATTAAGATACCCTTGGACTGCAACTCAGATAAATCCCTATATATTTTTTGATCAAAAGGACCATACGTATATCTTTTATATCTATACTCGGATATTTGTCTACCATATTTCTTTTCACCAACCAAATCAATAAGATAACAGATCTTCATTAAAACTGTTACCGTTGCTTTCTCATGTTTTTTGGCTAAATAAGCCAATAATTGTTCGTTTTTTGTAGGCATATATTTATTGTAGCATATATAATAAATCTACGAAATTTTTATAAATCAATATCTTGACATTTTTAGTTTATCCTACAATCTGTCGGGTTGTTAATATGAATCAGATATAATATAATGGTTACGTACTATATTAAGGGATATTTTAAAGATTGACAAGTATTTAAAATCTCTTTGCTGTAATATAAATATTATTAACAATAAATACAAATATGGATGATACAACTATGCAACTAATCATTGGAGGTGCTGGCGTAATTATTAGTGCTTTAGTTTCTTTTTTAATTGCTTCGTCACGAATTGGAGAGTACAAAAATAAAGTTGATACTGCCGTTTCCGATATAACTGATCTTAAAAAAGAGCTTAAGGAAGTTAGGGACAAAGCTGTTGCTTGTGAAACATCCCTAAAGGAACGTGAACCACTAACAAGAAAACGAAGTCCGATTGCTCTTACTGACAGGGGCTCTAAAGTATTGAATGAAAGCGGGGGGAAAAAATTTATTGAAGATAATTACGAAGAGTTGAAGAACAACGTTGACGAAAAAAAGCCAGAAACATCTTATGACATACAAGAAATTTCTAGAAACGTAATTGAAGAAATGAAAAATGATCAGAGATTGAATTCCTTGAAAGAATATCTCTTTAAGGAAGGTATGGAGCTGGACGATATCGTTGAGGTTTTAGGTATTTATCTTCGAGATAAAATACTAAACGATAAAAAGTTAAGTGTTAAAGATATTGATAACTATGACCCCAAAAGAAAAAATTAAAATATAATATTAATTTTAGTTTCCAATCAAAGTTTCTAAAATGAATCTTTATAATAGAAATATAAGAAATATGCCCATTGGGTGTGTTTTTTTGGCGACACTTGATTTTCAAGGCAAAAAAGTATAAGCTCAAAATATTGCATTATGTTGTTTTTTTTAATTAAAGAATTGTGGTTTAATTCAGATAATCGCACCAACTAGATAAAATACTATATGAGCGAAAATCAGATCAAAGACAAAAGTATATTTGTAGTTGGAATACTTGCTACTTTTTTGGCATTTAGTACGCTTAAAGAAGAACTGCAACGGATAATTGTTCTATCTACGCCCACAAGAAATGTGAGCTTTTTCGATATTCTAGTTATATTTGTCTCCCTTCTTACTATTTCAGTGTATATGTATGCTTTGGATTTTGTTAAATATAACTATGGACCAAGAATACAAAACCATCTTTTCTTTAAAGCAATTATTTGGTTAGCAAACTTTTTCTATTCTTTTGCAATATTTTTTCCTATTTTTATTGTAATTATAATTATCTTCCAAATACCAATAATCGACAATCTTACAAAAAGATACAATGGATTAATCTGGCTTTTTGACGTAATAATGGGACTTATATGGTTAATCACATCCGTATGGAATACCTTTTTTATAAATCGAAAAAGAAAAGAGGACAGCATGAAGATTTTAGAAAAGAACGCAGAAAATACATTAGAAAACGCAACAAAAATGTTAAGAGACAAATATTATTCTTCCAGTATAATTGAATCTTATAAAGTTTTAGTTCTCAATTTAAGAAAAATATTGCTTCAGAAAGATATTTTGACAGAAAATACTTCAGATCCGGATATAAAGGCACTGGCTTTAAAATTCAAAATTATTCCAGAGGAATTGGTTGCAAATTTTAATGATATAACCGCAATGAGGAATAGAGCTGTACATCTTGATGTGACATTTACGAAAGAACAGGTAGAATTGGTTATAAATACAGTAAACCAAATTTTAACTAAAATTGCGCAAGACATTACTTAGCTGATTATATAAGTGCAAATTCTTTACTCAATAACTCATAATCCCGCCTAATCCCATTCCAGTCTAAAGTTCTGAACACATCCCCTAACCGACCCCATTTAGAAAAAGCAGGTACAACAGACCTGTTTTTTGTTTTATATAACACATTATTCGCTGGTTCTAACGCTCTTGTTTCATTTTCTGCTATTTTATTAAGGTTAGAAATGGAGATCAGCCACCTTGAAGGTTCAATGCTTAATTCTCCGCTTTTTAACGTATAAACTTGCCCCAATGCTGATAGGATCTCTCTTTTAATCTGCAAGTCTTTCGTTGTTATAAATTTTTCTCTAGCATATACCGCAAAGTTAAAAGCTCTTTCGATCAGCTCGATCCAATTCTGGCCTCTATCTTGATTTTGATTAAGTCTTTCCCTTGCTTTAGTAACTTCATTCTGCAATTCTTCTTTCCTTTTGATAAAATCATCATCATCAATCAAATCTCTTAATCTTAAATTCGTTAAATTATCCAATTGCTTTTGCAAACTCAAATAAGTATTATTCAGCATTTCATATGATTGATTGCGCCTTTCGATTTCCTTCCCATTATCGACTTTCAAAACTTCCAAAGCCCAATCCTTGAACCCGAGAGGTATAGTGTATTTATCTATTTCCTTTATGATCTGCTCTTCCAAATTCTTCATTGTGATTGCCGGTTCTTGGCAATTTAATTCTCTTTTCCTTCTTGTGCAACGATAATAAGTATAGTTGGCATATTTTTGTGTGCATTTGATAAACTTTCTTTTTTCTTCCGCCGTGATCAAACAACCGCAATGCCCGCACCGGATAATTCCTGTAAAAGAAAACTCATGCGTTTTTTGTTGCGGTCTATCTTTCCTTCCAAATAATTCTTGCACCCTTTCAAATTCCTCAATGGTTATCATAGGCTCATGAATGCCTTTGCTGATTTTGCCCTTGTACTTAAAATAGCCATAATAGAATGGATCATTAAATATCCTATAGAGTTCGCTTTGAGACATAGGCCTTGCTCCAGCTCTTTTTGTTTTTTTGGTCCGATAACCCCATTCATTATTGGCTATATCCAAAATCTTAGATGGCGGACAACTTCCTGTAAGCATTAAGCTCCACATCTTTTTAATTAGCTCAAATCTTTCCGGATCTTTGATTATAGTTTTATTGATTACGTCATTTGTATAACCTTGAGGCGCTTTGGCTGGGAATTCTCCCCTTTGCACTTTACCCTCCAATCCCCTTTTGGTGTTTTTCCTCAGATCCAAAATAAACTGGTTTGACATCCCGCTTTCCATGCTGAACATCAAAACATTATCTTCCGGCAAATACTGTTTGTCTATGGTTTGAATGGATTTGATAGTTCCTTGTTGCAACATCCAATTTATTTTTCCGCTATCAACCGGATTTCTGGATAAGCGGTTAATTTGCCAGCAAAGTATTCCTTGCGCTTTTCCTTTTTCGATTTGTGCCAGCATATTTTCAAAAATCGGTCTGTTATTTGGCTGTTTTGCGGACTTAGATTCGGTTAAAACTTTGATTATTTCCAAATCCGAATCTTTCGCCAATTCTTTTAGCTTATTTATTTGATCATCAATCGACTGGACCTGCCGATCATCGCTTTCAGATGATTTTCTGGCATAAAGAAAATATTTGATTTTTGTTGTGTCTTGATTCATATAATTGTAATTACAGATACTAAAAGGACGGTTCTGGTTGATCCAACAAACTAAAAGCCTGTCAGCAGAACCGCCCATCTAGTTGGACGATAAAAGCCTTTAGTATTTCATTGGATCAACGCTTGTATTATACCATAAAATCTATTTTTTCGCCAACAATCTGCTCACCCTTGAAACAAATCTCATTTCATTCTGATATAGTTTATCTTCCATTTTCAAGAGCCTTCTATGCTTTACTGTTGGCTTACCCCTATAATGCCATCTTTTCATTTTACTTTGATATTCCTCGATGTCCGGATAGGTATAGGCATAGCCATCAATTCTTGAGCGATAAGATAAATTATAGCAGTGTCGGCAAGCAAAATAATGGCTTCCATTGCCGAGATAAATTTTTGCCACTTTTCGCCCGCAATAATTCCCTTGATGATATACCGAACATTCAAACCAATATCTTAATCCGCCATAATTGCACTGAGTTGTAAGTATTGGGTATTTATGATTAATTTCATGCTTTTCTCCTGAAAAATGATCAGTAATTGTATAATCCAGCTTAAAATATTTTTCATTTCCAAAAGAAGCTAAATCAACAACATAGCTGACACTGCTTTTCTTTTCGCTCCAACCGCTTGTCCAATTGATCATTCCCGAATGATAGCCTTTAAGGCATCCCCATTTTCTCAAGTCATATATGCTGATTGTCCTGCAATCTTCTTTTAATATTTTGCTCATACCGTTTTAATCCGTTAAAAACCGTTTTTAAAACCGAAATAATTAGAGATTCTCCAGTTAATCAAGTTTACCCCCTATCTAGCTCACTATTGTTTTTATCATCCGATACAGTGAGTTGAGCAGTGGGGTAAATAAGCACTTTTCGTTTATCATTCGGGTCTGCTTCTTGATTGATCAATCCAGTAGTTTCCAGCATTGGAATAATCTGTTGCCTAAGTAGCCAGTCCGGAATAGGCCTGCCATAAACTTCATAATGTTTTTTGAATATATCCATCCTACTTATTCCAACCTTTATATCTCCGGCATTTCCTTTGTTTTTATCCTGCCAAGCGGTTAAGATGACTTCTCGAAAGAGATCATAGACAAACGGAGGCAAATTATATTCTTGGCTTTCAGAGATTTTATCCCAAATCTGGACCGCCTCTTTTATATCATCCGCATTGGCTATAATAATATTATCTTTTCTATCCCTAAACCACAAATTAAGCAAGGCAAACATTTTGACTAGAGAAATAAGCCTGCCTATATCCCTTTGATGCCTCGGCTTTAATATCGCCCTTTTATTTAAAAATATTTTCTCTATCATTTCCGGATCAGCGATTTTGATTTCTTCAATATGTTCATTTCTAATCGCTTCTATCCGCTCTTTCAACAGTTTGCGCTCTGGATCGCCATCCAGCCACAAAGCATAGGCGTTGCTATCCGTTTCTTTTTTGATTTTTTCATGTATTGCTTGTCTTAATTTTTCTTGGCTAGTTTGAGGAGATAGCAATAAAAACCTTGTGCTTTCTTGTTCATCGATCTGCAATCCGGCACTGCAAAAAATAACCGCTGGATAGCCCTTGATAAAAACAGTTTTGGTCCTGATCCCGCCTTTTTGGGATTTATCCGTGATCTTCAAAAGCATTTCTTTTTCATCGTGGGATAAAAGAGGCCTCAGTCTTTCCAAAAGCATTGAATGCGGTTGATCCAAAAAAATTAGAAGCTTCCTTGATAGATCTATCTCATAACCTTTGCGCTCTTTGTTAAATTCTCCGACATCGTGAAAAAATGATGTAGGCGTTGCATAGCCGATTTCTTTCACATCCTCTTTGGGAAACAAGCGGGCAATTTCTATGGGTATATAGCTTTTTCCTGTTGAGGAAGGAGCATTGAAACTGATATTGAATTGTGAGCTTTCTGTATAAGTGGATAGTCCGCACAGAAAAGTTACCAGCTTGTTTTCTTCGTCTTTCTTGATCGTTAATCCAAGAATTTCCACGACTTTTCCCGATGTCATAGGTTGAAATCTGGAAATCTCTATTTTCTCGGGAATGTTATTCTCAATTTCCCGCATTCTCTCCTCAAGTTTTTGTTCGTTAATGTTCATATTCATTTTAATATTAACCAATTAAATATCTAACGGCCTCCGGAAAACCGAATCCCTTGAGAAGCCTTATAAAGTTGATTGAATTCCCGCCATGATTGCATCCGAAACACCAGCAGGAATTTGTTTCAAGATAAACATAGAAAGACGGATGTTTTTCATTATGTAGCGGGCAAAGCCCGACCAGTGTTTTACCGCTTTTTCGGAGTGGCTGATCCACCAAGCTTTCAATCGGAACTTCCAAGGCCCTTTGAATCTGTATGTCCGTAATCCAGTTTTTGGGTGTATAGTTTCGAGATGTTGAAATAACTCTTTTCAATCTTGCGATCTGATTTTCCGTTTGAACCAATTTTTGTCCCGCATCAATTTTGATCCATTCCCTGAAAAACCATTTTGAAAAATCATCAGACTTATTATGTTTTACGATTGCCAATCTGTTTTTTATAGCCTCTAACTGTATTTTCTTTATTCCCTCCAGCTCTACTATTTTCTGTTCAACAATGCTTTTGGCCTCCGGAAAAATCTCCAGCAGTTCTCTTTCAGCAAATTTAGGCATTGATTTTCGCCATTTCTGCTCAAGCTCTTGATAAAATTTTTTAGCCGTATCTGGCATTTGTATGATCTTAATCGTAATATAATGTCACTTGTTATGCTTTTAGGGAATAAACCCCTCCAAATGGCAAACCTCCCTTATTTTATGTCGTCCTCAGGCGCATTTGATAGATTGCACAAGTGTTTTAATATGCCTTTTTTCTCATTTCTCGCATAATCATCTTTTTCAACTAATTTATTAAACCAGCGATGAATAGTTTGCTTGTTAAGTCTTTGTTTTTTTACCGCTTCCGCAAAACAAATGTATGAACTCCATAAAGGCTTTTTGTCTGATATATTCTTAAATCGTCTTTCAAGCGACTTCATAATTTTGATATTAAGTTTTATTAAGCATTTGGCTTTTAATCTTTTCGCTAAGCTGTTTCAGTCTCTGAAATTCCGCCTCATCCTCCGGACAGCAAATAGCAGTGATCAAAGTTATCAATTTTAATCCTTCCTTTAGTGCTTCTTCTTTGGATATTTCCTCATTAAATCTTTGCTTCCAAAGGAACTGATATTTTGCTATTTGATCATCCGTTATCATTTTGATTAAGCGTTATAAATTCTCGTTTTTATCTCTTTCAGAAAATTAAAAAATGCTAAAGGTTCTGTCTTTAGCTGATGAGTAAAGAATTGCTGAATCAAATTATCTAGTTGTTCGTCTCGTTTGATTAAAAAGATAGCCTTGTTGGGGTTTTGGTTGTCGATGGCTTCAATGTTATAGCCATAGCAACAAAGTGCTGAGCAGAGACACAAATCTGAACTCTTAAAAAAATCCGTTTCTTTCAATGTTTTCATAGTAATTATTTAGTTAATTATAATTTGTCTGCAAACAAAAAACCTGATTATGTAATCAGGTTAGCATTACGCCATCTTGGATAAACTTAAGACAATTTTAAGACAAATATTTTTTGTTAATTTTTACAGATTGTTTAGTTGTTATAAAAAAGTCTTTGATTCCTTGTTTCTCAAGTTTTATTCTTAACTGATATATAGCGTTATAGTATTTTTTGTCATCTGATTTACTTTCAGTCCTCTCTACAATTTCTGAAAAAAACCATTCTTGAGGAAGATCGCTTGGATTTTCAAACATTATTCTTAAGGTATGATATTCGTCCTTAAATTTCAAAAGTTTTATTTCTTTACCTTGCACATAGAAACGAGATTTATCTTTATCAAAATAGAGTTTTTTGGATAAATCCTCATTGAAAAATGCAGGTAAAATTTCAATTTTTGCTTGATAAGTTAGCATTTCGTCTTCGTAAATACTCCAACTACTGCCAAGCGACAAGAATTTTATTAAACCTTGTTTTTGAAAAGCAAATAAGATATGTAAGAAAAAAAAGTTTCTTTCTGAATATCTATTTCTAATAACTTCTGCTTCTGGGTATGAAATATTTGGAAATCTTTTTTCAAATGTATTTTCAATAATTACGATATTCCCAAAATCATCTTGCATTTTATGCAAATATTCCCTAAATAACAAACTGTGTTTTTCAAAAGTAAATATATTTTTTGATTGAATAACAGAGGTATTGCCAATTCTTTTTGACTCGTTGTTTCTAAAAAGCTTCCCTTGCATAAAAGCTTCAATATAAGAGCCGACATCATCTTTTATTTTACTCTTTTTAACAGAGTTTAAAGCAAATGAAAAACTTGTATAATCAAGTATTTTTCTAAAAATATCTTTTGATAGATATAGCTCGCTTTTTTCGTCTTTATACACAGGAGCTATTCTTTCTGCATAGATCAATGCCCGTTCTATGTCTGAAACAGAGGCGGTATCGGTAAAAAACTTATTGAAAAGCACTGCTTCCTCTCGGTTAGGTTCTTTTTCTCTTAATTCTAAAATCCATTTATATGCCCCTTTATATTGCCTTGGCTCGTCTGATATTTCATACTCATCCTCTACTGCTCCTATGTATGTTTCTATGTTCTCTATGTTTAAATTATATTTATTACTAACTGACAATAAAAATGAAATAAAATCAATGCTTGTCCATTCAAAAGGATGATAAAATAAAAAAATCGCACCAGAATCTCTTTTAGCCTTAGAATCAACACTGAAAATACCCCTTGATATTAAATAATACACAAATAAGGAGTTGTCATCAACAAACTTATTTTCAGATAGACTTTCTTGATTATTGAAAAAATATCTTTCTGGTAATTCTGTAAAGTCTAGTGGTAGGAGTAATACTTTATTCTTATTTTTTCCAGTTGTTGGATTTGGCTCTATTTTTGCTTTGGTAATTTTCATATAATTTTCATTTTAATCTTGCAAAGTTTCAAACATTGCTCTATAATAATGTTATCAAATGTTAAGTAAAAAGTCAATGACAAAAACAGCTAAAAACAAAGAAATAATGCCAGAATTGTTCACGCTAAAAGAGGCGTGTGATATTTTAAAGTGCCATCCGAATACCTTAAGACAATGGGACAAAAAAGGAATACTTCCGGCGATCCGCATAGGCATTAAGAGAGTAATGAGATACAAGAAAGAAGATATTCTGAAATTTATAAATCAAAAAAGGAAATGAGGTAAGTTTTAACAATTGAGTTGCCTAACCCTTATAGATTTTCTACAAGGTATGGCAAAAAAGCCCATCACAGGTATTAAGCTCCTCGTCAGAGCGCCTGTGATGGGTCATATCTCGAAAGGGATGTGGGTGGCGCAAGCCATCGCTGGCGGGGGGCTTTGTATATCCGGCCAGCAATAATTTTAAAAATAATTATTAAAATTAAAAAAATGAAGAAAATATTTGTTATTCCATTAATATTGATTGTTTTGATTATTAGCGGTGGTGGATATTTTATATATAATCAATATCAAACAACTAAAATTAAGCAGGCTGAGGAAAAACGCTTATTGGCGGAAACAGAAAAAGATCGTCAAGAGAAAGAAAAACAAATAAAAGAAGCATTGGAAAAAGCAAATCAAGAAATCGAATCATTAAAGCAAAAACAAAATGAGCAAGAAAAAGAGCCACAAGTTATCGTTAAAGAAACAATTATTAAAGAAACGACCAAAGAAGTTTCAAAAGAAATTCCTAGTATGCAACTTACTAATGAAGAAATTAGCACTATATCAAATAAAATAGTTTATATAGAGTGCTATTTCAATGACGGAGCGATTCAAACTGGTTCTGGTGTTCTCGATAAGGGCTTGGCTGTTGATGGAACATATATGATAGAAACTAATGCTCATGTAATTTTTAATTCCGTACCAGATCCGCATAATCCTCCAAAAATTAATTGTACGGCTTCTTTGCCTTATTTTGGGTTATCTGAAAAAGTGGGATTTGAATCGGTTTATTCAACTAAATTAGGATGGTTTGGATATGTGCTAGACAGAAATATTGATAAAGCATGGTTATATGTAGATAAAGCCATAAAGGGAACTTCTGACTTAGACAAAAGACTTGCTGATCCATTTATAAAAACATGCTACTACAATAAAACGGGAATGGATATTTACATTTTTGGGTATCCAGCATACGCCGTATCTAATAATATTGCGCGATTAACCTTAACCAAAGGAGTTATAAGTGGTAATACTGGCAGGGGGTATGACAGTCTAAATCGTGAAATTTTAGAAAGTTATTTTACAACAGCACAAATAGATGGTGGTAATTCCGGTGGTCTCGCAGTTACCAAACTTATAGAAGATCAAACAAACTCATATGGTACTCTTAAAACAGGGGAAATTTGTGCAGTTGGAACACCGACATGGGTTAGTATTGGAACATATGCCAACGTGGGATTGATACAAAACCGATAACTAATAATAAATAAACAATGAAGAACTTCATCAAAGGAAATCGGTTTAAAATAAACATCGTTTTTTGCATATTTTTTGTTGCTTTATTTATTAATTTTTTTAATGAAGAAACAAAAGCATACGGTGATTGTTCTCAATATGGTTATGCCGCATATTCTGATGGTTCGAGATATTGTAAGTGTATGAGTGGGTATGTTATGGATAGTTTATTGGGAAGTCCATATTGCGTTTCTGGTTTAACCTATTGTTATAATAAATATGGCTATAATTCAACATACAATAGCTTATCTGATAAATGCGAATGCAATTATGGCTATGAGTGGGGATATGATACGTTTGGAAATATGAGTTGTATAAAAGAAAAAAGCAAAGATGATATTTGCAGAGAAAATCTTGGCTTTAATTCGAGCTACAATTCTTATCTCAATCAATGTGAGTGTAGCAACGGCTACGTGATTGATGAAAGTATTTTTGGAGACAAAACTTGCACTTCTTGTTCTTCTATATATGGATATGGTTCAGCATACGATTATTTGAATAATTCTTGCAAATGTTCGTCTGGCTATGTATGGGGAATTGATTCTTTGGGCGAAAATCAATGTGTTTCGGGAAATCAATTTTGCCATGATAAATATGGCTATAGTTCCAAATATAATTCTTTAACCGATAAATGTGAATGTGACACTGGTTATGAATTAACACTAAAAAAGATTGGTGACGGGCTTGAATGTAAATCGTGCTTTTCTAAATATGGACTGCATTCTTCTTATAATTCGTTGATAGATAAATGCGAATGTGATAATGGTTATACATTGAACAATGACAACGAGTGTGTTGAAAAGCAGAATAATGTTTATTTTCTTTTAAAAGAAATAGATACAACTAGCAAAAAAGCGATTGTTAAAAGCGATTATGATTATCAAAATTATCTGATTTCATATGGCATTGGATGTCTAAGCTCATCAATCAGCCGATATAAGAATAATAAAATTGTAATCAACTTGGGAACTGATTTTGATGTTGATATGTTTGATAAAATTGTACTTTACGACGATAATGAAACTTGTGATATTACAAGCGTTAAAAATGTAAGTTCTAGTTATAGCTTAGAGCCAGAAGAAGATATTTATATTCCATATAATCTTCCAAGCGTCGAAGATATTGCACCAGCTATTTCCGAAGGCGCAATTATTCGCGCAGAGAATGGCATTGATGTTTATATTGTCAAATACATAGGATCGAAAAAATTCAAACGACTTGTTTTAAGTCCATCTGTTTTCAATAACTATGGGCATCTAAAATGGGATAATTTGATGGTTGTAAGCCAAGCATCTCTTAATTCTTTCACAACTTCTGAATTGGTCCGAGCTGTTGGCGATAATAATATCTATAGATTGTATCCGCAAGGAGATTCTGGACAAAAACGATTGCTGAAAGATACAAGTGTTTTAAGCAAATATGGTTATGATTCAGATTCAATTTACGAAATAAACAGCTTTGACAGAGAGTCATATATCACAGGCGCGATCTTAGAATAATATAAAGTTTATTAACAAATTAATATAAAGAGATGAAAAAAGCATTATCAGTAATTCTAGTTTCGCTAATAATGGCCTTGAGCATTTTTAGTTTTGCGGAAGCAAATGTAATAAGAGTTAAACCATATTATAAACCCAGCATAGGAAGATATGTTCAGCCTCACTATAAAACCAGCCCAAACAAAACCAAGTTTGACAACTATTCAACAAAAGGAAATTTCAATCCTTTTACAGGCAAAAAGGGATATGCAAGCCCCTTCAAATCTTTAAAAAAATATAGATAAATTATGGACAAAAATAAATTAATTCTTCCAATTACAATTTTATTAGCAATCGTTGTTTTAGGCTACATTTATTACTCAAATATAAACTCACAAAAGTGTAATATAAAGGGCAATATTTCAGGAGATAAAATATACCATCTATCAAATTGTCTTTCTTATGCTAAAACTACTATTGACGAGAGCAAGGGAGAAAGATGGTTTTGCTCAGAAAATGAAGCCATTAATGCCGGATGGAGAAAAGCCAAAAATTGCGGAGAATAACTTCTAACTAAAATTATGAAATTTTTTTCATTGACAGCAAAAATTTATTTCCTTATTCTGATGTTTTTTGGACTTGCTACCGCATATACTAGTGTTCAAGCGCACCCTGGCAGAACGGATTCTTCCGGTTGTCACACCTGCAGGACCAATTGTTCTTCGTGGGGTTTGAGTAGTGGTGAATACCATTGTCATAAAGCAAAAACTGTTGCTCCTCAACCAGAAGAACCGATCAAGAGTGTTTATGGGGAAGGTGGCACCGGATATACGAAATCCGCTCCAGAATATAAAACGCCACTAGATAATACAGGGTCTATAGCGAACACTAATGTTACGGGATCAAACTCGGCAGAAACATCCAAAATCGAACCGATGAGATTTACTAATTATTCAAAGGCATTAGAAGAAGAAAAGAGGAAAGAAGAAAATATGCCCAATATAGTTGAAGGCACGAATAACATAGACTCATCACTTGGAGCCTTAATTCTTCTTGCCTTAATTGGTGGGACTGGATATCTTATAGGCAAGAAAAAATCATCTAATAAAAAATAATTATGAAAAGATTCATAAAAGAAAACTGGTTTAGGACTACAATTATTATTGTTTTGTCAGTAATTGCCTTCATTTTTGTTTTAAGTAACAGATATTACTTTATACAAAGAGATGCGATGATTGTCAAATGTGATAAATTTACTGGAAGTTGCGAAGAAAAAAGCTTATCAAAAATGAAGACAGTGATTCAAAAACCTCCCGTACTATGTAATTTTGAAATAAGAAACATAACCAAAGACGGCAATTATTATATAGGATCTATAAAAAACAATTCAGCGGATAAACATTTTTTGAAAGCTGTGATTGCAAAAGTTTATAACGATGAGGATGTTCTGGTGGCGGGTGGCTATGATTCAATTGAAGACTGGATTGAACCAAGCAAATCATTGCCCTTTCGAATTCATACCTTTCTGGGCGATGACACAAATTTAAAGCGGGATATCTATCCATGGTTTACAACTTGCAAATAAGCAATTTATTAAATAATTATGAACAACTTCATTAAAGAAAACTGGTTTAAGCTCGTTATCTTATTGACAGTTCTTGGTTTGTTCTATTGGTATGAATACAGACCGACTAAAATAAAAGAAAAATGTTCCGCTGAGGCTCGTTTTGATAGAAGAGCAGATTCTTTAATTGGTGACGAATATGAAAAATTTATTAACAGTTATTATGATGATTGTTTAATGAGATTTGGATTAAAATAATATAGTGAGTAGCACTGGGGGTAAAAGCTATGATCCCAATTCCGGAATATAAATCCCGCCATTTAAGCCTATATATCCAATCTCAGTTCTAATGCCCTCCACTAGGCCACCCATCTTAAAATAACCGCTTGTCGAAGCGGTTATTTTTAATATTAAAAAAGATAGATCTTTGATCTACCTATGTTTCTCAGGCTTTTAACTTTTCATTCCATTTTTTTGTTCTATTCAATGTATCTTTGTCCATACGGTCATCGTAACACAATGGGCCGTCTATTATATCTCCTTCAGACGTCAGATACATTCTCGTACCATAATCGCACATACAGGGGCTTGCCTTATGATTGCAGAAAAAATCCAAACCATCATCGCCAAACAATTTTTGTGAATATCCCACAAACACGGCCTCACCGCTCCTGACACGCTTTATATTATTTTCAATGAATTTCTTTTTAGCGCTTATGGCTTCTTCCAAGTGTTCCTTTGTGTACACAATATTCGTCGTAAGCATAATACCCATACAATCGCACTGCCAATATGGAACCAAGGATATTTCTTCCGTAATTTCTTCAAGAAGATTTCTTACGGCTTCGGGTATCCATTTCGGTAACTGATGCCTTTTTATTCTGATTTTTACAGTCACCTCTTTCGCCTCGTCGGAGTAATCAATATCGCTCCTGTATTCTCTGAAGGCATTTCCTCTTCCATAAAATATCGATCGACTTTTTTGGACAGAAACCTTTTGCCCATCATCAAGCTGATACAGATCATACTTATTATCCTGAAAGCAGTATGGACTTGAAGACGCCTCATCAACCTTTTTTAGTTTCGTTTTTATTTCAATTATCTTGCTTTGTTTATCCATGTCATATACCTCCGAAATCTTTTCAGATCCTCATAGAAACATTCGATTGGCTATAATATTAATATAGCTTTATACTATAGCACTTTATGTTATTTATGTCAATAAGCCACCTTCCCTCATCTAAATAGATCCGATTGCTATCCCTCGTCTCATTTTATTTTTTCCTATCCAAAATCCTGAACGCATCCCTTAAGCGGACCATTCGAAATAATCGCTTGTCCAAGCAGTTATTTTTTACACCCGATAAAAAAGCTAATACCATGATTTTGTTTCTTGAGTATCAGCTATTGACTTTTAGAAGTAATAAGATAAAGATGGAGCAAGGAGGAATATTTAGACATGGCAGAGAAATCAAGAATTGAAGCGCAGTGCGGTGCATGTGGCGGAAGCGGCATATATTGCGGTTTTGCCGAACCGAAAGGAGTGGGCGTCGTTTGTCTTGAGTGTAAGGGAAGCGGGAAGATCGTTATTGAATACATACCTTTCACAGAACGCAAAAATAGGAAAGATATCCATACAGTTCGGCTTTCCCGGGGTAAATTCATATTTTCCGGTGTTGGTCCGGCAGGAAAAGAAATCGGCTATAAGGAATTTCTTGCAGGCAAAATGCCTCAGCAATAGATCTTATCGAAATAGTATCAGCGTTAAAGAAGGCACTCGGCTATAGAGAATAAATCTATGTGGTTCATGCCTCTTTTTTTATTATGGTGCCGGAATCTGCCTGCTTGCCTCGCTACTGCCACGGCGTAGGCGGGCTTGCCTCGCTGTCAACCCTCGGCAAAACGGGCCGGCAGGCAGCGGAGTTGGGTTCATTTTAAGTTCATAGTGAATTACATCGGGATAAGACATAAGACCGGATCCCCTGCCTCAGATCCAATATGTAAGCACCATCTTTCAAAGCATAATTCACAAACTCAGTTTTAATGTTCTCCACTAGGCCCCGTTCAGAAAATTAATCGCCTATAAGGGCGGTTATTCTAATATATCAGGCATTCAAACATCCCGTGATTGACAAAATAATAAATATCTGATAAACTGCCCTGTCTTTGAAATGATCAAAAAGACGAAGCAACGGAGGCAATATGGAAAAGAGTAAATTCATCAAATTGACGCATGATTGGTGGTATGGCAATTTCAATGGAAATGGACACGAGAATCAGGTTGAGCTGCTATATTTAGGCAATATCAATGCATATAATAAAACGCTATACCCTATTTATCGCGTGATGGTGTCAGGAACCGATGATTTTAAGATGGATTTCAATACGCATGATGAAAAAAAAGCGAACAGGATGCTTCATAAATTGCGTGAATTGGGATTCTTGGATATTGATGAACTTGAAAAACTGGGATTCAAAGTTTATTGAAAAGACATCGGTTAGCGTTATAATAAATCGGTTGTCAGTGCATTCTGATATTTCTCCCCGGGTGGTTTAAACTTGAACCATCCTTGTTTTTTTATACAAATAGCCAAACCGACAAATTCATTTCCCGCATCCTTCCAAGAAAAAAGAGAAGATGCATTGCCCTTCTCTCCTGTTTGCATGTTTGCAAACGATCATAATCATATAATGGATAGCGCCTAGTTTGCATCCTAGGAGACAGTACGAAAAAAAAGAATTTTACACTATCCACTATGCCATATGTTAATATATCAATCTCCGTATGTCAAGGATATGGCAGACAAACATCTGCTGAAGTTATCTTTTTGCGGATCATATCATAAAAAAAACAGCTATTGTTTATGCTGTTTTATTTCTTACGATCACATTGTGGCAAATTTGTCTTCCGGCAACCCCTGCACCATTGCTTCCTGGGTGACTTTCAACAAGCGCGCATAATTCACATAGATATCTTCTATTGTTGCTTTTAATTCGCTGCCCCCTTCCCGGAAAAGAGACATTTTTACATATATTCCCATTTCTTTCAGGATCTCATAATAGATCTCGGTGCCATTTTCAATGGGAAATCCCGTACTGCCCTCTCCAAAACTGCCTGCGAGATTTCTTGAAAAGTCCCTGAGAAAACAAACAACTCCGAACAAATTTCCATCGTCGCACATTTTTTCATGAGCCTTTACCAGGTCGAATCCTTTCAGCATATCCAATAGGTCATTAAATGCCGCAACTGCATAGGTCCCGCCTTTTTCCATTTCCCAAGAATACATCTGCAGATTAACCATCCATTCTCCGACAGTTAAACTGTCTGCCTTGTTATTCATTCCCGACATATTAATCCTCCTTTATGCTAAAGCTACCAAATTCTCATATAATGTCAACATTGTCCTGTGCTAAGCCGGAACGATACCACGATACGCCGGCACGGAAATAATTTCCCGGTTGATGTTTCCCCTGAATAAAGCTATAATTGGCAGATGGAAACCGGCAAACAGCAAAAAATAAGAAGAAGAAAACCAAGCATGTTCGGATTGCTTCGTCCATATAAGTGGTCGATCGGCGGCTTGGTTCTTTTGGCTGTTGCAAGCAGCGCACTGGGTTTGATGCTGCCCAAGATCATGTCCCGGAGCATAGACGCATACACGGACCATGCGTTTATTTTAAATACATTAATCGCCGAGTATGGGACCATGGTAGTGATCATATTCATTCTGACCTATGCACAAAGCATCGTACAGACCTATACATCGGAACGCGTGGCGCGCGACCTCAGAGAAAGACTTTCGGACAAGATATCCCGCCAGAAATATGCCTTTGTTGAAAAAGTTACGCCGGCCAAACTCCTGACCAATCTTACATCTGACGTAGATGCGATCAAAACCTTTATTGCCCTGGCGATCGCCGCGCTCGTTTCTTCGATCATTATCGTAGTAGGCGCCGCCATTCTGCTTTTCACTATCGACTGGGAGCTTGCTCTCGCGGTTCTGACGATCGTACCCGTCATAGGCATTCTTTTTTATCTCGTATTCAGCAAAGTCAAAGCTCTCACCACCAAAAGCCGCGAGGTCATCGACTGGCTCAATAAAATTATCAATGAAAGTATTCTGGGAGCCGCTCTGATCCGGGTGCTTGATTCTCATAAACCGGAATATGAAAAATTCTTTTCTGCCAATTCTGAGGCAAAAAACATCGGCCTGCAGATCCTGAAGATCTTTGCGAGCATGGTCCCGACCATCGGCTTCATTGCTAACCTGGCAATATTGGTAATCCTGGCCCTCGGCGGCCGTTTTGTGATCGATGGCGCAATTTCGCTTGGTGATTTCACGGCCTTCAACAGTTATGTCGGCCTTCTCATTTTCCCGGTCCTGATCATCGGCGTGATGAGCAGCGTTATCGCACAGGCGGCGGCATCTTATGAACGCATTTATGAAGTCCTGGAGGCAAAAGAGGATGGCCGGCATGGATTGCTGAAAAAAGAACTTGCGGGAGACATCGAATTTAAAGATATCACGCTTGCCTATGACGAAAAACCGGTGTTGAAAAATATATCATTCAAGGTCAAGGCTCACAGCCGAACTGCCATTATCGGACCGACAGCGGCCGGAAAAACCCAGCTTCTCTATCTTCTCATCGGCCTTGTCGAGCCTAATTCCGGCTCGGTGGAATATGACGGCCACCCCATAAACAGTTACGATGAACAGTTGTTGCATCGGCAAGTTGGACTTGTTTTCCAGGATAGCATTATTTTCAATCTGACCTTGCGGGAAAATATCGCATTCAGCGACACAGTGCAAGACGCCGACCTGGAGAAAGCGATCGGGACCGCAGAAATGAAAGATTTTATCTCATCATTGCCCGAGGGGCTGGATACGATCGTGTCGGAACGCGGGTCAAGCCTTTCAGGCGGGCAGAAACAGCGCATTATGCTCGCCCGCGCGCTTGCGCTCAATCCGAAAGTTCTGCTTTTGGACGATTTCACGGCCCGCGTCGACAACAAAACCGAACAGAAGATATTGGATAATATCATCAGGAACTATCCCGACATCACCCTGGTCTCAGTTACGCAAAAAATAAGTTCTGTCGAAAAGTACGATCAGATAATACTTCTTATGGAAGGAGAGATCATTGCCGCAGGTCTTCACGACGAACTCCTGAAAACTTGCCCCGAATATGTTCAAATTTATAATTCCCAGAAAAGCACGAATCAATATGAATAGATTTCGATATCTTTATATATAAACATTTCCGCTCAATATCATGACCAATTACGCCCTAAACAAACCATCCGGCCAGGAAGAAAAGCTTAGCGTGAAAAGATCGATCGGAAAGCTTCTGCCCCTGCTGAAAGACGAAAAAAGAAATATCATGCTCGCCACAATTGCAGTGCTGATCAATTCCGGATTGAATCTCCTGGCGCCCATTCTGATCGGCTACACTGTAGATAAATATATTTTGACCGGACAGTACAACGGCGTTCTCGTATTTTCCGCTATTTTGCTAGCGATGTATGTCATAGCCGTGATCGCAGGTTATTTCCAGACTATGCTAATGGGCGCGGTCGGACAGCATCTGTTGTTCAATCTGCGTAATGCGGTCTTCAACAAAATACAATCCCTACCGGTGGCATTCTTTAATCAGAACAAAACTGGCGACCTGATCTCCCGCATCAACAGCGACACTGACAAGCTGAATCAATTTTTCTCGCAAAGCCTGATCCAATTCGTGGTAAACACGATTATGATCATCGGCGCCGGTATTTTTATATTATTCCTGAATTTTCGGCTCGGTGCCGCAGCTCTATTGCCGATGTTGCTGCTTTTGGTCTTTACCCGCCTGATCTCTCCCTGGATCAAGCGGAAAAATGCAGCCAGCCTAAAAAATGTCGGAGGATTGAGCGCGGAGATCTCGGAGAGCATCGACAACTTCAAGGTGATCATCGCATTCAATCGCCGGGATTATTTCCGAAAAAAATTCAACGAAGCCAACAACGCCAATTACGCCAGCTCAATCCGCGCCGGGATCGCAAATAATACGCTTACGCCGGCATACGGACTTGCTTCGAATCTGGCTCAGCTTATTGTCATCGCCTACGGACTTTATCTGATCTCTGCGGGAGAATTTACTTTGGGATTTTTGATCAGTTTTTTGACATATATCGGAAAACTATATGATCCGCTCCGGCAAATGGCCGCGATCTGGTCTAATTTTCAGATCGCTCTGGCCGGATGGGACAGGATCCATGCGATCTTAACGCTTAAGTCGAATCTGAATATTGTTCCTTCCCCTGAAATAGCTTCAGCAACGGCGCCGCTGATCGAATTTAAAAATGTCCATTTCGGATATCCCGACGGCAAGGAAGTTCTGCACAATATCAATTTCAAATTGGTTTCAGGAAAAACATATGCATTGGTCGGTCCGACCGGCGGAGGGAAAACAACCACAGCCTCTCTTATGGCACGCCTATACGATCCGACCAAAGGAACGATCCTTTTGAACGGAAAAGATATCCGCTCATATGAGGAACGGGAAAAAGCACAACGGATCGGATTCATTCTGCAGGAACCGTTCCTGTTCTCCGGAACCATCAGGGACAATATTCTCTACGGAAATGAGATCTATAAAAACTGCACCAATGAGCAGCTGGAAAAGACGATAAGGGATTCGGGTTTGGAGTCTCTGCTGATACGGTTCGAAAAAGGACTGGAAACTAAAATTGCCTTAAGCGGAGGAACTCTGAGCCTCGGACAGAAACAATTGATCGCTTTTATACGCGCCGTGCTTCGCAATCCCCAACTGCTGATCCTGGATGAAGCGACGGCCAATATCGACACGGTGACCGAAAAACTTCTCGAAGAGATCCTGAAAAAACTTCCGCACGAAACGACCAAAGTTATCATAGCGCACAGGCTCAACACCATCGCCAATGCTGATGAAATATTTTTTGTGAACGCGGGCGAAATCACTCCCGCCGGCACCATGGAGCATGCTGTCGATATGCTGCTCCATGAGAAAAGAAAAAGCTAGGAAAGTCCCGTCGAATTGATTTCCGGCAAGATAACACTTTTCTATGCCGGATTTATGGATCCGGTTCAGATTTTCTGCGCCAGGTTATCAAGTAAACAATAAATCACTTACTAGAGTGATTGTTTTTGTTCATATCGCAATCAACTGACATATTTATCACTGACATATTTATCATGCTTGACTTTAGGATGGTTATATGATATACTATAACGTTATGCTGCCAAAATTGTAACAACGAACCGTTCTTTGCAACAAAAGAAAAAATGACTTCAGGACTATAAACTTGCGGCAAACTATCACTGGATTTGTAGCCGGTTCAAAGCCCTGAAGAAGAAATATCGGATGGACTGAAAGTTATGCAATAAAGGAGGATGAATATGGCCAAAAGTATACATAGATTGAAAAATCTGCTTACTATAGCGACCGAATCCGGGAAGATCAAATGGGTCCAGGTTGGAGACAAGGTCGATGATGACGGCAAGGTCATGAGCGATCTGGAAACAACATTCGACGGCATGACGGTAAGGATCGTTGTCAGAAGCTACATTGAACGCTCAAAATGGTGGGGAGACAAGACAAAAACGCTCTACGGATTGATCATAGATGATAAAAAAGAGAGAATAGTATTCTCTTCCAATCCCGATCAATTCGAAGGTGAAAAACCGGGCGATGACGAATATAACATGGACCTCTGGACCCTTGCCTATGAGATCCAACGCATGATCGAAGAAAAAGATCTGATGGGTTCTGTAAAGCAGAAACTTTCCGCAATGATATATTCTTAACTCATTTTTTCTTTTTATTTTTCCAAGTCTATATATTTATATAGATTTAGAAAAGCTCCGAATCGCATAGGTCCGGAGTCAGCCTCTGATAAAATTATCGGCGGCAAAGATTATCGTTCATTCAAAACAGATCAGAAAACCAAACAGTGTCTTGAAGCCGTGAATTTATAAACTAAGCGCGTATTTTATAAACTTGCGGCTTCAAGAAAGAACAACGGCCGAGAAAACAGGAGAGGATATAATGAAAAGAAGATATATGGTCATATTGACGATTCTGACACTTACGGTCTTGATGCTCGTAGTAGCGACAGATCGCCTGGAGAATAACAATGAAAACACCAGCTTCCTGCAAAATACGCAGTATGTGTTTAACAGCCCTGCAAGAGGCCACATAAACATTTCCGAAAAATTCGGGATCCTGAACAGCAGCCTGGAAGATAACAAGATCTTGGATAAATACGGATACGGCAGATGGACAGAAAAGGAAAGGAATGAACTGCATGAAATGATAAACATAACCATCGAGTCCGCCGGGGTATTTAACACATATGTGGATATATCGGAATATATCCTGGATGCGGCAAAATATCCTGAAAAGTTCGACGACATGCAATATGCCGAAATACTCTTAAGAAATGGATACAGAGAATGGACCGAAAAGGAAAAATTTGATTTTTTCCGGATGACGAACATAACAGCCGGATCCCCTAATGTCAGAAATACATATTGGGATCTGCTGAGAAATGAATACCGACAAGATTGGAGGAATACAGATGACAAATACCAAAAAGATATTAGCTATCCTTATGCTTCTGGCCACTTTATTTTTTTTGGCTGATAGCTACAGGATGCAACGGAATGAAGAAAAGACGATGCGAGAGTCGCGCGAATCGGCGATCTATCCGAACAGCACGCTCGAAGGAAAAATATTTTTTGATTCGAACAACAATTACAGACTGGATGCATCTGATATCCCCATGACGGGACCCGTTAAACTTAGTCTTATCCAATCCTTCCCCGAATCTGATGAAATATACAATATCGTTTCGGAAAATGGACGCTATATTTTCACGGCGCCGCGTAACGCAGATATAATCAGGATATCTCTCAATGGCTCCGCGGAAGAGCTGAACAACTTGACGGACCCGGCGGATCAAAGCGCCGACTTTAGGATTTTCAGGTTCTCTCTGATCAACGGATCGGAACAAGTCGGCTCCTTTTGGCAGTCAGACGGCAGCACTATCTGGTTTCCAGAGGGAAAGTCAGTTATGAATATCCTTATCATAGGAATCAAATAATGTAACTGCCTTTCCTTATTTTTTCCAAGCCTATAAATATCTTGTAGATCTGGAAAATATAAATTATCAAAACAAATGACGGTTTATCTCAAAACATAAACACTATTTCAGATCGGATGCCATGAGTGATATTTTGGCATTTGTTCTGAAGCAGTGTTTGTGGCTTCACGGAGGATCTATGACAAAATTAAAAATGTTCTTTATACTCGCAATAATAGTGTTGATAACCTCGGGCTGTTTGGAGAAAAATGGAAATAATTCCACCGACTCGAACCATAACAATAATACATCGATAGACATAAATGGAATCATTCATGAAAATACCGGCAATATGACTAAGGCAAACATCACGCCGGCAAAAACAAGGGCTCCCGTTAAAACTGCGGCCAAAACAAAAAATAATATATCAAGTATTCGGGTATATGACTTTCAAGAGAAAGATTATCCCGTAGTAATCATTTGTCTGAAAAATATAGATAGATCATGGGGAAATTATTCCATAGGCAATGTAAACGACAATGCGAATGACCCCACGCATATTTTTCAGCCGTCATCGAGCATAGCGATCAAATTTGATGACAATATTCATACGTTTTACGCCGAAGATATTGGCACTACGCTGCCCTACAACGAAGGAGTGATAATTGAAGTTCGGAAAAATTGCGAAAAAGAATTAATTGAGTCGGTTCAATAAATGGATCGGCTCTATTTTTTTGTATAAAAATATCCGTCCTAGACAACGGCTATTTTCTATATATAAACGTATTTATATTATTACAACTTTCCAAGATCAAGCGTTTCATCGATCCTGATCTCGCGAACGAACTCATCCATATGACTCACCATGATCATCGTTCCGTCATATTCATCAATAGCTTTGGCTATTACCGGAATGTGCCTGAAATTGATGTGATTCGTCGGTTCATCCAGGATCAAAAGCCCCGGTTTCATCAGAACCAGGCGCGCGAAGCTCAATAGCCCCTTTTGTCCTTCAGAAAGATCGGAGATCTTGTGGCCCATCAGCTCGCCCGTGATCAAAAATCCCGCGGCGATGGACCTCATTTCCTGGACATCATTTTCGATTATGGCACCAAAAAGAGAATCATATACTGTCTGATCGAAATCCAGCGAAGAAAAATCCTGGCTATAATATCCGACCCGGACTCCTTCCATGATCTTATGCTCGGGGGAATTGCCGGACACGAGCGAGCGGAGGAATGTGCTCTTTCCAACACCATTGGGGCCGGAAACAAGCATATGAGTTCCCCTGCGCAGGACCATCTCCAGTTTTTTTTCGACTTCCTCGCCATTCTTCAGGGCTTTCACCGCCGCTATCTCGACTATCTTTCCCGCGATATCCTGGCTTGGAATGGAAAAACTCCTGATCGTCTTATCCTCCCGCCTCACGTCAACCATATTCTCCTCGTCTTCCGTAACCTCCTCTTTGAGCTTCTTCGCAAGACGCCTCATCTTGCCTCCCTTATGGGCAAAAAAGTTGACCTTTTCTTTCCTGTCAATTATGTTCTTTTCCAGCTGGGCATTCTTCTTTTTCTCGCGCTCGATCCTGTTTTTGATCTCTTCCACCACGGTATAATAATCGCCGACATATTGCTCCGTTTTATGAGTGAACACATCAAGATAGACAACGCCGTCGGTAAAACAGTTCAAGAAATCGGCATCATGTGATATGACAATAACAGTCTTCTCATACATCATCAGAAAATTGATGAGATGGGCAATGCCATCTTCATCCAAATTATTCGTCGGTTCATCAAGAAGCAGGATGTCGGGATTCTGAATAAGCGCAAAAGCAAGGAGCAACCTGGCCTGCTGACCGCCCGAAAGGTCGCTGACTTTCTTTTCAACAGGAACATTAAGATTGACCGCTTCCAGAACTTCCTTGATCTTTACCGGAATATTATACGGCACATCCCTATAGGCCTTTTTGAAGTATTCCAGAACCGTAAGCGCTAGATCTCCCCTGTCCATAACCTGCTTCGAGGTCGCAATAGTCGCGCCATTTGAAACTGAGATCCTCCCGTTTTTTGGTTTGATCGCTCCGGTTATGAGTCCGAACATGGTGCTCTTGCCCGCCCCGTTCTGCCCCATCAATGTTATTTTCGAACCGTTCCTCACGCTGAAACTGGCCTCGTCCAAAAGGGGCTTTTTGTATTGATATTCGAATGACACTTCGTCGAACCGAAGCACTACCTCTGAATCTGCCATTATTATGAAAGATATAAATTACCAGGATATTCTAGCATGAAATATATGGAAAGTAAAGGATTTAGCCCCGAAAGATCCAAGCCAAAAACGCTCTTCGGAAATCCCTCACGGACCCTGCGTCCCGATAAAAAAAGACATTGCTAATTTTTATTCAAAGCAATGCCGCTTATGACTTCTTCTATGATCTTTTGATGCTCCGGAAAATAAAGAGTGCTGCCTTCAATTGCCTTTCTTCCTCTCTCAGTCAGACATATAAATACCCTTTCTTCCAGGCCAATATCCGTGCCTGTCTCTTTTGACGACACTTGAACGATAAAGGATTCGACCTCTATCCATCCGACCTCGACGAACAAAGACAGATCTCCGTCAAAAGTCGGCCATGGTTCATCAAAATCAACATGCGTATAAATATTCCTGACCCCTTTTCGGTCAAGTTCGTCGAAAAGATCTTCGAGTGTTTTTTTTTCAACCCATTTCTTTTTTATCCATTTTCTTTCTCTTGTTCTGGCAATTATCCTGTCTATTATGAACAGCATGATCCCGCCGGATTTCGCAATTTCCATTGACGCACCTCCTTTTTACTGGATTCATATTATATCATTGAATTTTCCATGTCAATCAAATAAAAAAAGGTGCTTGATCGGATGACCAACCTTGTTTTTTTGACCTCGCCGGCAGTATTTTCATCCATTCCGAAAATATGCAAGTTTAGCATTCATTTACCTCCATGCATAAAGATATCCATGTCAATTTTATCGGATGGACAAATAGTCATATCAAATACGGCTATTTACGCTCAAATACTTTTAAAAACACTTATATTGGTTTCCGACTGCCAGACATTCCATATGTGCTCATATTGACAGTTTACTGTTTTTGTGCTATAATATAATTGTGATTAATAATGACCTTTTATAACATGGATTTGAGTGGCTTTAACTGGTTATTGAGTATTAATGGCCAATTGAAGCCACTTATTAAAGTGACGATACAAGAACTGGGAGGTTCACATTATGTCAGAGAAGAAAAGAAGTAAAAAAGTAGCATTGATTATTTTGTTGTTTATGAGCTCAGTTATTGGCCTAGGCTCATACCTGATGTTCACTACCCTGCCGGAAACAATGGCAGTACCAAGCTGGGCAGAATCAAATGTTGTCAAAATCAACCCCGGATGGGAAAATCTTACATCATATGATGTAAGTGTCCGCCCATTTCCATGGATAGACACGGAACGGGAGACAATAGAGAGCCCGATCAGCAGCGCACTGTTCCTGTATAAAGTTGAGACAGGAAAGATCGAGAAAGTTAGATACGTAATCAAAGACCACAGCGTCAAGCTGTACGGATATGAACCCGAGCTGGCATATAACAATATATCAGCCAGATGGGACCTATATTCCACCGAATTGGCGCCAGTACCGAAAAAACCTGGAGACGGAATGTTTTTTTCCAATCCAAGGCCAACGGAAGATGGAAGGGGGATAATATTTGATGAAGAATATTCCGATATATACTTCGGAAAAGCCATGATCGTAATATTCACCACATTGGGCGGAGGCACGACTCTCTTCTTGATAATCAAGATGCTGTCAATCGCAAGAGACAAAGAATTTGAAACCAGAGAGGAAGAAAAATAGGTCAAAAGACCGAAGATACTTTCCTCTTTTTATTTTTTGCCGAAGAATCCAGGCTTCCATCCGCAAAGAATAGACAAAGCCAAACACCTGACAAATTATATAAATATATTATAATACGAATCGGAGGAAATATTATGGAAAGACCAATGGTATTCTTAGTTGCAGTGCTGATATCATATGCGGTTGCAGTTGCGCCAATTGCATATTTCAGCGGAAATGAGCCGACCCAGAAGATATTTATCATGTTATCCGGATGGATAATAATCGCTGTATCAATATCGACAAATTACATTATCACCGGGTTGGGATCGGTTAAAAAGATCAGCGTTGCATAATAGTCATTATAAAAACATACCCGGCATCAGTTGGGTATTTTATTTTATATACGAATTAAGCTGCACTTTCTATGAACAGAACCGGGAATCATCCGTCATCATTCCGAAGATCTTCATCCGAGATATAGTAAAGATTCATCGAAACCGCAAAAGAAAGAAGTATCAGCATTATCTCTTTTTCGAATGAATCGATGACTGCGAGATATTTCAATGGCCCCTCAGCAGACATCATTCCGCTCCGTTCCCCTTTTATATCCGCGACATATACATCCGGGATATTCTCTATTTCATCATCGATATCGGAGCTGCAAATATAGAAATCTTTGAAAAATGTATATTGCGTATCTGATATACGAATGGGTATATTTCCTGCGGCTTCCGGTGTATTTTCTTCCTCCAGTTCAACGCCTGCCGAATTGCAGGAATCATCGTTCTCAGGATCATTGATCGCGGCGCTGTCCTGCTCCGGCACAACCCGAACTGCCGTTGGCGCCTGAACTTTATCTGTTTCCGTGGATGTCGGCCCGTCTGTCTCGACCTGCACTTCCGCCTTTTGGAATTCAACGGCATTCTTCCTGGCGAGCGGCGAACCGAATTCTTCCACGACTATAACAGTCTCCGCTCCATCGAAAATTCCCCTCTTTACTGCAATACCTACATCGGAATAATTCGCATTCAAAAGATTTTCCCTGTGCGAGCTGCTATCCATCAGAGCCTTGTGAACTCCTTCCGCAGAAACGAAATCCATCGCCAGATTTTCTCCGGCGAATAAATATTCATATCCGGCCGATCTGATGAATTCCCATGGAGTTTTCCCGTTCGGGCTTTCATGGTTAAAATATTGAGATTTGAACATGTCATTCGCCTTTGCCTCAGCGGCCGAAACGAGCTGCGTATTCATGTTAAGTTCCGGTACCCCGTTTGCTTCCCTGGACCTGTTGGTAAGTTCCAGCATGATCTCGGGGGCGATCTCATGTTTTTCAAAAGCAAAAGCGACGACAACGCCGACATTAAAGATGGCAATCAGGGAGACGATTGCGCCGATCTTAATTATTGTGTTTTTTGAGCATATTTGCATTTTTGTTTGTGTTTTTGTCTGCATTTTCCGGCTATAAATAAAACAAAGGGCCTTTCACCCTTTATCCTAAATATCAAATTCTATACTATAATTATACACCAATTTTACCCTCCGGTCAAGACCGTTTTTTGATGATCAAGGCCTGCCAAAGAAAAACATCCCGGAACTCCCATCCGCTTACTTGAATATCGATCGGTTCAAAACTGTGATCGATAAGCTTTTCCCCTGAAAGTTTTTTCAATACATTGGCCAATTTTTTGATGCTCTTATCGATGCCAACCAGCCTGATTTTCGAACTATAGCAGCAATTGATCGGGGCGATCCTTATTTCTCCATTTGCACTCAGGATCCTGATGCAATTTCTGATCAGCTTTTCAAATTTTCGCTTCCCGTCCCTCTCGAAAAAAAGCGTGCTGGCTCCTCCATTCGAAACTATTATATCCGCGCGCGAAAACGGCAACTTTTTTGTATAATCCCCCTTGATAAAATTTTTTCCGTATTTTCCATCTGAAAGCTCTTTTCTTATTTCGAGGTCCAGGCCATATGCGCTTTTCACCTTGCCCCTCTTCAGACACTCAAGGATGAATTCTCCTTCGCCGCATCCGAGATCAATGACATCTTTCCCGGAAAAGTATCTGTCTCCTCCGGTAACGCAAAGATATTTAAGATAGATATTATATCTCTTTTTGCATGCATTGTCGTTAAAAACCTCCGGCGAATCATCGCTTAGCATTTCCACGGCTTCGCGTCTTTTTTTCTCTACATAATTCCCGAAAGCTGCATCCCACTCATTTCTCGGAAGTTGTATTTGGGCTTTTATATAGCTTTTAAATTCAGGCCGCAAGGCTCCGTCTCTTCCCCTGCCGGCATTTCGCACGATTTTTCTGGTAGTCATGACCTATGTGTTACATTTTCTTGCTGAGCGCGACTGCAATAATGATGATTATGCTGAGAACCACTCCCAAAACAGCAACGATCACACCGCTCAAGCCGGAATTCTCTATTTCCTCATTAAATTTCGCCAAGGCATCATCATTCGCATTGTTATCGCTTGCACCATCTGTTTTAATACACGCCCCATCCTCGCATCCGTTCTCGCAAACGTGATCGGCGGCCTTGCCTCTGCCATCTTTTTCGCAATAATATTCCTTCAGCGTATCCTGCGATACGCATTGATCGGAATTGGTTTTTCCCATATACACCACATCGCCTTTTCTGAAAACATCCTGTCCTTCGTCCGTATCGGTGCATGATCCTTGCGGTTTTACCGGAGACGAGCCGCCATTTTTCCCCAGGATCACCTCTATATCCAGACTTCCGCTGTCGGCGCACGCGCAGCATCCTCCGCAATTGCTTCCCGCCGAAAATTCAATATATCCGTCGCCCGACTCGCATTTCACCTCCTGACCCTTGTTGCTTCCTTGCGCATTGCATTTCACAACTTCTTTTATTTTCCAGTCGGAATACGGATTCACTGTCAGTTCTCCTTTTGATTCCCCGGGAGACGAATAGCCGCAATCGGCCGGAGCAGTGCCCCTTATAAGTATCTTGTAGTCCCCGTTATCCATCCTTTTTCTTTCCGCATACCATCCCTTTGCTCTCCTGGCTTGCTCCGCCTCAAAAATATCTCCCCAATAACTGCTTGTGCAGGCTTCTCTTCCGATATATTCATCGTAAAGATCATCTGTTGCATTTAATTTCGCATAATACTTGTTTCCGACAACTCCGGTCGCTGAAGAAAACGGATAGAAAGATCCTTTATTGGCGACATCGAAATTGACCGATACGTCCCAATCTTCTATCGCGGCGATGCCGACCGTAAATTCCGCGTATGAATTACCAGTCTTTCCCTGATAGTCGGCAGTTGCCGTTATCCTATATACCCCCTCCTGCATCGCGTTCACATATATCACGTTCTCGCCCCCGACTTCGCTTGCGTTATGGAACACGCCGTTATTTCCATTTCCGCTGCTGTCGAACACGATCTCTTTTTCCGTCCTTTCGAAATCCCAGAGAACTTCCAGGTTTTTTTTGCTCACGTTTATATCCGAATAAAGAGCTCCTGCCTCGGACTGAGACAAGGCTCTTTTATAGACCCGGACCTGATCGATATCCCCGACAAAACCGTCCGACCAATCGATGCAATTCCTATAATGATATCCGCAGGCATAACCAAGATTGACGTTCTTCATATCCGGAGCGTCCCAGTCGAAATTCGACATTGGTGTATCAACGTCCTCTCCGATAAATTTTCCATCGACATAAAGTTCGCCCTTGGGAAAATCGCCGCCGCGGAAAACAGCCGTGAAGAGGTGCCATTTATCATCCCGGTAGTCATATGAACCGTCAGTCGAAACGGAAAGGTCGTTCCTGGTTCCGTTATTATTTACAAAAGCGAAATATTCCACCGTCCCGTTGTCTTTTCTGATGCTGAACTTCGGCGCGAAGTGGTCTCCCGAGTCCTTATAATATTCGGCTTCATAGAATTTTCCTCCGACTTTGGTTTTGAACCACATGCTAATGGTCACATCGTCTTTTTTTCCGAACCCCGGGAGATCTCCTATATAAGTGTTTCCGTCAAAACTGAAAGCGCTCCCGGACCTGCCGCTGACCAGGTTCGAACCCTTGATCAACGCAGATGATGTCTCGACGCCGGACAGATGCTGTTTATAGAAATATGACGTTTCGAACGATCCGTCCGGAGCAACGACCACCCCTTTTATAAAAGATCTGTGTTGTTGGTCGATATCCTGAAAATTGGCCCGGATCATGACCTCATCGCCGATCGAATATATCCTTTTGCCGATCTCGAGCGAAAATTCCGGACCGATGCCGCTGTCCCGGCACGCGCCATCCTGGCAGCCATTCGGACAATCCTTGGTGATTTCCGCAGGCTGCATACCTTTGCAATACCATTCATGCAGCTGGTTCTTTCCGTCGGAGCAAATATCGATATAGTGCCCTCTGGAACCGGCATCAGCCGTATCGACCGTTCCTTTGGTGTAGTAAGCTATGCCGCCATCCGAATCTACGCAAGAATCAATGCTGACCACCCTCTTGGTGACTGCAACAGCGGCCAATGCGGTATCGGCCGAAGCCAATGGCACAAGCACGCCGAAACAAAAAAACACGGCAAAGTTTCTTGAGACCGTTTTTTTAATTTCATAGGCGAAATTTGTTTTCATTTTTGTATTTAGTATATTATTATTTTACATCTTATAACCGCAATTCATATATTTATTTTACACTATTTTTCCCATAAAGTTAATAATTTGCATTAAAAAAAGACCGGGGTTCCAGTCTGTGTGTTTATAATCCATTTTTCTCGATATCGCCTATGAGAGCGACAACAAGCCTTATTGCGCTTTCCATGTCCCTAAGATCCGCAACTTCCACCGGAGAATGGATATATCTCGCGGGATTTTTTATGGCAACCGTCAAAATGCCGCTCTGGCTCAGCTGGATCTCGGACGCGTCCGTGGTGCCGAAAGATGACACCTGGAGCTGATATTTTATTTTGTTCTCTTCAGCGATCTTTTTTATCCTCTCGACCATATGCATCGGGGCAATGAATCCCCTGCCTTCTTTGTCTGCAATGACGATCGCAGGACCTTCGCCTATTTTAAGCGGAGTGATCGCGCTTCCCATGCCGGGATTTCCGCCTGCTGCAGTCGTATCAAGTACGATCGCAAGATCGGGGTTAACCCTGAATCCGCTGACCCCTCCGCCTTTGCAGCCGACCTCTTCCTGGCAGGTGCCTACGGCCGAAATTTCCAGATTCGTGTCTTTGAGCCTTTTCATGACCTCGATCATCTCGATGACGCCCACCCGATTATCCAGGCACTTGCCCGTGACCAAATACTCGCTGCCGCCAAGATATGAAAGCTCGCGTTCGATCGTTATGGATGTGCCTATGTTTATACCGCACTTCAGCACATCATCTTTTGTGCCCGCACCCATGTCGATGAACATGCTGCTTGCGTCCACAGCTCTTTTCTTTTCATCATCCTGCATGGCATGCGGAGGCTTGGATCCGATAACTCCGATCACGTCTCCCTTCGAACCGTGCAGGACAACTCTTTGCGCCAGCACGACCGGATCATACCATCCTCCTGTCTTTATGAATCTTATGAATCCCCTTGCGTCTATGCTCTGCACCATAAGTCCGATCTCGTCCATGTGGGCGGCGATCATGATCCTTGGAGCGTTTCCCGCTTTTGTCGCGATGAGATTCCCCATGCTGTCCGTTTTTACATCGCCGGCAAAGTTGAGAAGTTCTGAAGACAAAAGTTCTCCTACTCTCGTCTCGTTTCCCGATGTGCCGCATGCATTCGAAAAGAGCGCCAGTCTTGCATATAGCTCTTTCAATTCTTCTTTACTTTCCATATATATCACCTCTCAAATCGGACAAAGAATTCGGGCTTAATATTTTCCCGGATTTACCTGTCCCGAAAATACGTTATATTTCAGATATAACATGCTTTCGGGGCATGTAAACATCACGTCATGATACCAGGATATGCCATAATCGTCAATATCGCACAAGGCAGAATGTCTTTGACCGAAAGGCATATCAGTATCATTTCGTTTTTTTTCATTTCTATGTTATAATAATATCAAATCAATTTAAAAATAATGAAACTAAAAAACATTTTCATAGTGTCGGCCATAACTTTGCTTCTTGTTTTTTGCGCAATGTTATATGTGTTTTTCATCCGGAACAGGATATCGACTGTCGAACCGGAGATCTCCACCGTCGCAATGGGAATATTGACCTCGGACGATAAAGTCATCGCTCAATATCAAGCCTTTGCAGACTATCTGAATAAATACTCCGGCGTCCAATGGTATGTCGTACCAGTCAAAGATGCGGGGTCTTTTATTGAACAGATAGAAAATCACAAGATAAAAAGCGCGTTCGTCGGAAGCGCCGTGGGATATCGCATAATAAAGAATAACCTTGGCTTTCCCGTCGCAAGGGGTGAACAGAACGGAATATCCACATATGATGCCTACGTCATAGCGAAAAAAGACAGTGGGATAGAATCCATTGAGGACCTGAGAAACAAAAGATTCGCATATGTCGACATAAATATGACGTCCGGATATCTTTTTCCGGCATATCTCCTGAGGTCATTGGGCCATGACCCCGATATTTTTTTCAGAGCATCTTCTTTCCTCAAAACCACATCAAACGTAGTCGATGCGGTCATTTCCGGCAATTTCGACGGCGGCGCAGTGAAAAGCTTGGATCTGCTAGCTTTGATCGAAAAAGATCCCGGCATCCAGGACAAGATCAATGTGATTGAAAAAGGGGGGTCTTATCCAAACAACACTTTTATGCTGAGCGTCGATTTAGACGATCAAACGGCTGCCAAAATACAAAACCTTCTTTTGACCATGAACAATTCCGAGGAGGGAAGGCTGGTCCTGGAAAACATGGACATCGACCGGTTTATCAAAACAAGCAATAGCGATTTCAGGGAAGTTGAAAAAATCATGAATTTCTAATCATTATGCTCAAGATCAAAACAAAACTTTTCCTTTTCTTCCTGACTAATGCGGTTTTTCTCTGCATAAGCACCGGCTTTGCGATCATTTATATTGAAAAACTGGGGAGTTCGATAGAAAACATGTCATCCCTCGGAAAAGCGGTAGACGACATCATAACTCACTCGGAAGATTTTTCCAAGGTCGCGTATTCATATTCGACGTTGAGCCCCGATAAATACGACTCGCTCCGGTCCGAAATGACATTTTCAGCTTCACATTTTGACCATGCCATAGAGGTTATGCAAAACGATCCCAATTTGCATGACTATATTTCAAGCATCAAAAAGATCAAAGATCAATATCTCGACCTTGCACAGAAGATCTCCTTGAACAGAAAATCCCGTTACGAACAGAACTTGGCACACAGCGCCACCCTTTCCGACCTTGAGGAAACAAGAGAAGGACGCATCGGAGAATACAGCAAGTTAACGGCCGATATGGAACTGCTGTTGACGCAAGTGGGTTACAGCGAAAAAGAATTTAATTTCCAATTTGAAGACAAAGAACATTCGGACGAGTGGCTGGCATTGATCGAAGATCTGGAAGCCGCCTCAAAAAAAGAAGAGTCGGATGAGTTCTCGGGGCTTGTGGCAACATATGCGGGAATTGCCGATCGGTCCATTATTGAAAAAAATTCATTGATCGATCTTGACCTCAATTACGGATATTATCTGGAAAAAATAGATAATGTGTCGCTCGAGAATCGGGTACGGAATGCAAAAACAAAAGAATATATTGATTCGATGATCAGCAGAGTCCGGCAAAGCAATAATGTTTTCAAACTGGGATCCATCTTCTTCATATTCTTCCTGCTTCTTTTCGGAAGCATAATGCTTGCAATATATTCAAGAAAGACTACAGCGCCGATATTGAGCCTGATCGATGTTTCAAAAAAGATACTCGGAGGAGATCTGTCTGTCAGAGCAAGGATAAGATCAAATGACGAAATGGGATACCTTTCCGACACATTCGACAAGATGCTCGACAGCATAGATGAAAAAAATGTCCGTCTCAAAAAAGAAAGCCTGCAGCTGAAGACTCTCCTTTCCTCCATAAGCGAAGGACTGCTGTTGATCGACGAGAAATACAACATACTCCTCGCAAACACCGCGGCTTCGCTTATAACCAGAACCGCTTCAAAAGATCTGCAGGGAAAGAATCTGAAAGAAACCCTCGAAATATTGCACAACATGGACATGGTGCCCAGCGACAAGTGGCCGTTCGAGCATGTTTTCAAAACCGGAAGGTCCATCTCGCTGAAATTAAACGATGAATACTATTTCAAAACAAGAGAAGGACGGATCTTCCCCGTCGAGATCATGATAGCACCCATCGAAAGCGGAAATTCTACCGGAGCGATTGTTGTGTTCAAGGACATAACGGAAATGAAACTGATAGAAGAAGAACGGGAATTTTCAAGAAAAAACCTTGAAAGCGTTTTAAAAAGCATATACATAGAGCGCGACAACGTCCAGGAAGAGAAAGACAAGCTCGAAGCGCTTCTCAACAGCATGGGCGACGCGGTTCTTGCGATCGACGAAGAGAAAAAAGTGATCGCATTCAATCCGGTCGCAGAAAAGATCACGGGACTTGGAGTGGATGAATTCGAAGGAGAAACATTCAGCAAAAAGATCAAGTTCATTGAAGAAGAGACCCAAAAGACCAAGGAGGATTTTATCGACAAGGTCCTTTTGAAAGGTGAAAAAGTGGAGCTGGACGATCTCGCCATTTTGAATAAAAAAGGAAAAATGGTCCTTGTCGACATAAATGCCGCCCCGATCAAGAACTACAAAGGCGTCATTATCGGATGCATCATAATTTTCAAAGACGTGACGTTCAAAAGGGAAGCGGAAAGAATGAGAACAGATTTCATCTCGATCGTTTCACACCAGCTGAGAACTCCCCTTTCGGCAATGAAGTGGTTCCTGGAGATCCTTCTTGACGGAGATGTCGGAGCTCTCAAAAAAGAACAGAAAGATGTCGTCAGCGAGATACATGAAAGCAACAAGAATATGATCAATTTCGTGAACCAAATGCTCAACGTATCCAGGATCGAAAGCCGGCGCCTCGCGATAAACATCGAGAAAATAAAACTTTGCAAGACTATAAGCGAACTTCTGAAAGAGATCAAGCCCTTTTTCACGGAAAAGAAACAGAAGATATCATATAACTGCATCGCCGACAAAGACCTTGAGATAAACACCGACAAGAACCTCCTCCGGAATGTCCTGAGCAGCGTCCTGCTCAACGCATCGAGATATACTCCGCAAAAAGGGATCATCGAGCTTCAGGTCAGCAGATATAACAAAGATTTCGTGCTGTTTAAGATCAAAGACAATGGCATAGGCATCCCCGAAGATGAACAGGTGAAGATCTTCAGAAAGTTCGCGCGGGCAAGCAATGCCATCAGATATGAAGCGAATGGAACTGGCTTGGGCCTCTATATAGTGAAATCGATCATAAATATGGTCTGCGGGAAGATCTGGTTCGAATCCGTTGAGAACAAGGGCACGACATTCTATTTCACGATTCCAATCGAAAATATGGTCTGCGAGATCGATGAAAATGACAAAAAAATGCTGATCTGACCGCAGTTCTCCGGAGATTGTTCAAATTTCGCTTATTTTGTGCTATAATCATCCTGTAACAACAAAAACATATGGCAAAGAAAAAAAAGACTATACTTATAGTTGAAGACGACAGATACCTCACGAAAGCGTATTCCATAAAAATAAAGAATGCGGGTTTTAATGTACTCCTTTCCGCGAACGGCGAAGACGGGCTGGTCATGGCTAAAGAAAAAAAACCGGACCTTATCGTTCTGGACCTGCTTCTTCCGAGAGTCGATGGATTCGAGTTCCTGAAACAGATCAAAGCGGACGATGAGCTCAAGGGTATACCGGTTCTGACCATTTCCGTTCTCGGCCAGAAAAGCGACCAGGAAAGGGCTCTCGCGCTCGGTGCAGAGGCATATTTCATCAAAACGGAATATAAGCTGGAAGATATTGTTGACAGGATCAAGGAATACCTCAAATAACCCCCTTCCATTCCCCGAAAAAGACCACGGTCGTCCGGGCAAAAATGATTGCATAGAACGAATTAAACATTACCGCAAAAAAACATGGCAAAAAACGGAAAAAAGATCTTGGTAGTCGAAGACGACAAATTTTTGATCAAGGCCTACAACATCAAATTCACAAAAGAAGGGTTCAATGTCGTCACGGCTATGGACGGAGTTTCCGGGCTGGACCAGGCAAAGAGCGAATTGCCCAAGCTGATCCTTCTGGACCTGATGCTTCCGAAGATCGACGGTTTTGAATTCCTGAAGAGGATGGCGCAAGATGAAAAAATAAAGAACATTCCGGTCATCATTCTTTCCAATCTTGGACAGCAAAGCGACAAAGACAAAGCGCTCTCTCTCGGAGCGAAAGAATATCTCATCAAGGCGGATTATTCTCTGGATAATATAATCGAGTTCGTAAATAAGCACATCGGATAGTTTGGACAGAATAGCGATAAGCTCAATGTTACTGCGACGAATGAAACAATAGGATGAATAAAGCCTTAACGTCAAAGCTCAAATGGCAAATTTCAAATCAATATCAAAAAAACAAATCACAAATGAAAATATATGAACAAACTACAGTGTCCAAAACACAAATGATTTTTGTTTGTTGTTTGTGATTTTGGCAATGCCGGACTTTTTATTGATGAATCAAATGAACTAACATATAATAACTAATTTTGAAAGGGGGTGAAAAATTGTGACTAAACAAGAACAATTAAAAGGATTTACGCTTCTGGAACTTTTGATAGTCATTGCAATACTATCAATCTTGGCTATGGCCCTGATCCTGGTGCTAAATCCGGCAGAAACGATGAAGAAAAGCAGGGACACTCAAAGGATGACCGATCTTTCAACAGTTAAAACAGCCATCGGACTATATCTTACAAATAGTACGACCCCTGCCATGGACATGGGAAGCAATGGTTCCTGCAAAGTGGGAGCAACCTGGGTAGGAGAAGAATCCAGTGGTAAGATATATTACAGCGTTCCAAGCGATACCACCGATATTTCGGATATGATACTGGATGGAACCACTTTCACAGGAACAGCTGGCGCTGGTCAGGTAACCGCAGCAAATATCGGGCTTACGACCGGAAATGGATGGATTCCCGTTAATATAAGCAGTCTAGCGGGAGGCTCTCCAATATCGAATTTTCCAGTTGACCCGGTCAATACAGTTACTGCTGCAGGCGTGGCCAATTCAGACCTTGTTTATAGATATGCTTGCGGAGATAGCTTAACTTATGAGATAGATGCCAAACTCGAAAGCACCGAATTCGGTGCGAAGGCAGTATCGGACGGCGGCAATAACCCGGATTTATACGAAACCGGAACTAGTCTGACAATTTTGGGTGGAGGAACAGATTTCTAAGTTAGCACTCATTTCGATAGATCGTTAAAAAACGATCTATCCATAATGGCTGCTAGATCGATGGGTCTTAAAGCAAATTAAATCTTCAGCGCCTTGTGCCCTAAAGCTTAGTTTTAGGATTATCCTAAAACTAAGCTTTAGGCTCGCCGAGCAAAACAAAAACAAATTCTTCACAAAAATATTCTAAACAAAACACTGTGCAAATTCTTCCTGCATTAAAAATATCCGAGCTTGCAATATCCTTCCTATGGATGTTTTTGCTGCTATACGATTATGTGAAAAACAAAAGGGTCAGCGCGGGCTTTGTTAAATTCGGCATCCTATTTTTGATGTCTGTTTTTATTATGACCGCGTGCTTTTCGACGTCGATCCAATTCCAGGTCTGGGAAAAAGATCCCTTGAGCCAATTTATCCTCCCCCCTTTCCGCTCGATCGACTATTTCTATAACTATGCAATATATCGCTTCTGGCTCCCCTATGTCCTTGACGTCGCAATAGCTCTCGCCTGGGCTTTCTATCTCATGCTGCTTTGCAAATATTCGAACAGACGCTTCCTGGATGAAAAGGAAGTTTATCTGGGTTTTCTCACGGCGCTCATCGCCGGCTGGCCGAATTTTATCATCTATGTCTTTGCCGTTTTCGGGCTTCTGGTCATAAAGCAAATTTTCAATTATTACGCACTTCAAAAAAGAGAGCTCATACCCATCGCGCCATATATGATCATAGCGGCCATCACCGTCCTTTCCCTCTCGCTATATTTCGGCGACAGACTGGGCCTCGACAAGCTGAAGCTGGTATCATAATGATTCTATAATTTTGATTTTGATTTAGACTTTAAGCTTTTGACTTTTGGTTTTAAACTTACGACTTTTGACTTTGGACTATTAACTTTTGACTTTCGCCCATGCTTCTCCCCGAAAAAACATTGGAAAAAATAATCCTGGATTCCGGAATTATCGACGGATCCGATTTTGCAAAAGCGAAAGAAGAGTCCATCCGGTCCGGAGAATCGATAGCGGATGTGCTCATCGGCGGCAACATGCTGACCGAAAACTATCTCACCGAACTTCTTTCGGAATATCTTGATGTTCCCGAAGCCGATCCCTCCAAAGAAAAGATCGATTCGAAGGTACTTTCCAGAATAAGCGAAAGCATGGCCCAAAAAAAACAGCTCATCGCATTCGGGGAAGAAAAAGGATTCCTGAAGATTGCCATGCAGGATCCCCTGGACCTTGAAACCATAGAATATGTGAAAATAACGACTGGCATGCCGGTCAAAATATATATTGCCGGAAAAGAAAAGCTGAAAAAGGCGATGAAAAACTACAAGCGCGATATCGGAAAGGAATTCTATGATATAATCGAAAGCAAC
>Ga0172379_10001322_pt1 | contig 50421 bp, 56 predicted proteins | sample GrowelOW334metaG_FD_119756 | JGI IMG/M metagenome (GOLD analysis project Ga0172379, IMG submission 119756) | Groundwater microbial communities from an aquifer near a municipal landfill in Southern Ontario, Canada - Groundwater well OW334 metaG | ecosystem: Environmental > Aquatic > Deep... | reverse complement strand
GCGTGACGGGCGATGCTTTATTATACCGTCGCAGCAATCCTTTTTCCTCCTCATTGATTTCTTCGTTCCTCATGGTTGCATTGTACCAAAAACCGGAAGTTTTGTTTTGAGATGGCTATACCTCACGGACTTCAACGTCCGTGGGCTGCGCGAAGGCGATCGTGTGGAGGTGCTGGTCGTCATTCCGGTCTGGACTACGCAGGCGACCTGCGGAAGCATCCCAACCGAGGAGAAGGACGGAGCATGCTCGATGACCAAGTCGACCATGCTCTGGGAGCGGCACGCGTTCACGTACGTCGAGCCGACGACTCCGAGCGACCAGACCCGCTGATAAGGTCTGGTTTTTTCTTTCAGGAAACGATCGGACGTAAACGAACGATCCGTGATCCGTCTTGCCACGCTTCGGACATTTTGATATATTTCGGCCGTGAAATAGCCAAACGCGCTGGTAGCTCAGTGGTAGAGCGAGGGCCTTTTAAGCCCGCGGTCGTGGGTCCGATCCCCACCCAGCGCACCATGAGAACGGGACGGCCGACGCCGTTCCGTTTTCGTTTCGGAATTCGCCGCTTGACAAACGACTTGCGGTCATTCAATCGGTGGATATAATACCCGTATAAATCGTAACGCATTCTTTATGACAGACATGGGGGTCTGTGAACGCTGTAGCGCTGGCGATGCCGGCGAGGAAGTCGAGCTTAACGAAAAGGGTCTGTGTGCCGATTGCGAGGCCGAAGACACGGACAACGGCATGGGCGAGCTCGACATGGGCGTTGAGGAAGAAGAATAAAAAATCTCCGGTCCGCGAGGGCCGGAGGTTTTATTTTGTCGCGAGCGAACGCAGGCGTTTGACGAGGAAATCCGATACCTGGGTCGGGAGCAAATTCGCGATCGTAGTCGCATAGGATACCTGTCTTGCCTTATCGAGCAGCAACCCCCGGATTGCCTCCAGAAACTCCTGCGGTGTGGTCGCATCCTGGCGCAGCACCAAGGCCGCATCGGCTAGGGAAAGCTCCACGGCATTGTCTTCTTGGGGGGAATTTGGGAGCGGGATCACGATGGCCGGCTTTTTCCAGGCAGCAAGCTCCGTGATCGCGCCCATGCCGGCCCGGCACACCACCACATCCGCGGCCGCAAAAGCATCTGCCATGCCGTCAGACAAGAGTTCCTCCATGAGATAATTCTGCCCGAATCCTTCAAGCTTTGACGTCAATTTCCCTATCCCGGTCAGGTGAATCACATTCGCGTCCTTCACGATCTCCGCGCCAACGGTTTCCATCATGCGGTTCAGCCACAAGGATCCTCCGCCGCCCCCGAACGCGAACACGGTCGGCCTCAACGGATCAAGGCCGAATCGCACCAGTGCGGTCGAACGGTCCGTCGCAAGGATCGAATCGCGTACCGGATTGCCGACCACATGCGTCTTGCGCGCAGGAAACGCCTTAGCCGTCTTCTCCCAGGCAACCGTGATCCAATTCGCGAACGGGGCGCACAGCCGACTTGAAAGGATGGGCCGAACGTCCGACTGATGGAGCCAGGACGGAATGCCAAGAATCCTCGCCGCGATGGTAAGCGGCACGCCAGTGTATCCGCCGGCGGACGCGACGAGATGAGGACGCTCCTGCTTCAAAATCGTCCACGCCCCGCGAACAGCGCGGAACAGGTTTACCGGAAACAGTATCCACTCCATCGAGGGATACCGCGTGAGCCGTGCTACTGGCAAAGAAAGAAACCGGATGTCCGCAGTCTCGACGAGAGAGCGCTCCGGTCCGCGCGGTGTTCCAACCCAAACGAACTCTACCGTCGGGTCGATCCGCCTCCACGCCTCCGCGACAGCCAAAAGTGGAGTCACGGGACCAAGCGTTCCCCCTCCGGCAAAGAGAATCTTCATTCCCTCGGTTTTGTTTCTTGTATCTTCCAATTTTCTAATTTGCATTCCTGCCATATCTCGAAATGTTCAGCACAACTCCCACGGCCCACAGTGAAACGGCGAGCGATGTACCACCGTAGGAGACGAATGGAAGCGTGATCCCGGTCATGGGCAAAAGCGCGACCATGGACGCGATGTTCACGAATGCCTGGATCACGATCCAGGCCGCGATGCCTACGCACACGTACTTGCCAAACTTGTCCGGCGCCTCGTTTGCGATCTTCAGCGTCCGCCACAGGAACGCGAGAAACGCCGCGAGCACAAGAAGCGCGACGACCAGGCCCATCTCTTCCCCAATCACGGCGTAAATCGAATCCCCGGAAACTTCAGGAAGATACTGAAACTTCTGGCGGCTATGCCCGTATCCGACGCCGAAGATGCCTCCGGAGCCGATCGCGAGCAAGGCCTGGTTGATGTGATACCCGATTCCCTGCGGATCAAGCTCGGGATTCAAAAATGTCGTGAACCTGGCCGCTCGATACGGTTCAAGCCCAATAAGCAGCGCCAGGGCAGACGCACCGCCCGCGATCAGACCTCCGACGTAGACGAGCGGTGCTCCGGCCACGAAATACACGGCGAGCGCCATGGCCGCGATGATCGACATGGTCCCGACGTCCGGCTGGAGCAACAGTAGGAGCAGGATGATCCCAAGTGTGACGATGAACGGCAGAAACCCGCCGTGCACGTCGCGCACGCCTGCCTCCCCGCGGCGTTCAAGCCAGGCCGCAAGATAAAACAAGAACGTAATCTTCACGATTTCCGACGGCTGGACAGAAAAGAAGCCGCCAATGGAAATCCAGCTGTGCGCCGTGCCGATCCCCGCAGAAAGTCCGGGGATAAAGACGATCACGAGAAGCGCGATAGAGACCAGAAGAAGGTTCCAGGCGTTCCGCTTCCAAAACGTATAGGGGACGCGACTGAAAAAAATGAGCCCTGCAATACCGGGAATAAGGCCGAACACCAGCTGATGCGTTACGAAATAGTAGCTATCCCCGAACCGGTCATAGCCGACAGGCGCGGATGCGCTCGCAAGCATCATGAAGCCGAAAAGCACGATCGCGCCCACGATCGCGAGGTAGGTGTAGTCGATTGGGCGAGCATCTTTGGACACGGTGCTTGGATGCAAAATTCAAAAGTCAAATTGATTGAATCTCCAATATTTTCCAAAATTTTTCTTTTTGATTTTTGATCCTGGTCATCCCCCTCAGGGGAAATCTCCATGCAACTGATCCGTACATCCAGAGTGATCCGTACATCTGTGACGTTTACACCATCAGGGCATCCGCAAGCGCGAGCGCGATCCCGATCGCGCAGGCCACCATGGACACGACCCAGAGACGCATGACGATTTGGGGCTCCGGCCATCCGGCTGCTTCAAGGTGATGATGGAATGGGGCAGATGCAAACAGCTTTTTCTTGAAGGTTTTTCGCCAAAGTAGCTGAAGGATAACGGACAAGGACTCAAGGACAAAGACCAGGCCGATGACCGGCAAGAACAATGCCGAGTTGGTGAGCATGGCAACGATGCCGAGAGTGACCCCGAGCGACATGGCGCCCGTGTCGCCCATATAGAATTTCGCCGGATAAATGTTGTACCAAAGAAAGGCCAGCAGCGCGCCGATGATGACTCCGCAAAACGCGGCCAGGTCGTAACGGCCCTGGGAAAAGGCAATGACCGTATACGCCGCGAACGCGACGAACAGGGATCCGCCGGCAAGTCCATCAAGCCCGTCGGTCTCGTTTACGGAAAAGGCTGTCGCTACGATCACCGCGATAAAAAACGGCACGTACCAAAGTCCCACGTTGAAGTCGCCGACAAACGGGACATGCAGCAGGTCCCAATCAAGCTTGGACTGGAACCACCAGGCGCCGACAACCGCGATCATCGCGTAGATGAACAGCCGATGCCGCGCGCGCAGCCCCCCGCCATGCGCTCCAAGCCCGCGGATGTTGAAATAGTCATCCACGAACCCGACAATGGCCGAGGCAACGAGGGCGCCGAGCGGAAGAAGGGTTTCGGACCGCGACAGGAAATTCAGTTTCTCCAGAAAGGTCCCGGGCGCAGCTTTCGCAATCGCGGAAAGCACGACCGCAAGCACGAGCACTGTGCCCCACACAAGAATACCGCCCATGGTGGGCGTACCCGACTTTTTCGCGTGGAGTTTCGCGAACACCGGGGTCTCGGCCTCGGGCCGAATGGTCTTTCCCGCACGCCAACGCAACAAGGCCTTCAGAAGCAGGGGCATCCACGCGAAGGCGGCCCCGAACGCCAAGGCTGTGAGCAACAGGATCCGGGTGATTTCGAACGTTTCTAGCGTCACAGGTTGAGCAAAACAATGAGAATCATCGCGGCAAAAAGCACGAATTCCGTAAGCAAGGTCGTCACGGCGAAGAAAACGCACAGAACCCGCTCACGACGGTAGAGCACGGCCTGGAACGCCAGGTTCACGATGAGCATGGCGGCCCCGAGCGCGGGAAGCGCGAACACGCCATACCACGGACCGAACGCGTCCACTCCCATGTATACGTTGTAATGAAGCGGGATATAAGGCTTTTCACCGGCCAATGGAAGAATGCGCCACAGTGGAAGCGCAGTCGTCGCGGCCAAGAGCACGCCGGACGCGATCGCCGCGCGTCGATATGGGGCGGATGTGCGGAGAAGTTCGCAAAGCGAGCGAAAAAACAACCCCGCGGACCGTTTGGTTTTCTTCACGACCTCAAACATGCGCACATTATACCGCATCCTGGCCGTCGTCGGACACAACCTCGCGGACCACGCCCGGGAACGCGTCCAAAAGCGCGGCTTCCACACCCATCTTGAGCGTGACCTTGGCCATGGGACACCCGCGGCAAGCCCCCTCCAACCTGACGGTCACGACCCCGGTCGCCTGGTCGAAACCCACCAACTGAATATCCCCGCCATCCATGCGGAGGGCGGGGCGTATCGTATTCAAGACCTCTTCTATTCGGTCGATCACAACCTACTTTTTGCCGACCACGTTCGCGTACGTCGCGCGCTTGAGCTTCCCGGTAAAATTTTCACGCAGCTTCTTCGTGAACTTCACCACGCCGTCGATCGCGGCGTAAACCGTGTCATCTTTGCCTTTCTTCACGCCGACGCCCGGGTGGATCTTCGTGCCGCGCTGGCGGACGATGATCTGGCCGGCGAGCGCATGGTCGCCGTCGGAAATCTTCACTCCGAGGCGCTGACCCTGCGAATCGCGGCCAAGCTGTGTGCTACCTGCTGCTTTCTTATGTGCCATAGATATTAGTCCCGATGCGCACATGGCCAAAGGGCCGAGGCACGGGAATTACGCCGAGAAATGTACCGAAAACTCGGGCAAGTGTCAAGAAATCCGCCCACGCCGATTGACGTCCGCCCAATTTTTGCTAGGGTTTGACCATCTCCGAACTCCGGAGAAAAACCTTCACGCCAGGAGGCACGTCATGGACAACAAGCTCTACCCAATGCTCAACATGCTCGGGACCCACGGCCTCGAGGCCGCCTACTTCATCCTGATCATCGGATCGAAATCGTGGCCGCATTTCCTAGGACTGCATCGCCGCCTCCCAGAGACATGCAAGCTCCCAGAAGAGATCCTCGTGCGCCTTCGTGGGGAGCACAGATCCCTCGTTGGAGAGGAAGTACGCTGCACTGGCCCATTGGCCGACGGAGAACTCCTCGACGCGTTCAACGACGCGCGCGGCAAACACGACCTCCAGGCGCTGTACTGGGACCGGCTCATGGCGGTTCTCGAACCCATGGGGGTTGAGAGGGAGCGGCTGGAGATCGGCGACGAGTGGGCTCAACTGGCCTTCGATCCAGGAAGTGTATTCACGGAGAAGAACGCCGAATTCGCTGGCACGTGGATCCAATGGCCGGCGGAGATCGAGGTGTTCATGCACGAGGACAAACTGATCGTCAGGGTGTCTCTCAAGCCCGACCTGACTGAGACGATCGCGAACGAGATCGGCGACGCTGCCTCGAAAGCGTCGATTCGTCCTGTCTGGTCGGAAGTCTTCTGCGGCAAGCTCGAATTCGGCTTCGAGCTCCAGGGAGCTTCCACGATCGTCGACTCCGACGGTCGGAGTCGCCAGTTCTTTTTGAACGGTCTACGTTATGGACATCTCGGAACGCAGGGCCTCGCGAAGCTCGCGGACATCGCGGCCACGGTCGGCATCACAAACCTCGCCTGCAAGGGATCCTCGATCTGAGAGTCCACCCCACCTCCCAGCCACGGAACACCGTGGCTCTTTTGTTCCATGGGCAGAAAATTTTTCCTTGCGTACGACGATTGACATTTCATCCATTTTCCCTCATTATTCCCTTCTTCTCCGCTTCACGAGGAGAAGCGCCCATTGGGCGACGGGCGGGTTTGCCCATGGTGGGCAACGGCCGTTGGCCGGAATCCGCGAACGATTCCCAAGTGAACGGCCCATTGGGCCGGGGAGCCTCCCGCATGCGGAACCGGTCGTCCGCAGGCAGTCCCGTTGGGACAGCGAGGAAACGTTCTTTGACCGACAGGTGAACCATGGGAAACCACGTCTTCCCCATCCTCGACCAGCTCGAGACCCACGGCCTGCGACAGGCCTACCTCATCCTCATGCTCGGCGCCGGCTCCTGGAACCACTTCCAGCGCCTGCACGACTCGGTGATCCCCGAGACCTGCCGTCTTCCGCGCGACAACCTGCTCGCGCTCAAGCGCGACTTCCAGGCGATCCAGGATTCTCGACCAGGGAGGCGCGCACCCGACGTCATCCTCCTGGCTGAATTCAACAGAGCTAGGGCGAGCCATGATCTTCACGATCTCTACTGCGCGATCGTCTCGAGTCTCTCCATGCCATCGGACAAACGGCGCGAAGGATGGCCACCTGACTGCGGACCACAGCAGTACAGTATGCGCATCGTCACGAGTACGCACTGGGAAGAAATGGGAGTAGGGTGCGCCACCCTGGCAGGCCTATGGAATGGCTTTCCGGCCCGTGCCGAGGTGTCGTGGTACTTCTTCGCTGATACGGCCTACTCGGTTCACGTGAAGATTCTCTTCAATGCGGGCTTCGAAAGGCTGTCGCCGAGTCGCACGGCCAGGATCATCAACGCTCCGCGGCATCCATCTTTCTTCCTGATCTTCCAGGAAAATGGATCGATGTTGTCCTTCTCCATAATCCATGCGCTGCCGGCATCCGTTCTGTTCGAACAGCATGAACAGCCGCGCTACGGGAAGCTGTTCGAGGACAGACGATTCTTCCGCCTCACGGCTGACGGTGACCGGAAACTCAAGGAGCTGCTCTCGAGCCTTGGAATGACCGAAATCATCGAATACTAGCTCTCCCAGCCACGGAACACTGTGGCTTTTTCATAAACGAGTTTTTGTCTCTTGTGTCTTCTAATAGACCCCGCCCTTTGCATGGGACGGGGTCGTATTCTTGATCTAGTTCCGGCTTACTCGGCAGACGAACGATTTCAAGTATGCCGACTCCGGGAAATAAACGCTTTGCGGATGGTCCGCGGCTTGGCGGATGACGGCGAGCACGTCGAGGCGCACGCCCGCCTGCACCGAGGCGCGGCGCAGAATGAAGGCGAGGTCTTCCTCGGGGAGGAAGTGCGAACAGCTGGAGGTGATGAACAGGCCGTTGTTGTTCACGAGGCGCATGGCAGCACGGTTCACGAAATGGTAGGCCTTCTTCCCTTCCTCGACGTCGCGCCCGGCCTTGATGAGCGCGGGTGGGTCGACCATCACTGCGTCGTAGCGCGATTCCTTATTGGCATTCAGAAAGTCGAAGACGTCGGTCATCTGCGTTGTGAAGGCGTTTGCGTCGACTCCGTTTAATTCCGCGTGCTTTTGGCAGAGAGCCAGGGCATCGGCGGATCCGTCCACGTTGTGCACACGCTCAGCGCCGGACTTCATGGCTGCGATGCCGGCCGCGCCGGAATAGGAGAACAGGTTGAGCACGCTGCCTGTGACGCCGTGGGCCAGGATCCACTTGCGCAGGTCCTTCTGGTCGAGAAAGAACCCTGTCTTCTGTCCGGCCTGCACGTCCGCGACGAACGAAAGGCCGTTTTCCTCGAACGCGATCGGCGCGTTCACGTCGCCCTTGTGGATCGCCACGAAGTCGTTGAGCCCCTCCTCGCGGCGCACGGCAATGTCGCTGCGCTCCACGATCGCGGCGGGAGCAAGCACCTCGTCGATCGCGGCCACAATTTCATCGCGCAACCGGTCGAGCCCGGCCGTCGAAATCTGGAATACGACGACATCGCCGAAGCGGTCCACGACCAGGCCCGGGATACCATCGGCCTCGCCGAATACCACGCGGTACGCGGTCGTCGCCGAACCCCCTCCTGACTCCCCCTTGGAAAGGAGGAGAGACTCAGTGCGCCTTTCGGCCGCGGCCTTGATCTTTGCGACAAACCAGGCGCGATCGATCACAGCCTCGCGGAACTCAAAGACGCGGATGGCAATCGAACTCTTGTTCGAGAATGTGCCGGTGCCGATGATCTTTCCTTGCCGGTCCGAAACGCAAACGAGATCGCCATGCCCGGGCAACACCCGGTGTTGATCCAACACCGGGTGTTGAACGAGCGCTCCGGAAAAAATCCACGGATGCCAGAAGCCGACGGCAGCTTCTTTTCCTGGAACAAGTGGAATGATGGGGTAGGACATATGCGTGCGAGGACAGATGCGTTAGAGGCTTTAGGCTAAAGGCTTTAGGCTAAAGGTTTTAGGCTAAAGGCTTAAGGGTCGGAGGATCTCAGAATTTTGCGTTCTTGTCAACGCGCCGCGGCCTTTGCGAACGCGAGGAACAGCGGATGCGGCTTCAGGGGCGATGACTGAAATTCCGGATGGAACTGCACGCCCACGAAAAACGGATGGTTCTTCAACTCGACGATCTCGACGAGCTGGCCGTCCGGCGTGGTCCCGGCAATGACAAGTCCGGCCTTCACGAGCTGGTCGCGATACTCATTGTTAAACTCATACCGGTGGCGGTGACGTTCCGAGATGAGTACCTTGCCGTATGCGTCGCGGCTCACCGTTCCGGAAACCAACCTGCAGTCCCAAGCGCCAAGCCGCATGCTGCCGCCATAATTCTTCTCAAGCATCTTCTTCTCCTGATCCGGCATCACGTGGATAATCGGATGCTTCGTCTTCGCGTTCACCTCGGTCGTATTCGCGTCCTTGAGCCCGACCACGTCGCGGGCAAATTCAACACAGGCCAGCTGCATGCCGTAGCAAAGGCCGAAATATGGCACCTTGTTCTCGCGCGCGAACCGGATGGCAGTGATGATTCCCTCGATCCCGCGCGCCCCGAATCCGCCAGGAACCACGATTCCATCGAAACCCTTCAGGCATCCGGTCCCGTCCTTTTCGATCGCAGCCGCGTCAATCCAGGTGAGCACCGGCTTGCGGTTTACGGCCCAGCTCGCGTGCTTGATGGACTCGATGACGGAAATGTACGCGTCGGACAGCACGAAGCTTCCGGTCGCGAAGTACTTCCCGACCACGGCAATCTTCAGTTCCTTGTCGAGCTTATGAATCTTTGCGACAAGATCCTTCCACGGCTTGATCTTGGTCGGACGATTCGTCAGGCTCAATTTCTTCAACACCATGTCCCCGAACTTCTGGTCGTCAAGAATGATCGGGATCTCGTAAATGGAACCGACGTTCGGGTTTGAGATCACTTCCTTCTTGTCGATGTTGCAAAACAGCGCGATGCGTTCCTTGCGCTTCTCGTCCATGGGCTGCTCGCTGCGGCCCACGACAAAGTCGGCTTGGATGCCCATGGAGTTAAGCATGCGTACGCTCTGCTGCACCGGCTTGGTCTTCATTTCTCCCAGGTTTCCGGGAACCGGAAGATAGGCCACGTGAATCTGCACCACGTCTTTGGGCCGGCGCATCTTCATGATGCGGGTCGCCTCGAAAAAGATACCGTTTTGGTACTCACCGACCGTGCCTCCAAGCTCAACGATCACGATGTCCGCATCTTTCCCCGCGTCTTCGAAACGACGGATGATCTCGTCGGTCACGTGCGGGATCGCCTCCACGTCCTCGCCCTCGTACTCGAAGGCGCGTTCCTTGCGCAGCACCTCGGCGTACACCTGGCCCGTGGTGAGGTAATTCGCGCGAAACAGCTGGCGGCCGATAAACCGCTCGTAATTCCCCAAATCCTGGTCCGTTTCGAGCCCATCCATGGTCACGAACACTTCCCCGTGCTCCGCCGGACGGATGGTTCCCGCATCCTGGTTTAAATACATGTCGACCTTCATGGGCGACACGCGGTATCCCTTGGACTGAAGGATGGCCGAAAGCGACGCGGACGTAATTCCCTTGCCAAGGCCGGAAATGACGCCACCGGAAATAAAGACGTATTTGGGCATAGAAAAACCGGAGACGGACGTCCCCGGATTATTTTGATTCGATGATGAGCTTGATGGTGGCCTCGAAGCCGTGCGGGAAATTGACGAGTATGTTGCGCTCCCCCGGCTCCTTCGCAGGTTCCATTTCGACCTGGTCCGCCGTGATGGCGAACCCGGCCTTTTTCAGGGCCGCGGCAACCGACTTGGCAGTGACCGCCGCAAAAAGCGTGCCGGCCTCGCTCGCCTTCTCGCGAAAGACGAGTTCATAACCATCGAGCCGCGACGCAAGCTTGCGCGCCTCGGTTTCGCCCTTTTTCACCACGCGGACCGCCTTATCCTCCTGGTCGCGCATGCGCTGGATGGCCTGGGCCGTGGCCTGTACGGCAAGGTTCTGCGGGAACAGAAAGTTGAGCGCATACCCGTCGGAAACGTTCACGACGGCCCCGCGCCTTCCCAATGCCTTCACGTCGGTCATGAGAATAACTTTCATAAGCCGGAGCGATTATAGCACGGGTCAGGACCCGGACAAAACCACGACAATGGTCACCGCCGCGACCGTCAATCCAGCCACAGTGTAAACAATGCGCCAGAACCTCTTTTGCGACATGCCGTAGCAGTTTCCCGGATGATTCTTGAACTGCCGTTGCGGCGGAGGCGTCTGATGGGCGCCGTGCTGAGTATCGTGTGACATATGGAATTTTCACAGGGACTTTAGTCCCGTTCATCGAGACGATCAAGACGCCACTAAAGTGGCTGGGAAAAGACTTTTCTAAGGGACTTTAGTCCCGTCTCGTCGAGGCTGGCGAGACGCCACTTCCGCCGGAGGCGGATCCGCCACCACCCTTCTTCCGCCCTTCCACTCGACGATATCGCCGAAACGGCGTTCCACCTCGTCCGCGGGCCGGAGGGACGCGATCTGCGCCCGGGTGAGGATCGTCTTGTGCGGGATCGTGCACAAGTGTTCCGGCACGTACCAAACTTCTTCCTCGCTCGTCATCCATCCGCGACGATCGAATCGCGACAGGTCCACGGGACCGGCAAACGAGCGCAGGGTCTTCTTGCCGTTCGACTGGAGGAAATACTCGTGGAAATACGACATGGCAAGCTCGCGGACGGTCCGATATGCCGGCTCGCGATACCGCAGAACCGCATGATTCGTCTTTGAAATCGCGCCCCAGCATCCGTGCCGGCGGAACAGTGCGACCACGTGGTCCTGGTCATCCTGGGCCGTCGTGAGGTCAAGGAGCAGCGGCCGTTCTCCGGCAAGACGCAGGGCCGCGGCAGCGAGCATGGCACCTTCCATGCAATGGGCCCGGCCATGGCGCAATACGAGCCGCGGCGAAAAGCAGGTGTCGCCGTCCGGCTCATGGTTTTGCGGAAGCTCGTTCAAAAAATCCTGGATGCGCATGGGTGTACGCAAGGACCGGAGAATCCGACGCTCATCCTTTGTCCATCCATCCGCGATCATACCGGCCGCTTCCGGACCGAATACCGTAGATAGGCGCTTGACGCGAAGATGATGAGAATGGATATCTGCGACGTGAGGCAAAGAAGGCACCATGTTTTCAAGACGAAGGCTTCAAGGCCCGTAAGATAAAAGCTGAATCCAAGGCCACCCATCGCGGCGAGCATGAGAAAGGTTCGAGCCGAGATGTCTTCCGGACGCTTAAGACAGACGACTCCGGCCGCGACCAGGAAGCCGTATCCCACCAGGCCGATGAGTGCGACCGGCACGCCGAACAGCTCGGAAAACGGCCCACGGTTCACCACGTCGCAGTTGAACGTCTCATTCAAGCTGCAGATCGCCCCGGAAACGAACGACTCGTGGTGCGCGAACGAGTAGCCGGAAATACACAGTCCGACGATAGCGAATGCGATGACGAGATAGGAAAGACGGCGGTCCATAGGCTATTCGTTCGTGCTCGCGTCCGTTACCGGAAGCGGGCATGAGGTTTTGTCGGACAGGGCTTGGAGCGACAGTTCGCCAGAAGACATGGTCTTGTCCGCAAATGTCCATGTCGGAAACCCCTCAATGCCCGCATCCTTGCACTCCTGGGATTCGACCTTCGTCCCGTTCGGGGAACATTCGACGTACGGGACGTACTGAAAGGCGGTCCCGAACAAGGACTTCTGATTCTTGCAATGCGTGCACCACCAGGTGCCGTACATCTTTGCGCCCTTGTCCGAGAGGCACTGCGCGAACCCGTCGTAAACCGAAGGCCCGCGCGACTTTACGCCGTTCACGGCAATAGCAACGAACAGCGCAATAACAGCGAGTCCGGCTGCCGCGTAGAGGTACCAGGAGGAAGGAATATGTTTCATAGTCCCCTCTAGGATACCGGCGCCGTCTGGTTATGGTCAAACGGCTATGATGTTCGACCTGAACGGATGAATCATTCAAATCGAAGGGCGACGATCGGATTGAGCCCGGCCGCGCGGCGCGCGGGATAATATCCGAAGACAATGCCGATGACAGCGGAAACGCCGAACGCGAGCAGAACGGACGCGACGGACACGCTCGTCTCAATGATCCCGAGCGCGGATATTCCAAGCGAAACCCCAACGCCGAGTGCGATGCCGATCGCGCCGCCAATGAGAGTCAAAAATATGGACTCAGAAAGAAACTGCGCGCTGATCTCCCTGCGCTTGGCGCCGATCGCCTTGCGCAGGCCTATTTCCCTCGTGCGCTCCGTCACGGTCGTCAGCATCATGTTCATGATCCCGATCCCGCCGACTACGAGCGAAATGCCCGCGACCGCGGCAAGGAGAGTCGTCAGCATCCCCGTCACGCTCGATGCAGTCTCGACGATGTCCGCCTGGTTGATGGTGCTAAAATCCGCGGATGCCGCTTCCGTGATGCCATGGCGTTCGAGGAGAAGATTCGTGATCTCTGCCTGTACGTCGCCGAGGGATTCGGAATCCTCTCCTTGGATGCTAATCGTGGACACATAGTCGTTGCCCGACAAATACCGCTGCGTGGTCTTCAACGGAACGAAGATCATGTCGTCCTGGCTGCCGAACCCGCTTCCGCCCTTTTCGGCCGTGACCCCGATGACCGTAAATGGAATGCCGTTCACGCGAATCGTCTGTCCAATCGGGTCTCCGTCCTCCCCGAACAGGTCGTCCCGGACCGTTGGTCCCAAGACGGCGACCTTGGCCAGGCTCGCCGACTGCTGGTCGGACACGAATGTCCCGCTCGCGATTTCGACATTCCGAACGCCGGGATAGCTGGCGGTCGTGCCTACGACGGATGTATTCGTGTTTGCTCCCTTCGTCGTCACCTGATAGCGCGACGATACCTCCGGCGCGACCGCGCTGACTCCTGCCACCTGTCCCGCGATCGCGGCCGCGTCCTCAAGGGTGAGCGTTTGCGCCGAACCGCGGCCGCCGCTCACCCCGCCGCCAAATGACCGTTCAGCGCCCGGTGTGACCTGGACGAGATTCGAGCCGATCGACTCGATGCTCGACTGGACCGAATTCTGTGTGCCTTGGCCGATGGACACCATCGCGATGACCGAGGCAATCCCAATGACAATTCCAAGCATGGTGAGGCCGGAACGCGCCTTGTTTCCCGAAAGCGCCAAGAACGTTTCTTCCAAGAGGTCTTCGATCTTCATAGGCTTGTTCGTGCGTGTTTTTTCGCGTGCGTCCTCGCGTCGCTCACGATCAGCCCGTCCTTGATGAGGATGATCCGGTCGGCGTGTTCCGCGACGTCGGGCTCGTGCGTGATAAGGACGACCGTTCGCTTGAATTCCTGGTTCAACCGCTGGAATGTTCCAAGGACGATCTCTCCGGTCTTTGAGTCAAGATTCCCCGTAGGCTCGTCGGCGAGAATGAGGGTCGGATCGTTCACGAGCGCGCGCGCGATGGCCACGCGTTGGATCTGTCCGCCGGAAAGCTGGTTTGAAAGATGGTCGAAATGCGATTCGTCCAAACCAGCAGAAAGAAGCGAGCGCTTGGCACGTTCCCCGCGCCGCTCACGTTCCATTCCGCCATACACCAATGGAAGGATTACGTTCCTGAGGACCGTCGTGCGCGGAAGCAAATTAAATGCCTGAAACACGAACCCGATATGTCCGAGACGAATGTCGGCGAGCTCATCCTCGCTGAGCGTTGAAACGTCCTTGCCGTTCAGGAAGTACGTTCCGCTCGTCGGCGTATCCAGGGCACCGAGAATGTGCATGAGCGTGGACTTTCCGGAACCCGAGGGACCCATGATCGCGACGAACTCGCCGTCCTCAATCGAAAAGCTCACGCCGCGAAGCGCTTGGAACGATTCCGCGCCGGTCACATACGTCTTCGTAATGTTTTTCATCTCGATCATATTGGGCTACCTTGGCATTCCTCCGGGCGGTCCTCCCGCACCGCCGCCAAGCAGACTGGCGGCGGATGACGGGGAGGATGCCGTCTTCGACGCGCTTTCGGTCGCGGACGAAACCGTGCGCGTGACCACGTATTCCCCACCGTCCAATCCGGAAAGGATCTGGGTTTCCGTGTCATTCGAAATTCCCATTTCGACGAGAACGTGCCGCGGTCCCGAGTCCGACGCCACCCCAAGCGGGGACACGGTTGCGGAATCAACCCCATCGAGCACCTCAACGTATGAGACGTCCCCGACGGACTTAACGGCCGAACTCGGCACGATAAGCGCGTCCTGCGCAACGTCCGTGGCGATGACCGCACTGACGCTCATTCCGGAGAGCACGCGCCCGTCCTGCACGTCGAATCGGACCAACACGCCATAGCTGACCACGCCGGACGAGACCGTCCCGATCGAATCGATCTCCGCGACCGATCCGGTCAGCGTCAAGTCCTCGATGGCGTCAAACGTGGCCGTCACCTTGTCCCCAACGTCCACGCTCGCGACGTCGACTTCGTTCAGCGTAATCGAGGCAACCAGCTGGTCTGCAACGATCGTCGCGACCGCTGTTCCGGATGACGCGCTTTGCCCCCGATACGCATCCACACTGGCCACAATTCCAGAAATCGGCGTGCGGACCACGTATTTTGCGTATTCCTCCAGCGCATCGCTCAGGGAATTCTGACGCTCCTGCACGGACAGCTGCTCTGATTCCAGCTCGAGCGCGTCTGTTCCGGCCTTCAGGTCGGCAAGCTCCTGTTGTTTCTCCGCGACGCTTTCCCTCGCGTCCGCAACGTCATCCGGATCCGCCCCGTCAAGAAGGTCCACCAGGTCATCCTGTGCGACCGCGAGCGCAAGCGTGGCATTCTCCACCGCGTCTTCGGCGTCCGCGACGCCGTATGGGGCGCTGATGTCGGTTTGTTCAATCGTGTCCGCAGCCGACTGAAGCGAGGACATATGGCTGTTTATGGTCACGATATCCACGGGCACGAGCGCGATTAGGTTGTCGATGTGGTCACGAATGGCGGAAGTCGCATATCCTTCCTCCTGGATCTTGTTGAGAAGAGTCTCTGCGTCGTTCAGCGCGTTCGAGACGTCCTTGCACGCGGTGAGCGTCAAGTCGATTATCTCGATTTTCGCGTCTGTGTTGCTATCGTGGTCGGAGACGCGATAGGCGTTCCACGCCGCGTCATAGGAATTCTCGGCCGCTTCGTAATCCTCAACCAGACCGTCGGCGTAGAAGGAACCGGCGAGCAAGTCGTAATACCCAACATATTCCTGTTCGTCGAATTCGGTTCCCATGAGGTCCGAAAGGTCGGCCATGACCGAAGAAAGTTCGGTAAACGCCTGCGCGACGGCGTTGTATCCCTCCTCCGACGCTGACGACAGGTCCTGATCCGCTCCCAAGGATGTCTCGTCCAGGCTCCTCTGCGCCTGATCCAGGTTCCTCTGCGCCTGCGCGACGGTATTTTCCGCATCTTGTTTTTCCTTCGCGTCCGGACCGTCCTCCAAGTCCGCGAGCGCGCGCTCGGCCTGCGCAAGGGCGTTTTGCGCCTGAAGGATGGAAAGCGCATCCGCGGATTGTTCTAATTTTTGCAAGGATAATTCCGCGCTTGCCAAACTGAGGCGCGCGTCACGAACCGATTTCGCGGCATCCGCAGAATCAAGAACGGCAAGCACGTCGCCTTCCGCCACATGCTGCCCGTTCGCAACGTCGATTTCCAAAATCGTTCCAGCGACTTCCGGGTTGACATCGATTTCCGCTTCCCCTTCCATTTGTCCCGTACCGCTCACCGACGTGACGAGCGTGCCAGTCTTTGCGGCCACAACGACATACCGGGTCTGGACCGCGTCTCCTCCCATTGCCTGGACGGCCCAAATGCTTCCGCCAATAAACACAACGAATACAAAGACGGATATTTTCTTTCGGCGTCTCAAAAAATCTGCAAGTCGTTTCATATGACGATACGCTACCAAAAACCCCATGAAGATTTCATGAAGGCTGTTGAACAAAAGACCCCGCCGGCAGGGCGAGGTTCTTCATGCCATTCCGGCCATGAAGCAATTAAGCTTTGTGGATAGGCAATTTCAACGTGACGACGGTTCCGGTTCCAAGGTCGCTTGTCATGGAAACGGATCCTCCTAAAAACGAAAGGATCGAGTGGACGATGGACAGGCCCAGCCCGCTTCCACCTGTTTGGCGGGAACGGCTTTTTTCCGATCGATAAAACCGATCGAACACCTTCCGAAGCTCCTCCTGCGCGATGCCGACTCCCGTATCCGCAACCGTCACGGTCATATGGCCACCCTCGGAGGAGGCGGTAACATCCACCCGTCCGTTTTCCTTGTTATAGAGGATGGCGTTCTGAATGACGTTCGTAAACGCCTGCACGAGCATTTCCTCGTTCGGCGCGAGCGTGAAACGTCCGGCCATGCGGTCCGATACGGAAAGCGACAAGGCCACCCGGTGCCTGTCCGCGATCGGCCGTAGCCGGTCCATGCTCTCGCGAACGACCGCGACGACATCGATGGTCTTCTCGCCCGCGGGAGACGCAGGATCCGCGCCAAGCCGCGACAGCGTGAGCAGGTCGTTGACAAGTTGCGTCATGCGTCCGATTTCCTCGAGGTTGCTGTCGAATGCCGCGCGGGACGCGGGCGAAGCCGTTGCCTCCCGTTCGTTTTCCAACTGCGTCTGCAGGATGGCAAGCGGCGTGCGCAGCTCGTGCGACGCGTCGCTTAAAAACTGTCGTTGCCTCACATAGGCCGCCCGGATCGGACGCAGAGTCAATCCGGCCAGCCAATAGCTCAATCCGCCGGCTACGATAAGCAGGGTTCCATCGACCAAAATCGTGACCTGAAACAAATCCGCGCGGACATCATCCGGATTCGGCGGTGGCGGCATCCGGTCCTCGAGTAATTGTGAGGATTCCTGATACGGATGGAACCGATCATCCAGACGTTGGGAAAATATGAGCCGCGAAATGCCGCTGGAAGCAATGAGAATGGTCGCTAAAATCCCGACGTACAGCACCGTCAACGTCAGACGCGACCAACGAAATTGTCGGTCAAACCAATCGGTATCCCTTGCCCCAGACCGTTTCAATATGTTTCGCATACTCCCTTGGAAGTTTCTTGCGAAGATTTTTTAAATGGACGTCGACCACGTTGCTGAACGAATCGAAAAACCGATCCCATACGTGGCTGAGCAGATCCTCTCGGGTCACGACGGCCCCCTTGTTTCGCAGCAGGTACTCCAGCACTCCGTACTCACGCAGCGTCAGGTCGACCGGCTTGCCGTTGAGGGAAACGGTTTGCGATCGCGTATCCAGGCGTAATCCACCTAATGCCAACGTGTCGCCAACTGCCTGGGGAGAACGGCGAAGAAGAACCCTGACGCGCGCGGCCAACTCATCGAATGAAAACGGCTTGATGAGATAGTCGTCCGCGCCAAGGTCCAATCCGGAAATCTTGTCCTCAACCGTGTCGCGGGCCGTGAGAAACAAAACGGGAGTCTGCACGCCGCCCGCGCGAAGGTTGCGGCACATCTCCCGACCGTCGCGCCTGGGCATCATGATGTCGAGGACGATGAGGTCGTACTTGTTCAGGCGAGCCATCTTCTCCCCTTCCTCGCCGTCAAATGCATAATCCACCGCATATCCGCGGTTCTGAAGGCCTGACACAAGTCCTTTGTTCAGCTTCGGTTCGTCCTCGACGACTAATATCTTCATAGCATTCCCCATGATACCAGTCCCGAAATGAAGGAAATGTGAAGCCTACGCGCCAAACGCTTCATCCTCAACGTCCGCGTCCGCGTCGGCCTTCGTTCTATGCACGCGGCCGTCGATGTGGTTCGGCGGGGCATAAACCGTGTAGACCTTCATGTTCTCTCCGCCGGTGTTCGTGAAGTTATGCTTGGTCCCGGGCGTCACGACCACAACGTCACCCGGACCAACGGAAATCATTTTGTCGTCGAGCGTTCCCTCCCCTGTGCCGGAAATAAAGAAAAGCGTCTGCTCCGTATGCACGTGCGTCTCCATCCCAATTTCTCCGCCCGGCGGAATGCTCATCACCACCAGCTGACTCCTCGCGCCCGTAAAAAGGACTCGACGAAAGTTTTCATTGTCGCGCGCCTCGTTGAGAATGTTCGTGTGATAAGCCATATACGGGATGGATTACGTCATTATCGGGGCCATCATATCACCAAAAGGCGGACAAACCAATGGATTTTCATGGGTTGGTCCATTGACGTTCGATGTGTTTTCTGGTGAGATCCGCATGCGTATCCAACGCTTGGGAGAAAACATGTGCCGTCATTTCGTCGTCGGAATCTCGGATATTCCAAACGTGAAGTTCATTCGCCAGCTCCTCAAGGAACTCCCGAAGACCATGCAAGGGCGTGTCCTTCTGTCCGGACCGAAATATGACGTGACTTCAGACGATCCGCGCATCAGCGGACATATCGTCGTGTCCCAACTGGAGCCTGATGAGGTTCCGGAGGATTCCCGAATCGACCCGTGCGTGGAATTCCAGAGTGAGGTGAGAACTGGAATGATGCGTGGGATGACGGCCGCGCTCGGCTGGGTCAACGCACGCCCGGAACGAAGAATCGTCGCGCTCAACGTGCACACCCCGTGGCCTGACCCGAAGGACCTTGAACCGATCGGCCAGACGAACATGCAGCCGGTCATCCTGGCCGTAGGCGATCAGTCGCTGAAAGAAGCCTGGAACTCCGCGAAGGAAGTGGCGATCCGGCTTGAACGGGACTACTCGAGGGCTGTAACGAGGGTGGTCTTCTATGCGCACAGGGCAAACGACCCGGAATACGTCGCGCTCGTATCCGATCTCCTTCGTGAGACGAGAAATCGGCTTCCGGCCATGCCGCTCGGAATACGGCTTGGGATCCTCCCCAGATCGCTCATTCCGACCGTGACGGAGCTTCTCCGAGTCGTTCCGGGGCTTTCGATCCACACGAGCCTGAAGGTCCTGAACAAGCGAAAGCCGGCCTGCGCCGCGCAATTCGTCACGGACATGGGAAGTCTCATCCTGTCTGTCGGCTCCTGACCCCCCTCCCTCCCCGCCCCGACCAACGGCGGGGTTTTTCTTTGACTAGCCGATCAATCCTTTCATGATCTCGCTATTTTCGTGATCGAATGCTCCTCGTCTCGTCACGCACGGAAGTTCGTATTTCTCACATTCGTCGCGGATCCATTTTCCGTACGCGACAACAAAGGCAGCCACGGACTCGCGTGTCTTATCTGAGGCACCCTCAAGCCAATCGAAATGGCTCGTGTTTTTGCGCATGGCCTGGAGCTGGATCGTCGTGTCCTCGCTCACGATGAAAACGGCGCGGATTTGATCCTTGCATGTTGGATCGTCCATGAGGATTCGGACGTGTTGCGGCAAAATGTGCACACCCTCAAGAATCTGACTGTCACGTACGCCGATCTGATGATGAATCAATGAGTCGATGCAACTCTGGAGCGAATTCGTCTCGACAATCTGCCAATCGACCATCTGCTTCACCTGCATATCCGTGAGCTGGTCAGCGCTCGTGAACCCACCATAAGGAAATCTTGCCGCCCGTTCTCCAACCGGCGTCACGTCATGCACGATCGTGCGCAGCGCGTCGGTGGACAGCCAAGAAACGGAAAGCTCCCGCATGAGAAGATTTGAAAGAATACTTTTCCCCGTGCGCGGAGCCCCGCCGATGAGATAGATCATACTGTGGATGCGTATTGATTTTTAGAAGACAATCGAAGTTCCGACAAAAAACCACACTGTGCGACGCACGATGTGGTTATGAAAAACGGCTTTTATTTCGCCGAGTTCATATTTTTTGCGATCGAATATTGCAGACACATGCCCATGATGGCAATGAACATCATGATGGTGGCTCCGGACCAATCGTTGGCGCCAAAACCGCGGAAAATAATGGCGTAGGCAACCATGAGTGCGCCGAGAATGTAAGCCATCATAAAATTATTTGAGAATTTTCTCACCACGAATGACGCGAATCAGAACGACAATGATCGCGATCACCAACAGGATGTGAATGAAGCCGCCAATGGTATGCGCGGTTACCAAACCGATGAGCCAAAGAATAAGGAGAATCACGGCAATGGTCCAGAGCATACGTTTAGGTTATGAAATAAAGCGGCCGATGATCTAAGCATGCACTCCTATCTCAGAATGCACAAGAGGAAATGTCCGATTTTGAACTATCGTATTCCCCTCAACTCAACGCGTCTTCTCCCAAGGCAATGCATCGGGCTTTGAAAATCGGCTGCCCGACATTATTCCTCGTCATCTTCGGGATATTGCTCCGGAGCGACCCCACGCTGATCGATGAGAAGAGGAAGAGGTCGGCGCTTCGTGTTCGACGCTTCCGTACATGATTGTTTCAATGCGATATCAAATTCGTGACTATCGCCAAAATCGAAAACGAATCCGAGCACCGGGTATTTTTCCCAATCCACCTGAGAAATCGGAACATCCTTCGTTTTAAACGTGGGATGCGGATCATCCTCCATCTCTTCGTGAAACATGCCGTACGAACCGAAGATGCGGTTGCGCCGCTCGTCGGGAAACCAAAACCCATGCAGATGATCCTCCACCCAATCCATAGATTCGATGATACAGGAAGCAAGATCCGCGAGCGTCTGCCGGCCGTTTATCTCAATCTCCCGCCATAGTCCTTTTTTGAGTCGATAGGTGGCACGAACAATGAATCGGACTTCATTCGGTTCTTCAAGAAACGCACCAGTCATGAACCGGAGATAGGCGTGATAGTCCTCCAGGGCGTGTTGCATGTATACAGCATGCTTCTTTTCGGAAATCATCCGCTTGGCAGCACTCTCAAATTCCTTGTCACGGATTTGTGGTTTCATATTGATGACTGGCCTATCCTGATCTCGCAACATTTTCGAGTGATAATCTCATGGTTCACATACGTAACAAATCCAATCCCTGCCTGTTATAAAGGTTTTTACCCTTTTTAATATTACGTGAAGATCTAAAGTTTAAAATAACTATCTCCCCAAAAACATCAAGAGCTCTTCCTTCGCTACCCCAAGAACACGGAGATTATTCAGGATGATGAACGGCGGGAGTGGATCGTATTGTGGGACGACAATCGGACGTTTCGATCCAGGCTTCGCGTACACGCGATGGTCGCCCTTCATCCGTTTGAAGACGCATCCTTGCTCAAGCAGAAATTTTTCAAACGTCCTCCAATCGACCGCGCCGAAATCCCCCATAGGTTGTTACGCGGCCAAAGGAACCATGACATTCATGACAGATTGACGAATGACCTCCGGCGGCTGGAATTTACCTTTGGTCTTTGTCCATCCGAGATCCTTCAAAACGGAGTCCCGCGTTCCCATATCAATCAATTCCTCGAAAAACGTCTCAACAGCTTCCGAAAACATGCGCTTCGCTTCTTGTTCTGACAACCCAGACGAAGACAAATCCAACGCCGGCGAATACGCAACGAATTGATCGCCTTCGCGGAAGATCGTGACGGGCAACCCGTAGGAAATCATCTTATCCATAATGAACAGACCATATCAAAAAAGAACGTATTTTTCAATCTCAAGTTCTATTCTCTGGTTCTATTCCCTCCTATCCCCAACAAAAATACCCGCTGAAATTAGCGGATACTTTTGTGGCAGGGGCGATAGGAATCGAACCTATGTCAGAGGTTTTGGAGACCTCCGTCCTACCATTGAACGACGCCCCTATCAGGAATGCTACTAATTCGGATCGCGCGAAAATAGTACCGTGTCTTGACCCTGAGCGTCAATCGGGATATGCTCGCGCCGCACGTCGTCGGGTTTGCTGACAACGGGCTTCCACAATCGCGCAATGCGAGGTTCCTTTGTCCGTCGTTCCTTCCCCAGTTCCACACCCCGCTGATCCTCCTCATCAAAGCCCGCGCCCCACGCCGCACGACACCGGACCCTCGTGCCGCACACCCATGTTCCTCTCCCTCCTTCCTTCGGAGGCGAGCCTTCGTGACATCCTCGACAGAACAGGCACACCGATCCGACCGTCCGCGGCCCTCAAGGGGAACGTGATCCTGATCTGCATCCGCGATCTGGTCAGGGACGTGGCTTCCATGAAACGCGCCGCCGTTGCCGCTGAGACGATCGGTGGCCGCGCGGTGGCTCTCGTCATCGAGCCGGAAGTCGTTACTGAGAATTACCGGAACACGGCCCGGTACGCGATGAGTGTCGGCAATGTGTCCGCAGTCCTTGTTCCAAGCAAGGAAATCGTCGAACACCTCGGCATCAATGAGGCCGAATGGAACAGCATCATCGTCCTCATGAACGAGACGGTGATCTGGAATTCAGCGGACGCACAGGTATCCCTCCAACCTGTCCACAACTTCGAGAGCCTGGACCAGGCTCTCGCGCGCATCCGCGCGCTTGAGGATCAGCCCCAGGGCTGAACGTCCTCCCCTTCTCCTCTGGCGAGCCTCGCGCTCGCTTTTTTCATACCGAAAACCCCGACTCTTTCGAGACGGGGTCTTTTCTTACTTGGTCTCCTTGTGGGCCATGTGCTTTCGGCACCACCTGCAGAACTTGCTGAGCTCCAGACGTTGCTTGAGCGTCTTTTTGTTCTTGTGGCCCATGTATCCCACGTTCTTACACTGGGTACACTCGAGTTTGATGATGTTATCCTGGGACATATAGTCGATTATTCAACGCGGGAATGCTATCAAATGAAGCTGTTTCGGTCAAGACAGTCGAAGACCATGAGCGGACATTCGACTACCGTCATGAATGCACGACGGTAGTCGAATGGAGCCGGCGGCCGGGATCGAACCGGCGACCTACTGTTTACAAAACAGTTGCTCTGCCGCTGAGCTACGCCGGCAATTGCACCCGCAGTGTATGCGACCGAACTCCGTATGTCAACGCAAACGCGCCCGCTTGGGGCGCGTTTGTGGTGGGCAGGGAAGGATTCGAACCTTCGAAGCCGTGAGGCAACAGATTTACAGTCTGTCCCCGTTGACCGCTTGGGTACCTGCCCTGGCCTGCCAGCCGAAGCTCACAGACAGGGATCTTCCGGACTTCGCATCGCCAGACGACTGACGGGGCGAAGGCTGGAGCCGTTGATCGGGATTGAACCGATGACCTCATCCTTACCATGGATGCGCTCTACCAACTGAGCTACAACGGCCTGTGCGGCGGAACTATACCAAAGGCTCCGCGGGTTGTGAAGGATCCCCTCCTATAGACGAAAGTCGCTCCTCAAATTCGGTGATTTTCTGGTTCTCCGGATTCGATTCCTTCAAGAGCTCAATCCCCTTTCTAACATCATCCGGATACTTCGCGAGCAATGACGCTTCTATATACTGATCGATGAACTTTGGATTTCCCGGGCGCAGCTCCACGCAGCGTCGCAGGTATTCAATGGCCTTCTTCGTGTTTTCCTCCGCCAATTCAACCTCCGCCAGGCTCATGTACACGCTCGCATCGTCCGGTGAAATCCGAAGCGTGAACAACAAGGTCTCGCGGGCCTGCGCGTACTGCCTGTTGCGCAGATACAGGTTCCCCAGGCCCTCGTAGGCCTTCACGTGCTTGGGGTTGTGACTAATAATCTCGATATACCGCTTCTCAGCCGGAATGTACTCCTCCTGACGCATGAATTCTTCCGCTTCGGCAAGCAGCCGTTTGACCGCCTCAGGATCCGTCCCTTCGGACGCGTCCAAGGGAACGCGCTTCAGCTTCTGATAATACTGCTCCATGGCGTAAAGCCGCTGCACCGCGCGCCGGCCGACCTTGGATGCCGTCGTCACACCCTGACGTGCCACCTTCGCGACCGAACCAAGCTTTTCCGCCCCCACGCGCTCGAACTTCTGAAGAATGATCTGCTCCTTCAGGCGCCTGATGCGTTCGGACGGGATGGATGCGACGTCGATCATGCGCACCTGCCGGACCTTTCGCAAAACAACCGCGGCCGCAACGCCGACGGATAGGACGAGAAGGATAAGCGATACCAATGGCCAGAGCATATGGTCTAGAAATGTCCAATATCTAACTGCGCATCTCGAGCACTTCCGCGGCCGCTTCGAGAATCTTTGTAAACTCCGACAGCTTCACGGACGCACCGCCGACGAGCAGGCCGTCCACCTCATCCTCGCGTAGGAACGCGTAGGCGTTCGAACCGTCGACACTCCCGCCATACAGGACTGCAAACTGGCTCGATTTGATCCCAGGTAAAAGGTCTCCGACCAACGAACGGATCCAGGCATGCATTGCCACGGCATCCGCGGGCGAGGCCGGCGTTCCGGTTCCAATAGCCCACCTGGGCTCATAGGCGACAAGAAGGCGATCCTTCTGGCGAAGATGGGCCTCATGGAGTGCGGAACGCAGCTGCGACGCGACAAAATCCATCTCGTTTCCCTGCCCTCGCGTCGTTCCATCCTCCCCCACGCAGAGTACCGGAACCATTCCCGCGGACAAGACGCGACTGACTTTCTTGCTAACCATCTCATCCGATTCACCAAACAATTGGCGGCGTTCCGAATGGCCGACCAGCACGTACGACACGCCAACCTCTGCCAACATGCGCGCAGAAACCTCGCCCGTAAACGCGCCCTGTTCTTCCGCGGCCACGTTCTGCGCGCCAAGCGCCACGTGCGAGCGCGCGACCACCTTCCTGACCTCGCCAAGCGCCACGAACGGCGGGCACACCACTACGTCCGGCAGCTTCTTCCGGCCGCGCAGCGCAAGCAGGGTCCCGCGCGCAAGCGCCAGGCTCTCCCGCGTTCCAACGTTCATTTTCCAGTTGCCGATGATTGTTTTCATATCGTTTTGTCACGGATTACGGATCACTCCGGATGTACGGATCAAGTACGAGTTTCTAATCCGCAAATCCGGAGTGATCCGTAATCCGTGACGAACTTTTCTTACAGCCCCGCTGCCCTCAGGAACGCTTCTCCATCCTTAAACGGTCCGATCGCCGCGACTGCCATCTTCGACAGGTCGAGGACCTCCCTCGCGACCTTCTTTACTTCTGCCGCGGTGACGGCGTCCATTTCCTTCATGCGTTCTTCCGGGGTCTTTGCCTTGCCAAGCAAGAGCTCCTGCCGCGCATACCAGTCGGCGCGGTTTGAAGATTCTTCGAGCCGGAGCAGGATGCGGCCGCGGAAGTTGTCCTTCGCTTCCTTAAGCTCGCGCGGCGTCACGCCGGAGCGCTTGATCTTCTCGACTTCGCCGAGAATCGTCTTCATGGCTTCGGGTAGGCGGGACTTGTCGAGTCCGGACCGGATCATGAAGTTGCCGACATCATCGTACGGCCCGTTTTCCGCGCGCACGAAATAGCAAAGCCCCTTTCGTTCACGAACGCTGATGAACAGACGCGAGGACATCGTTCCGCCAAGAATCGAGGCAAGTAGTGACAACGCGGCGTTGCGCGGATCCGCGACGCCAAACGACGGAAACCCGAGCGCGACCTGGAGCTGCTCGACCGGCTTGTTTTGGACGGAGCAGCGAGTGGCGAGAGAGGACGCAAGGGGCGCATAGGGCGCATGGGAAGTTGGATCTGGCTTCGCCTTCACGCTTCCGAACGTCTTTTCGACGATGGCAAGCGTCTTCTTGTCCACCTTTCCCGCGATCGCAACCACCATGCGCGACGGCACATAATGCGCGTCGCGGTACGCAATCACCTGGTCGCGCGTCATGTTGCGCATGGTCTTCGGCGACCCGGCGATGTTCCAACCAAGCGTTGAACCGCGAAATAGCGTCTCCTCGAGCAAATCCTCCACGTGCATGGTCGGATTATCCTCGTACATGTTGATTTCTTCGATAATGACTCCGCGCTCGCGATCCATTTCCTTCGGGTCGTACTTCGAATGAAAGATCATGTCGTGCAGCATGTCGAGAGCGAGCGGCAACTTCTTTGCGTCGATGGTCACGTAGTACCCGGTGTACTCCTTGCCCGTGAACGCGTTGTATTCCGCGCCAACCGCATCGAGCGCTCGACTGATGTCGAGGGTCGTCGGCCGACGCTTCGTGCCCTTGAACATGAGATGCTCGATGTAATGCGACGCGCCGTTGATCTCCAGCCGCTCATCGCGCGATCCGACTTTCACGAGCACCAATGCCGTCGCGGCCTCGGTTCCGGAAAACGGAAGCACGTGCACGCGCAGGCCGTTTGGAAGCACAATGGGTTTCTTCATACGCAAAGCTTCTGACAAAGATAGGCCTCAAGTTCCTCGATCTTCACCCGCTCCTGCTTCATCGTGTCGCGATCGCGGACCGTCACGGCGTTGTCCGTGAGCGTGTCGAAGTCCACGGTCACACAGTACGGGGTTCCGATCTCGTCCTGGCGGCGGTAGCGCTTGCCAATGGACTGCGTCTCATCGTAATCCGTGGTCCACTTCTGGCGGAGGAGGTCAGCGAGCGGCTGGGCGATTGCGGTCAGCTCGTCCTTTTTCGAAAGCGGCAAAATCGCGACCCTGAACGGCGCGAGTGCCTTTGGAAGCCGGAGCACCACGCGCGTGTCCGTCTCGCCCGCGTCGGACGTCGGCGCCTGCTCCTCGTCATATGCCTCGAGGAGCGTGATGAGCACCGTGCGGTCAATGCCGAACGTCGGCTCGATCACGTGCGGGACATACTTCTCGTTGGTCTTCGGATCCGTGTAGCGCATCTCCGCGCTGGAGGCTTCCATGTGACGCGCGAGGTCGAAGTCGGTGCGGTACGCGAGCCCGTAGAGTTCCTTCAGCCCGAACGGGTACTGGTACTCGATGTCCACGGTGCGCTTGGAATAATGCGCGCGTTCGCCGTCCTCAATCTCGTGAAAAACAAGATGCTCACGCTTCACGCCGCAGAAGTCGAGCCACGCCTTCATCTGCTCGAGCCAGTATTCGAACCACTTCTCCCACTCGGACGGATGCACGAAGTATTCAAACTCCATCAGGTTGAACTCGCGCGTGCGGAAGATGAAGTTGCCGGGAGTGATCTCGTTGCGGAAGCACTTGCCCTGCTGCGCAATGCCGAACGGCACACGCTTGCGGCTCGTCATGAGCACGGCAGGCAAGTCGACAAACATGGCCTGCGCCAGCTCGCCGCGCAAATACGCAACCGACTTGTTGTCCTCCGTGGAGCCGATGAATGTTTTGAACAGGAGGTTGAAGTTCTTCGGATCCGTGAACCCGTCCTTCGATCCGCACCGCGCGCATGCCTTGGTTGCGTCGATCTGGTCCGCTCGAAACCGCTCGTGGCACTTCTTGCACTCGACGAGCGGATCCGTAAACCCGTCCACGTGGCCGGACGCCTCCCACACCTTTGGGTTCATGATGACGGCCGCGTCAATGCCAACCATGTCGCCGCGCGAGGCCACAAAACGGTGCCACCAGGCATTCATGATATTGCGCTTGAGCTCGGTCCCGAGCGGCCCGTAATCCCAGGAGTTCGCCATGCCCCCGTAAATGTCCGAGCCGGGAAACACAAACCCCCGCTGCTTGCAAAGCGCGACGAGTTTATCCATTGATACTTGTTCGTTCATAAATTCGATGCGTCGTGGGGGCGGAGGAACAGGGCTCCCGACGCGCGGAGCGAGCCCGCAGGGCGAAGTGAGCACGATGGGATGTTCCGCAGCAGGGGCCCCACGACTCGTTGTGTTAGACCGTCATGATCTCTTGTTCCTTCTTTGTGCCGGCGGATTCGACTGAGTCCGTAAACTCCTTCGTTGTCTTGTCGATCTCATCGAGCATCTTAAACTTTTCGTCCTCGCCGAGCTCCTGCCTCTTCACCTCTTCGCGTGCGGCCTCGCGCACGCCGCGCAGGGCAATGCGGGCCTCCTCGCACTTTTCCTTCATGATCTTCACGAGCTTCTTGCGTGTCTCCTCGGTCATCTGCGGGAGCACGATGCGGATCGTCTGTCCGTCCACGGCTGGGTTGACGCCGATGTCCGCGTCGCGGATTGCCTTCTCAATGGCCTGGAGCACGGACTTGTCCCACGGCTCGATGAGGATGGTCTTGGAATCCTGCACGTTGATGGACGCGACGCTCTTTAAATCCATGTTTGAACCGTAGACCTCGACCCGCACGTTCTCGACGAGCTGCGGCGATGCACGGCCCGTGCGCAATGATCCAAGCTCCACCTGAAGATGGTCGAGCGCGGCCTGGAATTCAGCTTTCTTGTTTTGGACGAATGGGTGCATAAAATTGTGTCACGGATTACGGATTTCTACGGATCTACGGATTAGAAACTTTGCACCTGATCCGTACATCCGAAGTGATCCGTAATCCGTGACGATTACGTTATTTCTCAAGGCTCGCCACGCCCAGGTACGCCGCGCCCGCATCCGTCGCATCCATGATGAGCGAGGTTGGGAGACGAGTCGTCGGAATCTCGGACGTGGTCCACTTCAATCCGCCGTCGACCGAATGGTAGTACGTGTTTCCGGCCGCGTAGACGATTTCGTTCGTATCCGTCGGGTTCAGGGCAATGGCACCAATGGCCACCTGGTTCGGGGATGAGAGCAGCTGGAGCGCTTCCCACGTGCTCCCAAAGTCCTTTGATCGGATCAGTCCGTAGGCCGTGGCCGCAAGCACGGTTCCGCCGGTCTTGTCCTGCGCGAGCGCGGTCACCTTAGCCGCGTTCTTGAATTCCTTCAACTCGTCCTTCACTTGCGTCCAGGTAATTCCTGCGTCCATTGTCTTATAAAATCCGCCCTTTTCCGTCGCAACGAGCACCATGCGGCTGTCCGCATTGCTCACGAGGATTCCGGTCACGGATTCCTTCGTGGAAACGGACGATACCCAGGTCGCGGACCCGTCCTCGCTCTTCATCACGTCCCCGTTCGAGAGTCCCATCCAAACGATCTTCGGGTTGTACCAATCGACCGCGATTTCCGTAACTGTCACGCCCGAGCGCGTTTCCACGTACGCCTCAGAACTGAACGTGCGCATGCAGTCGACGGTCTTGTACAGGCGCTGTCCCTTTGCCACAAACACGATGCATGAATTGGTCGGATCCACCTCAACCGCGGAAACCGCTCCCTCCCGCATGCCGGCGTCGCGCGGCTGCTGCCAGCTGGCCGTGCCGTCGAGCGAGTACAAGAGCCCGTTCGAAACCGTACCCGCGTACATCGCGAGATGGTCCCTAGGATCCGCCTCGAGCGCAATCACGTTCGCGTTGCCAATCGACCCGACACCCTTCGAAGAAAGGATCATCGTTTGCTGGGCCCAAATTCCGCCCGCGTCCGCGGTCTTATAAATGCCGCCGTCGCTGCCTCCCGAGGTCTTTGAGGTACCAAGGCATCCCGCGCCAACGAGCGCGAGCGAACCGAGCAAGAGAACGAGTTTGAGAATGCGCATAGCGTAATGCCACGAACGTGGCTTTGATTATTTTTCAAGAGATTTGAACATTTTCCAAGGGACTTTAGTCCCGTCTCGCGGAAGTCCCGTCTCGCGATTTTCCCAGGGACTTCAGTCCCGTGAGCTCGCGAGAAGACGAGACGCCACTAAAGTGGCTTTGAAAATTTTCCCAGGGACTTCAGTCCCGTCTCGGCTCTCAGAGAACAACGTGTTCTAGTGCTAATTGCGGGCTGATGTTGCGTTCCATGGCTTCCCTCGACTCGCGGAGCCGGTCGAGGATCCGCACGCAGCGGCCGTCCCCGGCAAGCAGTCGAAGGCGCGCGGCCTCCTCCCAGGCATCCAGAATTTTGCCAAGCGCCGTTGCCTTATCTGCTTCCGCCTTGGGCATGAGGTCCGCGACCAGTGCCAGACGTCGAGCAAGGGATGATGACATCATGGTCTCAAACGATCCCGCGGCTGTCTCGCGTTCGGCCCGATACGCGCCGTCCGTCACGAGCCGTATTGCGACCCCGGGCCGTCCGCTCGAAAGCCCGGCCACGCGGCTCGCCTCCTCGCGATCAAGCCCCCGTCCGACCAGTGCGTCCGCAATCGTCCTATCCGCGACCGGATGGAACCGCAGCACCTGGCAGCGCGACGCAATGGTCGCGGGAACCGATTCGACAGTCTCGGCGCGCAGCACGATTGTCGTGTCACCCCGCGGTTCCTCGAGCGTCTTCAAAAGCGCGTTTGCCGCCGCCTCATTCATCCAATCCGCGTCCTCAATGAACGCTGCCTTTCGTTCCCCAGAAAATGATGTGAGCAACAGCCGGTCGCGCAGCTCCCGAATCTGCTCCACGGAAACCGCGGACTTAAGCTTCCCCGTCTTCTCGTCCGCAAGCCTTGCCACGGAATAGGTGGGATCTCCGGCGGAGCCGGACAGGCCCGTACCCCGCATCGTCGTGATGAATTCCCGTGCCACCGTGCTCCTTCCCACTCCTTCCGGCCCGACGAACAAATACGCATGCGCCAAGCACCCAGCCGAAACCTGCCGCCGCAGGACCTCGACAATCGCCTCGTGGCCGATGATGCCTTGAAATGGAATCATAGAAACCTGCGGAATTCTTCCCAATCCACCTTGGCAAGCTTCAACACACCGCGCAATGTTCCTGTTGAGAGCTCACGATGCAGAGGAACAACGGTCGTATCCGTCATGGATCCCCGCCTTCGACGTAACTTTACATGACTTCCTTCCGTATCGATCAATTCAAAGCCGAACTCCCTGCAAAGGATCTTTACGCATAATTGCCCGGAAGAAGTCTTAGACATGCGAAATACGCATGGTGGTTACCAGTGGAGCGAAGCGTGAGACGAACCGACGTCGACTCTTTGGCGCGTCCTTCAAGTAAAGACTTACAGCTTCGCGCAGGTTCTTTTGTGCCAAATCAACTGTTTTGCCTTGAGAAACAACTCCAAGTTCAACGCACTGGGCTACATACCAGCTTCCCTCGCGAGTTATAACGGTCGTAAAAGTCGTTTCCATACGGTCGCATTATAGCACGCTACCCACGATCCGACGCCCCTGCCAGCTCCAAAAGCCTTCTTCGTCCACTGTTTCCTGACACGATTATTTTGCTAAACCCAGCTCAATATCCAGCATTGTCTCTTGACAAATCCGCCGAATTGTGATATTCTAAACATCCGATACGATGAACAAGGGCCAAGCGACCGTACGAAGCGGAAGCGAGGCGCTTCACAATCAATGGGGAGAGAGAACGCGAGCTGCCCGCGCCCAACGGCAGTAAACCAAACGCGCCTGCAATAGGGCGTGGTACGGAACCTTGCCAATAGGCGGGGTCCCCGCACCCCGCCGCGCAGGAAGGCCGGTTTTTGTAAGTATCTCTCAGTGATATCTACAAAAATCGGCCTTTTCGTTTATCAGCAGGAACCTGGAGGAGAGAGATACAGCATTCTTCTTATGCCCTCGGGCAGCGGAAGGTGCGGATCCTAAATGCACTGCCCTGGTGGAAACACTAGCTCGGCGCATCCCAACTGGATCCACGAGGACCGACCCGAACCGTGCTTGCACGTCAAGGGTACGGACCTCACCAAACCCCAACGAAGCTCCGCAAGGAGCAAAGTGGGGCGCCTCCAGATTCCTGCCGGTCAACACCCCGTTATGCCAACGGGCCGATCGAAAGGAGGAATAATGGGTAGCCAAAAATTCGGTGAAGTGGCGATCTGGCTCGTTTGCCTGATCGTAGCGATCACACTGACATGCGTGGTTGAGGAAAACCTGGTCCAGACTGGGATCATCTGCCCAGTCGAGGACCGAGACGACGGTCTGTGGGGGATTTTCCCCTTCAAGACTGGCCCCTGCTGATCGCGGTACGCGCAGCATCAGGGGACACTTCCAGAGCACGCGATACATCGCGAACTCAGGAAGCGTCGCAAGACGCACCTCTCCGACACGAGTGGCCCGAGCGGATCCGTGGAGACTTTGAAAATTTCAAGAACCAAGATCCAAAAACGAGCATTTGGTTCTTGGATCTTGAACCCTTTCCACCAAGGTCTCCGCAAATCCGCTCTGGCCACTACCCCGTCATGCCCGACGGAAAGGCCGAGAGGAGAACACCATGCCGAAGGTGACCGAACTCGCAGAAAGTGCTTTCATTTCCAACCTCATGGAAGCGATCCTTGGGCGAGAGTCCAGGCTCGCGATCCTCGGGCGTGGGTACTACACCTCCACCCCCGAAAGCCGCGCCTACTGGGCGGCGACTCTGAGGGACATTCTGTGGAACGAGTGGAGGAGGGAAGAACTGAAGGCCCAGGGTCGCAGAGGGAGGGATGCTGATCGGGGTATCTGCGCGTCAGCAACGTTCCGCCTGGCCGAGAAGGCCAAGGCCAAGCTCGAGCGGTTCGGCCGCGAGCTGGCCGCGGCCAAGGAGGCGGACGCGAAGGCGGCCGAAAAGGCGGCCTAGTCGTCCACAGGGAGTCGCAAGACCCCTGAACCAAGTCCGAAAGGACATCTTGCCAGGTCTGCCGATCCCTGCTTGATCGGCGCCCTACTGCGGATTCAATCGAGAGATTGAGAACGCTGAGGACAAAGATGACGTTCGCGCTTCGGTGTCGAAAATCCCCCCGTGGGAGTATTGACACCGGAGCGCGACCGTCATGCCCGATGGTCCGAAAAAAGGAGTTTCCATGCGTTTCGAATCCCGTACCCTTCCCAATTTCCTCGAGGAAGACTTCACCACGATTTCATCCTGTAAGGGCCTGAGAATGGCCCACAGCGAGACGGACGAGTCTGCTCTGGAGGCGATCATCGAAGACGACGTGGTTGGCAACCCGTTGTTCTTCAAGCGCGGGGCGGCTGCAACGTCCCGGAATGAGATCAGGGCCCGCGTCCTGGCCCGCCGGCGAGAAGCCGAGCACAAGGCCGCCGAGGCCTTGCGTCTCGAGGCCGAGGCGAAGGCCAAAGCCGAGGCTGAGCGCAAAGCCCAGGCCGCGCGAGACGCGGCCAGCACCTGCACTTGCAGCCACCCGGGCTGCTCGGCGCGGTTCCTTCGTGAGGCCGGTTGGGTTCGACCCGCCGACCTGGCCAAGGCCGTCGGCGACGCCAGCAAGACCCCCGTGGTCTGCTGGCAGCACTGGAGCCACGAACACCTCAAGGTGCCAGTCGCGGTCGCGGCCTGGAAGCGGGCCGAGGTCCAGGCCAAGGCCGAGGCTGAGCGCAAAGCCCAGGCCGACGCGGACCGGCGCCAGCGCGAGTCCGCGATGGCCGAGAAGGCCATGCTGGATCGCATGCGGCGAATCCGCCGCTGATCCTTTTTCCCCCCCCTTGTTCTTCGACAACCCGCGCCGGTTCATTCGATCCGGCGCATTCCAGGAGGTCCGATGTAGATAAAAATAAATGTACGGGAGTGGGTGTCCCGGAACTGAAACACCCTTGGCCGCCGATCCCAACTCGATCGGCACCCAACTGCGGGCTTGATCGTGAGATCGAGAACGCTCAGGGTTCCTTCTTTCCGAAACAGCTCGGGAGGAAGGACAAAAACGGCCGGAAGCCAACCGGACCGACGCGCAACTGGGATCGAGGCAAAGAACATATACCCTCCGACCGACCGCGCGACAAATGTGAGCACCATGACTCGCGGCCCTACGGGGCCAACACCAACAGAGAGCACTGATCATTCGGGCCTCTGTTCAACCGCGAAAGCGGAACCGAGGGACGACAATCTCTCGGACATTGCCCACGGCAACGGGCATGAGTGTCGCGAGACATGGTTATAGGACGAACGAGGGAGGCGCTGCGGTGAAGTCCCTGACACCGCCTGGTGATAGCGCACGAATCGGCCCTCCCCGATGGTGAGCTTGGCACGCCAGGAAAAAGTCGCGTCGCCCCTCGTTCGTCCTCGTCCTTTTAGAAGGAACCCGGAATTGATTAGATCTTGCGGGTTCCACGTAGTAGCACGCTTGGGGAAGGTGTCGGCATCACTAGAGCCGATCTTGCGCCTTCCCCACGCTATCAGAGATCACGACGATGCGGGGTGCGGGGACCCCGCCTATAGAACACGTCGCGACATCCGATAGCGCCAAGCCTGGCGTGAATTCAATCCCCTTGCCCGGGGGTTGAAACTTCCTGGAGGTTTCCAATGTTTCTGAATACTGAAGATCGTGACCAGTTGATGAGCAGCAGCCTGGTACCCACCGCCCTCCTGAATCGTGGTGGAAGGGTCGTCACGAACGAGCTCGTGGCACTCCGCCGCGAGTTCCGGAACCTCGGCCTCAAGAGGAGCCGGGACTGGAGCGAAATCACGGACCGCGAGGTCCGCCGCGAGGTCGAGGCGAACCGAGCGCGCCTCGCGGCCGAGGCCGAGGCCGAAGCCAAGGCCGCCGCGCCGGTGGTCGAGCCCGCGCCCGTGGTCGTCGTCGAGACGACCACGGCGGCGATGATCGCCGCGACCGTCGCCGCGATCGCCGAGCCCGAGCCCGTGATCGATCCCGTGGTCGAGCCCGAGGTCGTCGTCGAGACGGCCACGGTGGTCACGGCGCCCGTGGCCAAGGCCGAGCCCGAGCCGGTCGTCGCGAAGACGCCGCCCGTGCAAGATGAGTGCCACTGGTGCACCACGTGCAACAAGTGGCACGCGGTGAGCGAGCTGCGCGTCCTCTGCGCGGACACCCTCCGAACGAGGTTCGGACTCGCCCGCATGTTGAGCAGTGAGGATCTCCTCGCGATCGCGGTCTGCCCGCGGTCGCCGGGGAGCCTGGTCACGGTTGATCAGGCCCTCAGGGTCTTCAACAGGTTGGTCCTGGAGGAAAATACCAGGATCACCCGCGCGCGGCAGGACCTCCGCAGGAAGCTCAACCTGCGGTAGCCCCCACAACAACTTCGACACCCCCCAGGCTGCCCAAAAGCCGGCCTGGGATTCCATAAATACTCATAGGCGGGGTCCTTGCACCCCGCCGCACAAGGAGACTCAGGGGAATCTCGGTACGCGAGCTCTTCCCCACCCCCTCAAAGCGTTCGATTCCTAGGGACGTAAATCCCGTCTCGCCGAGACGCCACTGAAGTGGCTGGAAAAAAATCGAACCCTTCGAGGAGGTCAACCATGAAGAATGCAAGAGCGCGGTGGACGCCTTCCACTACTTCCCCTACTTCCACTCCCACCACCCCCCCCGCCACCCGCGTCATCCGAGTCCCCGGCGGACGCCCCGCCCCCTCGGTCCCGGCCACCGCCGAGACCGAGACCGAGACCCCCCGATCCCCGACCGTGTGTCGGGGCGAAGAAGTTCGGACCGGCCGGAGACAGGGCAGCCGCGTCCGGGAAGCCAGCAGCATGCTGCCGGCCGAGAAGGACACGGACCTCTTCTGCTGCTGCGGCAGTGGACAGAGCTCCGTCAACTCCCACGGGCGTCGCCGGCGGAAGGACCGGTAGGCCACCCCCCAACTCCCGGGCCGACGAAAGCCGGCCCGAACCTCATGAACGACAACCACTGGAGGATACCCATAATGAAGTAACTTCTCGGGGAGCCCGGAATACGGTCAACTCCCCACCCCCTCAAAGCGTTCGATTCCTAGGGACGTAAATCCCGTCTCGACTCATCAAGACGCCACTGAAGTGGCTGGGAAATAATCGAACCCTTCGAGGGGATATTGACCCGCAAATTCGGAGGAGAGAGTCTCCGAGCAACCCGTCAAACGGCTGCGCGGCGGTCATCAAATGCGGCGATTCGGCTCACGCTGTCTCGTCTCATACGCCCGATGGCCACGGCCTACACTTGCCTTGCGCAAGTCACTGGGCCCCCTACCCTCCGAATTAGCGGGCCAAACCCGCGAATCTCTCCCCTCAATGCAACAACCGCCGTTTGGGCGGTTTTTGCATGGCTGTCTGGTGCCAAAAATACGACAAATCCCTTGACAAACAAGGGATTTTCTGATATCCTGCCTTCTCGTGCTCGACTGGTCCGCTCTGACGGAACGGCCTGCGCGGGAACCACGGAGGACACGGCGCGCCGATCGTTCGCCGCGCACTCTCCTCCCATCCCCACGGGAGATCCCATGAACGACAGATCATTCCTTCCCGAGTTCCCAGCCCAGATGCTAGGAACAACCTCCTCGACGACCTTCCCCACCGCCAACCCGGTCACCGCCCGGCGCAAGAAACGCCGGGGCTACCGGGTCGACGACCGGCACCAGACCCGGAGTCGCCGGCATCCGAGCCGGCGGTCAACCCGTGGCGCCATGCGCGCCTTGGCAGTAGTCGGGGAAGGTGGACTCGCCCCTCGACCTGGGCTCGAGTGGTACCGGGTCATGGAGCCCGGCAACCATCCTCTCGTGGTCATGGCCTGAGCAATCAGGCCTCTTTTGTTACTTGTAGGGGAAAATTAAAAAATACAAGAAACAAATGCGCGGGTATCTTCTAATTTTCAACCCCACCTTTAGCTTTTTCTACTTGGAAAACCCTCTCCTGCCTTCCAGGCAAGCTCAAACAGGGTTCTGATTCCATCCGCGATTTCCTGGCTGGTCATGACGATCGCGAGGATGGCGGACTTGTAGGAATACATGCAGACCGTGTTTCCTCGAACCGTAATTTCCGCGTGCATGTTCGGGAACAGGCTGCGTGGCACAGCGCGAACCTCAAGGTTCGGCCACTTTGGAAAACGATTAAAATCTGTCCCGTCCATAACAACAAGTGCTCGATAAGGAACGGCATTACCAGCGATGGTACGGATGTGTTCCTCGCGGCCCGACTCCAGTTCTTCGGCAACGGTTTCGGATTCCGAAGACAATATCTGCAATATTTCCCCATCGAGCTTTTGGAACAGCTCGCGCACGGTCTTTGCTCCCTCGACCCCCTCGAGATAGCGGATCTGCGGCTTCGCGCCCTCGGCGTTGTACAGCGCCGCGAGCATAGGAAACACACCTTCGAGCTCGCGTTCTTTTTGCTCGAGCTCCCTACGCTGGAGGCGGAGCACGGAACGGAGGCGATCGGGCGATTCCGAAGCGTAATAGCGCTTCTTTCCGCGCACGAACGAGCTCATGAGTCCGCGGTTCAAAAGCGACTCGATCATCACGTAGGTGGTGGCGCGGTTCACCTTGGCCTTGTGGCTCACGTCCTGCACGGGCGAAGGACCGAGCTCGAGCGAGGCAAGGTACACGGACGCCTCCTTTTCGGACAAACCAAAATGTTCAAGTTCGCGGATCAATTCTTCCATAGGATTATTCCCAGGGACTTTTCCGCCAGAGGCGGATCCGGCTGTGCTGGAAGTCCCGTCTCGCCGAGACGCCACTGAAGTGGCTGGGAAAATCTTTTCCCAGGGACTTCAGTCCCGTCGAGTTGTTTCTAAGACAAAACTAATTATACCATGCCTCGCAGGGTCAGAAGTACGACTTCGGCCGTCTTGTCCCACGAATAAGCGGCCGCGCGTTCGAATCCTCCGGCGCGTAGGCGCGCGACAAGGTCTGGATCATTTGTCACGCGTTGCATGGCCTTTGCCCATGCCTCAGGCTCGCCTGGCGCGACAAACAACGCGGCATTCCCGAGCACCTCGCGATGCGCGCCAATGTCCGAGACAATGAGCGGGGCGCCGCAAGCCGCGGCTTCGAGCGGAGGAACGCCGAACCCTTCGTACCAGGACGGAAACAGGAAGGTGGACGCGCCGTTCATAAGCGACGCGACCTCATTTTCTGGGAGATAGCCGAACGTGCGGATTGATGCTTTTGCCGGCGAACGGTCGACGAACGCCTTGATTTCCCAAAATTTGAATCCAGGTGAGCCAACGAGCAGGAGCTCGAACGGATCTCCGGTACCGCGGCTTGCCTTGAACAACTCGAAGGCGCGGATCACGGTCTTTACGTTCTTTTTCGCGTCCATTCTTCCGACGTACAGGAAATAATGGTTCCCAACCCGCAGCTTCTGGCAAACTTGCGTGATCATCGCATTGTCGAGCGGACGATAGACGTCTCGATTAACCGCGTTTGGCGCGACCACGACGCGACCTGTGTCCAGGCCGTACAAATCCGTGAGCTCGCGCTTCGTAAAATCAGACACGACGAACACTATTTTTGCTCGACGCAAGACATGGTTCAGCTCGCTTGTTTGTTTGCGTCTGTCGGAAGGATCATAGACTCCAGGCACGCGCCGAAAACCAACGTCGTGCACCACGGCCGCGCAGGTCCCAAGCAATGGAAGCCCCTGAGCCGGCACCAGGAGCACGTCCGGCGGACGCCGGAGCATTTCCCAACTCACTCTTCCCTTCATCCACCCGAACGGCAACGACCACTTCAGCGTGTCGCGCGAAAACAAAACAACCCGCTCGTCATTTCGAAGGGGTTGTCGCTTAATGGCCTCAATCAGATGGTACGCGTACCACTCCACGCCGGTTCTGTTCTGCTTTTGGGCGGAGGAAGAATCAATGGCGAGGGTGTGCATACGTCGGTTGAAAATTAGAAGATCCAAGAGACAAATCCGAGGTTTTGTATCTTGTTTCTTTTAATTTTAACTCGTAAAAATACTTCTCTTGTACGCTTCCAGGTTTTCGAGCGCAATGCCGGTTCCTTTGGCCACACACATCTGCGGGTCTTCGGCCACGAATGTTGGCACTCCGGTCGCCTCGGCAATGAGCGTATCGAGATTGCGAAGCTGCGACGATCCGCCCGACATCATGATTCCCTTGTCCATCACATCCGCGGACAATTCCGGCGGAGTCTTGTTTAACACATCCTTGACCGTGGCGATGATTCCGTCGAGTTCATGCTGGATCGCAGTCGTCACATCGTCCGAGGAAACCTCGACGATCTTCGGCAGGCCCGTAATCATGTCGCGGCCCTTCACTTCCATGGTGAGCTTGTCAGGCATGTACATGGCCGAGCCGATCTTGATCTTCACGTCCTCGCTCGTACGCTCGCCGATCGCGAGTCCATATTTTCGACGCACATATTCGGAAATCGCCAGGTCGAACTTCACGCCGCCGATGCGCACAGATTCGGAGGCCACGATGCCGCCCAGCGAAATGACGGCCATTTCCGCGGTTCCACCGCCAATGTCGATGATCATGTGTCCGGATGGCGATCCGATTGGAATGTTCGCGCCAATGGCGGCCACGATCGGTTCCTTGATGATGTACGCGGCCTTCGCCCCGGCCGCGAGCGTGGCGTCGATGACCGCGCGCCGTTCGGTCGACGTAATGCCTCCAGGAACCGCGACCATCACTTCCGGACGAAACAAACGCACGCCCCCAAGTGCCTTGTTGATGAAATAGCGGAGCATGGCCTCGGTGGTGCGGTAATCCGCGATCACGCCGTCCTTGAGTGGTCGGCGCGCAACAATGGTGTCCGGAGTGCGTCCCAACATGTCCTTTGCCTCCTTTCCAACGGCCAAGACCTTTTTGTCCGCATACGACACCGCGACCACGGACGGTTCGTTGATAATAATACCGCGCTTCGGCACATAGACGAGCACGGTAGTGGTTCCAAGGTCGATGGCGATTTTTTTTTGGAACATGACTGGGGGGAGGCTAAAGGCTTAAGGCTTAAGGCTTAAGGCTTAAGGCTTAAGGCTTAAGGGTGACGGTGAACTTTCTGTTCTGATCCAAATTCGTATTCAGCCGGTATACGTCATCGCCCCATTCGGAACGGTCTTCTGGAACCGAAGCGTCCGTGACATTCTTATCAAAATTGAGGTCGAGCGTCAACGCAATGTCTTGGGCTCCCAACTGTTTCAGAAACGATAGTGAGTAGGTTCCGTTCATCATTTCCTCGACAACGGAGTCCGCAAGCAGATATTCGAATGCGAGAGTCTTGGTCTCGCCAGGCTCGATCGAGACGAACGTTCCAAACGAGGTCATTCCCAGGTCGTCCGCAACGTCGACGGGTGCCGACAATCCCGCGGGATTATGAAGTGCATCATCGAGCATGGATCCTTCGACGCGGATAAGCTGCGATCCCTGAGGAACATAGAGCCTGGCATACGTCCGATACCGCGTGGTCTTCCAATCGAACGATCCCACATGCGCGTATGTGATCGCGGTTCGTCCGACATACTGGCCTCCCGTATTCTTGAAGATCTCGTACTGAATCGAGCGGGACACCTTCGGATCCGACTTCAAGCTTGCCATGTTCGCGTCCACGACCAACTGTGAGTCACCGTCACCTGGCAGGACTTCCCCACTCCAACCTGCATGGGATAGAAAATCTTGTACGGACTCGTCAAAACTCATCAGCGCAACCTGACGACCCGAAAATCCAAGTTGAACAACATTGATCAGGTCCGGCCACTCGGACAGTGGCATCGAGTAAAGCTCTGCCTTGAGCGCGTTCAAAAGATCTGCGACTACCTCCTTGCGCTGTGCCTCGGGAATTCCTTGACCCACATAACCGACCTCAACTTGATACTCGAGCTTATCCGAGACGTTTTCCGCGGAAAATGTTTGTCCATCCACGGAAATCGGACCGGTAATCCACATGAGAGACTCAAGAAACGTCGGCGTTACGCCAAGCGCACCATCGAAAGTAGTGGACGACAGACCGAGTGAGGACAGGACGTCCGCCGGAATCGCGGCAACTTCCCGACCGTACAGACGCGCCGCCGTCTGCGCGCTCACATAAAAATCCGGAGACCAGTTCGCGTCGCGGAAAAACCACAGGGGCGTCGCGTTATAGCGCGCGAGCGGCGCTGGTGAGGACTCGGTCACGAACGGCTCGGCTGGATGGTCCAGCGCGTAAGAATCACGTGTCTCCAGCCGGACGATCTCCCCGTCCTTCATCGTTAGAATTCCGAACGTGCCGATGAATCCGCCGCCAGGGCGGAGTTCCGCGTTATTCAAAAATAGAAGTAAGAGCGTGCGCTCTTGACCGAGTCCCGCAAATTCCGGAAGTAATCCGGCGGCAATCGAAAGAGTACGAACGGATATCTCGGCCTTCGCAAGTTCGCTGTCGATCGGCGCGAGAGCTTCGATGACTGGCCCGGACGCGCCACCAGACTCCAATGACGCGAGCTCTGAACGAACAATGGAAATGCGCGCGGCCAGATACTCCAAGTCGGGCGCAGACGAGGAGAGGCGTTCCAAAATCGCGCGTTTCGTCTCCGGAGATAGGTCGTCAAACGTGGCGGAGGGAGAAAGTCCTTCCCGCATCTGACGCATCTCATCCTGCGAAAAACCAGTAAGCCGCACAAGCTCACTGCCGAGTTCCACCACGGGCTGAAGCGCGACGATCATTTCGCGGCCTCCGGAAATAGCATCATGCGCCGCGGATGCCTGGCCTGAAATCCATGGGAGAAACCTCAGGGTGCCAATGATACCGAATCCGCGTTCCGCGGTTCCGAAACGGCTGTCGGCCACGGACAATTCCGCGCCTGCCGTATCAAAATCAAGCAACATGGCCGCATCGCGCGCGCGCATCAGCGCATCGCGCCCATCCAGACACGCGGCTGTCACCTGGCCAACGGCAATGAGCACAAGGATGATCCAAGCCACGATCGTCAGACATACGATCAACAACACAACTCGAACGGCGCGCCTGCGTCCGAAAGCGCGGCGCTGCGACGCAACCTCGACCTTATGCAGAAAGTTTACTGAGTGTGACATGTGGAAACGCGCGGGTTCTTCTCCCCGCGGTACTTATGAAAGTAGTATACAGCGCTTTTGATTTGAACGCGCGTAAGCGGATGCATGAGCTGCTGGAAAAAATTTCCATCTGCGGTTTCCCGACGATAATAATGGATGAGCTCGGCCTCAGGGTGGTACACAACCTTCCATCCGGCCTTCCAAAATCGACGGCAAAGATCCTGGTCTTCAAAGTACATGAAGTAGTTCGGATCAAATCCGCCCACATTTTGCAATGCGTCACGCCGAACCAGCATCGCCGCGCCGAGAAGATAGTCCACTTCGCGATCAGACGTATGATCCCAGTCAGCCAACGCGTATTCCTCCAAATGACGGCGAACCGAGCGAAAACAACGGATGAGCGGAAGCCGACGATACAGGATGGTCTTTGGCTCCATGAACCGATAGCAACTATGCTGAAGCTCGCCGTTGGGATTCCTCAGCCGAGGGCCGACAATTCCGACCTCGGGATGCTCGTCCAAATAACGTACAAGTTTCTCGAATGCGCCAGGCTGTACGACGATATCCGGGTTGAACACCAAAATGTATCGACCTTGGGCCGCGTCGATTCCCTTGTTTATCGCCTGACCGAATCCGACATTTTTTCCATTATCCAAGATACCCACTTCGGGGAACTCCGCGGAGGCCATACGCGAGGTCGCCTTATCCGGGTCATTCTCAGAAAGCAAAATCTCATACGACACAGCCGGGGCCGCACGCCGGATTCCTTTGAACGTCTGGCGCATGAGCCGCGCGTTCTTGTAGCCGACGACAATGACGGAAACGTCGATCATAATGCCTTTAGATTGGTTCTTCCGAGCATCCGCTTCTTCTTCCAAAGATCCGCGCGCTTACGCCGCATGGACGGCAACAGCGCCAATGCGGAAGCGTACGCGCCGATAGTCCTTGTCTCAAACAGCAGCACGTAGACGAACCGCCGCGTCTCAAACCATACAATCCACGGGAGCGCCAACAGTCCGCTTAAGATTCCCTGGTTCTTCGCCAGCATCAGCAGGTGGTTACGCGTCGAATACCAGTTACGCCATGCGGACTTTCCTTGCCGGTTTCTCATCCGTTCGAACCAACCCATGTGTTCCTTGCCAAACATGCCACGATAATGGAACGCTACGGCCGCAGGAACAAACCTCGAAGTCCACCCAAGCCGGCGAAGGCGCCAGGCAAGGTCTGTGTCCTCCTTGTAGGAAAAGAAATCCTGGTCAAAAAACTCGTCTTGATACCGAACGTCGGACAGCGCGCTCGCGCGATACAGCGCCAAGGCGCCAGTCGGACCGAAGATGTCCGGAAACGCGTCGTACTGGCCCGTATCCATTTCACCGGCCCCACGATCGTCGAATGTCCGATCCCGATGCGGCAAAAGCCCCGTAGAATCGATTCGTTCAGACCGTACTGTTTCCCTCAGCGCTTCGTCCTGAGGGTTTTCTGTATAGGCACGCAATAGCTTCCCCTGAAAGGATCCCGCGCTTGGTTCCGCGTCCGCGGCCCGAACCATCTCCTCTAAAAACGTCGTGGTGAAGACCGTGTCTTGATTGGTCGCGAGTACAAACCTGCGAGAAAGATCTTCCCCGCCCCAATGTTCGAGCGCGTAGCGAATTGCCTGATTGTGTCCTGTCGCGAACCCCAGATTGCGCGCATTGCGTAAGAATGCGACCTGAGGGAAATGTGCGCGTATGTAAGTCTCGAGCCCATCGTTTGAGCCGTTATCTATGACAAGAACGCCGTAATCCCGAAACGTTTGAGAGTTGATGGATTCCAAGAGCTCAGGAATAAACTTCATTCCGTTCCAAGCTACGATGTGAATGGAAATGCACGGATACACAAGATGAAAATTAGATTCCCCTCCGTTTCTTTTCCGTCACGTTGAATCCAAGATACTTTCCAAGCATAAGCCTTGTCTGCGCGTCGATGGCTGGGAGCGCGCCGAACAAAATGAACGTCACTGGCAACAAAACCCACTGTCCGATCATGACCAGCCAAGTACGACGCTTTATCGAAGCAGGACGCGGCGGCAACAAGGTGAGCGACAGTGTCCCGGACACGAATACTCCGATCATGGCCAAACGCATCAACCACTCGAGCGTAAATGGCGCGGCCTGCACGAGTGCGTTCGACTCTGAACTGGCCAGATGCAGCGGAAGCCAGCCGAGAATAAAGATCATGAGTGGCGCCGAAGCCCAGGTGTACATACCCTCAATGTGGTTGAACACATATTTTACCTTCAGACGTTTCGAGATCTTTGGATGCCGCCGAAACTGCTCCACCATGTATGGCAGGTGCTCAACACCCCAGGCCCAACGCCGCATCTGCTTGTAGAGGGCGAACAGCGCCTGGCCATACGTCTGCCCCGTAACGGTATCCATGGAAACAGGAAGAAACATTGGAGTGACGCGATAGTCGCCCTCGTATCGGATAAACGCCTGCATGAAGATACGCGAATCCTCGGTCACGATATCCTTTTGCCAAAATCCCACATCCTTGAGCATGGTCCAAGGCATGGAATGCGACGAAAAGGTCCAAAGACGCTCCGGACGCGCAAGCTCGGTCAGGATCCAAAACGTTGTTCCAAACGCGGCCATGCGTACCGGAGCAGGCGCGGACCAAATATTGTTGGAGAACAAGGCAACCGGCTGATAAGAGGACTTGGTCGAATTCGAAACCGTACAATACAGGTACGAAAGATAGGAAAAATACTGCGGATGGACAACCGTATCCACGTCAAAGGACGAAACAACGATGTCCTCAGCGACGACATTCGGACACTCGGTTGCGAGATATTCCTCGAGGCGATGTCCGGCCCAGTTCAGGTTCGAGCCTTTTCCAGGAATCTCATCCGGAAGGCCTTTGGGATGTTCCGTCACGACGATTCCACGAAAGACGTTCCCGAACTCACGCCGGGCCAGCTCCGTGTTCCGACGAAACCTTGCCGAGTCGCGTTCCTCCCCAGCCAGAACGACGACGAGACGATCGTTCGGAAATCGACTCTCTCGAAGCGAGCGCAACGTGCCGCGAATAATCTCGTATTCTTCCTTGTATGTGGGAAGAAAGACAACGTGAAGGATTCGATCCGCTCTCGGAATAATGGAAAGCTTTGTGGACCAATCCGTCCTGGTCGTGGCACGATATTCGCGCCAGGCGGAAATCAGGTGGATCACGAAATAGACCACGCGGAAGACCCAGAACAGATCGAAGACGATGATGAAGACAATGACCCAGACAGGAACAACGAACGAGCATCCGATCGAGAGAATAATGGTCCCCCAAAACAGCATGCCCTGCAGCATTTCCCAGAAGCGATGCGTTCCATACCGGTAACCATCATCAGGCATAGCTGTTTCGTCTTGCGTGCGTCTTACCGCTATTTGTCACTGGATAGATCGCGGCGCAGCCGGTCGAGCACCCTAGACGCGTGTTCCCTTCCTCCCAGGCCAAAGGCTAGACCACCAGAAAGCGCAAGCATGGCTACAAGGCCAGTAAACAACGTATTGATTAGACCTTGGGCGATTTGAAGCTGGACAAGCGCGGCCATGAACGAGAAAAGCAGGATGGCCCATTTCGCGATGCCGGAAAGAAAGTCCGCGCTCGAAAGACCAGCTGCTTCCATAGCTGTCTTCACGACGTTGCGCACGAAATTCGCAAGCAGGATGCCGGCCAAAAGGATGATGACCGCCACAATGACGTTTGGAACGTATCCGACTACCTCACGGAGATAATCCGTCACCTGGTTCCATCCGAGAATGTCCGTGGAAGCGACCAACGCGACAATGATAAAAAACCACTTGACGATCCATCCCAACAACTTTCCGACGTGCAGCCTGATGCCAAATCGCTCAAATGAGGACTGCAGCTCAAGCCGCCCAAACAATTCGTCTATCCGAAGAAGATGCACAGCCTTTACGACGACGGCCTGAAGAACAGCAGCCACGATCACGCCGAGCAAAAACACTACAATCGCACCGAGCACGTTCGGCACATAGGCGATCATGCTGCCCCAAAGTCCGAGGACGGATGCCTGAATGACGTCGATAGGTTGCATAGGACGAGGTCACGTTAGGAGTGGATAAGCGGCAAGGTGATATGTGGAGGACGGTCGTACACCGGGATCGCGAAGCGATCGATGTCCGAATAGCCAGTGAAATCCGTCTGGTCGACAATCCGCGAAAGAGAAAGGCGTTGTGGGTTCTGAACCGGAATCACCGGGATGCCGGCCGCAAACGCGATTCCGTTCGCAATGGCCACAGATACACGACAAGACGTGAACGACCCAGGACCAACCACGACCCCTACCGCATCCAAATCCTTAGCGAAGACACCCCACCCGGCAAGTACCGACGATACTGTCGCCAAATACTCTTCAGGCCTAGATGATATCTCCTGTTCCTCCTGAAGCAGTCCGTCCCGTACTAATCCGACGGTCAGCGAATGGATATCCTGCGCGGCGATGAACAGCACGGTCATAACTTGACCCGATCGATCATCACGATCTTCTCCCCTTCCAAAAGGGAGAGCAGGAAGCGATCCGTCACCTGATGACGATACAGAAATTCCTCCTTGGGCATGAGCGTATAATTGACCTCGTGCCCAAGTTCGCTTTCGAACATGGTTACGACCTTCTGCAATGCCTGCTGGTCGATACTCCCAACGATCAGGATATCCGTTGGTGCGGAAATGTTCCCAACAAACCGACCCGTAAAGGCAAGGAAGGCAATGTCGCCATGGTCATCGATCTCCTGAACAAGATTATTCTTCAAAAAGATGCTGGCTTTTGTAAACAAACCACGCAGGTCCTCGAACAATACCGAATTTCGGTTCGCCAAAAAAAACTTTTTCCGCTCCGCAAACGACGTTGGATGCTTTGCTTCCCCTTGATCTGCCCGTTCCATGATCACGCCGAGTTCAAGCAGGTTCTGCAGTTCCCGACGCACGGAATTCAACTGGGCGTCGATCGCCCTTGTCAGTTCCCGTACAAAATAGGCTTGCTCCGGATGTTGCAAAAAGAGCGCCAAAAGGCGCGCTCTGGTCTTTGAGCCAAACAACTGCTCAAGTTTGAAGCTTTGATTGTTCACAAGGGGGACTACTTGGTTGCGGGTCGCGCTTGATCAGCTATAATGTACAAAACAGCTGTAAAAGAAGCAATGGTCGCATATGTCAAACCAACTGAAAGCCGCATTGCTCCAGGAAGGATTCGCTGATCAAAAACGGCATGTCGCGGCCGTGCTCCACCCCCTGGAAGGACGGGAGGGATTCGCGTTCGCCATGGTCTGCGTGTCAGGCCGATACGCGAATGCGCAGCGAGTGTCCGATCCGGTGCTCGAGCACGTAGGACGGCTGGCCGGGACCTTCGGAGCCGGTGCGAACGTGCAGCACAGGTTCGAACAATTCTTGTCCGCGCTCAACGAGACGATCGCAACCCAAATCGCGAGCCAGGAAGGCAACGTGCCGATCGCCCAGTTCAACGCGGTCGTAGGCATCGCCTGCCAGGATCAGCTGTTCCTTTCCGGCACGGGCGAGTTGTTCGCCATCTTCCTGCACCGCACTCCGGAACGGCGCTACCAGGTGTTCGATCTCTTCCGGAGTATCCAGACCGCCCAGGCGCTGCCAACCTGGGAAAAAGTTTTTGCTGTGGTTTTGGACGGCGACCTGCATCCTGGAGACGTGTTCTGTCTTTCGAGCCGTGATATTCCTCGATTCGTTGCGAAGGAAGAAATGAACGCGATATTGTCGACCCTTCCACCAAAAGGTGCTGCCGCAAAAATCCGACAATACTTTCCCGCAAATACCGAGGTATCGGCCATGATCCTGCAATCTGAGGATCCGGCCGCGTCCGGAGTTGAGATTGCCCAACCCCTTGCAAGCGTGTCTTTGAACCATTTCGCCAAAACAACCGAGGAAACAGGCCTGCTGCTCGATGACCAAACGCCAAGGCCGATTTCTGGAATCCTCAAGGCTGCACAAAAGCTCCGGTCGACTGCGCCGAAACATCGCGCGATCCTACGTTCGTTGTGGCGCCTCGGATTCTCTTCAATCAGTGTCGCGACCCATATACTGGCAAATGCCGTCACGTGGACGGCACGGCTCGCGGTCGCCCTGGCCAAGCGCGAGACACGTTCGCGCATGGTCGCGACAACGAAGACTGGAACAAAGCAAACGATTCAATCCGCGACCGACCGCATACGTCGTCTTCCAAAATCCACGAAAACCCTATCAATCGCGGCCATTGGCATTGTCCTCATCCTTGTCGGGAGCGTATCAATCTTCCAGCATGCTCAAACCCGATCGGCTGAGGCGGCCGCCTACCAAAAGCAAGTCGTGAAGGTTGAAGACATGATGGAAAAGGCTTCGGGGGCGGTCATCTACAAAGACGAAACGCAGGCACGGAAACTGTATGCTGAGGCGCTTTCGCTTGCCCAAACGCTCCCGACGGACACGAACGAACGCGCGAACACGGCAGCAAAAATGAAAAATAGCATCAACGGCGCGTTCGACGAACTGAGACATCTCGTCAATATTCCACAGCCAGCGCTACTCGGCGAGCTTGATTCGGCCAATGGACTCACGGGTCGGGCGCTTGTCGCGAGCGGAGGAGGCATCTATGCGTTCGGATCGGACAAGCGGGTCTACCTGCTCGATGCTGCCAGCCGGTCGCTTTCGCCCGTAGAAACCTCGGACGGAGAAGTTGGAATCGCTACCTCGGCGTCTTCCGACGATGGAATGGTCCTGTTCCTCGACGACCGGCCCGGGGTCAGCCGGCTCGACCTCGACAACAAGCTTCTGCGTGTCACCAATGTCCTTCCTCCGTCCGGTTCAAGGTGGACGGACTTGGCTCTCTACGGCGGAAAGCTGTATGTGCTTGAGCCGACGTCTGGACAAATCGTCAAATACAACCCCGCGGGAAGCGACTTTGACGGCGGAACCAAATGGATCCGCGCCAAGACCGCCGACCTGTCGGACGCGGTTTCTCTTGCTATCGACGCCACAGTCTTCGTCCTGAAGCCAAACGGTCAAATTGTTCGATTCGTCGGGGGATCTGAGGTTGGATGGAATCAAACGCCAGCCGATCCCGCGGTTGGAACCGCGACGGATATCTGGACGTCCGCGGAAAGCAAGTATGTCTACGTATTGGACCCCTCAACCCAACGCCTGATCGTGTATGAAAAGGAAAACGGCAGCTTGGTGACGCAGTACCGCTCCGACGCGTTCCAGGGCCTCACAGACTTTCTTGTGGACGAGACGGACAAGACGATCTACCTGCTGGCCGGTCCCAAGCTCTACTCGATTACGGCGAGCCACCTGAAATAAGCAAAACGAAAGACCGCCGGGAAGGCGGTCTTTTCGAATTTCGTTTACTTGATAGCCGCGGTCGCTCCAGCGTCCGTCAGCTTCTTCTTGATATCCTCGGCAGTCGCCTTGTCGACGCCGGCCTTCACAACCTTCGGGGCACCATCCACGAGGTCCTTGGCTTCCTTGAGCCCGAGGCCCGTGATCTCGCGCACCGCCTTGATGGCGTTGATCTTGTTGTCGCCGGCAGCCGTGATTTCAACGTCGAACGACGTCTTCTCTTCCTCCGTGGCGGCACCGGCGGCGGCCGGGGCGGCCATCATCATGGCCGGGGCGGCAGCGGAAACGCCAAACTTCTCCTCGAGCACCTTCACGAGCTCGGAAAGGTCGATCACGGTCATTTTTTCGATCTCTGCAACGAGGGCCTGGAACTTCGACGGCACCTCGACCACTTTCTGTTCGTCGGACATAAGAGTTGAATTGGTTTGATTAAGCGGCCTTCTGATCCTTGATGGCACCCAGCACGGTCACGAGGCCGCGGAGGTTGCCGGCGAGAACGTTGACGAAACCGGAGACCGGCGCGTTCAGCGTCCACACGAGCTGGCCGAGCAATTCCTGCTTGCCCGGGAGTTTCGAGAGTGTGTTCACGGACTTGGCGTCCATGAGCTTCCCCTCCAGGATGCCGCCGACCATTTTCATGGGCGTATCCTTGCGGTCCTTGAGGAACGAAGCCATGAGCTTGGCGCCGGACACTTCGTCCGTCGAGCCCACGGAGGTGAGGATGCTGCCGTCGAGGCTGCTGATATCCACGTTGAGACCAGCTTCCTTCAGGGCGCGATCCAGGAGTGTTTTCTTCGCGACGAAGGACTTGACGCCCACCTCGCGCCCCTTGGCGCGAAGCTTGTCGGCGTCTTCCATGGTGTAGCCCCCAACGGAGGTGAACACCGCAGCCTTCATGCCGCGAAACTGGTTTGCAATCGCGGAGATGACCTCCTGCTTTTGCGCACGCGTTTTTGGCATAGGGTTTCGACCTTTAGGTGAAAAAAATCCACGACCAAGGCCGCAGAGATGG